>Ga0326514_10002691_pt1 | contig 11308 bp, 15 predicted proteins | sample 3_2548_0518_D_FD_203653 | JGI IMG/M metagenome (GOLD analysis project Ga0326514, IMG submission 203653) | Bovine rumen microbial communities from UC Davis, California, United States - 3_2548_0518 | ecosystem: Host-associated > Mammals > Digestive system > Stomach > Rumen | place: USA... | reverse complement strand
TGAACACCAACGAGAACGTTAGCAAATAACTGTGGGAATACACGGCGAACAAGGGCGAGTGAAATTGGAGCAAAAACAGCCTTGCTATCACCACCATGAGGAATACCCTGGTCAGCACCAAGTGGAGCACCAACACCCATAGAGAAGTCTTCGTTCAATGCAGAACCAACATCCTGGGATTTCTGGTTTTCCATGAGTTTTGCCATATTTTCGCGGATATATTTGTCTTCAATGTTTGCAACAGATAGAACAGCAGGTGCTTTAGTTGTCCAGCGTTCCATCAATGCCTTCTTAATTGTATTCATTTTTATTTTCTCCTATTAAATGAGTTTTTGTTAATTTTTATATTATATTTATAATTTTAAACTTAGAGATCTTTTAAAATCTTTAAGTTTTGTGGTTTAGTCTTCATCCATGAATCTAGCAGCTTTAGAAATAAAAGAGCTAGTTGGATTGGTTTGTTTCTTGTAGCGTTCAGTAAGTAAGTCATCTTTTTCTAATGCTTTTTCTGTTTTAGTTGCACGAGAAACGGGACGAGCTTTGTGTTCAAACAAATTCTTACGATTTGTACGCATCATAGTAACTTGTTCAGAAATCATATCAACATAATCGTCAATATCTTTCTTTGTTTCAGACAATGATTTGCTTTCAAAGAACTTCTGGACTCGTGCTTTCTGTTGTGCATCTAGTCCACTTGTTTTTTCAGCAATAGTTGCCTTTTTATTTGAATCTTCAACAAGATCAATCAAACGCATATTTTCTGCTAACTGTTTCTTCAAAGATTTCTGAAGTTCAGCATTTTCAGCTTTAGCTTCACGAAGTTTCTTTGAACCAGTCAAATCCATTGGAACATACTGGTCTTCAAACAAATGTTGAATACCTTCAATGATTGGAGCGTATGTTTCGGACATAGCAGTCTTTGTAATGAGTTTGTCATTAATCTTATCGGAGATATTATATTCTAGGTACTTGTCTAAACCGGTAATAACCTTTTCTTCAAGAGCCTGAAGTTCTTGACCATATTTTTCTGTGAACTTTTCGTCAAAGTATTCATAGATATACTGTTCTGCGGCTTCTTCCAACTTCTTGCATTGTGCATTGAGCTTTTCTTGTTCTTTAAGAGCAATCTTAGCACATCTTTCTTCACAATATTTGTTTGCAAGGTCTTCCAATTCCGCGGTTTTCTTTTCAACAGCTTCCTTGATTTTCTTTTGACAAAATTCATCAGCTTTCTTGGACAAGGATTCAGTTTCTTCAGCAAGCTTACTCTTTAGTCTTTCTTCAACCTCAGTTTCAAAAGATTCTTTAATCTCTTGAAGGTCTTCGGCAGAAAGAACACCGGCAAGTTTTTCAAGAATTTTATCCATTTGTGAATCCTCCAATTTTTAATGAACATTTGTGTTTTTGAATCACATTTTATTTATGAAATCTGTCGCTGCAAAATTAGCAGAACCTTTATACAATTAGGTCTTTATACAACAGTTCCTGTTTCATTGAATCACTACTTTTTAGAGAACTAATGTTCTGGTCATCCATAGTTGGATTCTCCACAGGCATTTAGAACTATCTTTAGCTAGTTCTGGTTTTGGAATTTCGTTCCATACCCGCTTGAAACATTTTATTCATGCACATTCGCATGAGCCTATTACTTTTAATTCGCTGGAGATGAAACCTTCTTGTCTGTTTGTTGCACACGTTGTAGTTTTTCGCTACCTTGGTAAGACTGACCTGTCGTTCAAATTTACCCAGCTGTATCCGTATAGTCATTTAGCTAGTGACGGCATACTAAAATCATTTTCGTAGGTCATTTCAATAATATTTATAATATCTGAATTAAAGATTTTTCAAAATCTGCAAAAACCGTGGTTTTTCGCCACGGTTTTCATGAAATTATCTAATTTAGTGAATTACGATTCAAAATCAATCTTATATTTTGATTTTTCAACCATATCTTTAACAGTTGAAGATGACATTTTAGTTAATTCACAACATCTAATCTTTACTTCAATTATACTAGAGTATAGATCTTTTACACCATTTTTCCAGTCTTCAATTTCATCTTCATCGGCTGGTAAACAGTTTTCATCTACAGTTAAACCGCCAACCAATTTCAAATATCCATCTTTATATTCACCACCAAATACTACTGGATTATCATATGAATATAGATTATCATTTAATTGCTTTTGAAGATCATCTAAATTATCAAATTCTTCTCCGGCAATATCTAGAGTATAACTAGTATAATGTTTGCCTTCACCTTCTTTATAATCATCTTCATATACATCAACATTTGCAGAAACTACTTTAAAACTAATTATAGTCTGTTTGTCTTCCTTTAAAAGATAACCACTTTTATTAAGAATTTTTTTAGCTTCATTTAATTTCATTTTAATAACTCCTTAATATTATTCTCCTGTGGCACAGGCTTCAAAAACACTATATTGGAATGTACATTCTCTAGTAACCTTTTCACTAGATTCTTGACCAAGTTGAGCAGCAGCCAATGCTTGGGGCCAAACATAATAGAATCTATATTCAATAGGTAATTTACTCTTTAATGCAGAATCATACATTACAACACGAACAGTAGCACTATAGTCTTTCAAATAATTGGAAGAAGCACCACCAGTAATGCCAACAGCATCAATATCATTCATAAATCCTTGATTATAAAGTAAGTTTTGCCATCTATGTAATGCTTTAGAAATGTACATATCTTGGAACTCATCAAATGTTACAGAGAAAGTACCAGCAACATTGGCTTTACCAGGATAAACTATTTTAGAACCCATATAGTGGGTTTCTAGTTGGGTAAAGTCTTTTTGTGGAAGGTTTGCTGTTTTAGCTCTTAACATAAAATCGTCTGTGCCAATGACTTTGGATAGTACAGAACCACTTTCATATTCAAAAATAACTTGGAATAGGAAGTTTTTCATCAAATCCATGTTATTCTTAATTCCGTGTTGTAAAAACATTCATATTATTATTCAGAGACATGTTTGTTACTCCTAAATTTTTCTATAAAATCTTTTCCATATATTGTATTTATATAATTTATATATTCAGAACAATCTGTAATAATTTCAACATTATTTTCTATCATGCACTGTTGCTTTGCTTCATATAAATCATCTTGTGTTCTATCATATGGACATATCATTCTTTTTGTTGGGTCATGATTTTCAAAAAATTGTAAACCTTTAATTTCTATTATCCTATCATTAATTTTAAAATCTGGACAATACTTGTGTTCTATATTTAAATAATTATATAAAAAATAAGTTTTTGGTTGATATTCAAACTCTATATTATGGTCTTTTAACCATATATAATATGCTAGTTCCCAAGAACTAGAAAAATATGTATCATTATTACAACAAGTTTGTGAACAAAACAATCTATAACATCTATAAGTAGCGCACCATTTAGTTTCTTTATTACACACTAAACATTTATTATCACTTTCAGTTTTTATATAGGTATCATAATAGTTTTTTATTGTAATATTATGGTCTAATTTTAAATGATTTAATAAATCTTTTATATCTGGAAAAAATTTCCACAAAGTTTACATTCATTAGTTATTAAATTTCTATATTTTATAAATATTTTGTCATTCATAATAACTCCATTTTATTGTGATTGATAGGTTCCTATGTGGGAAATAGGAACCGTTTTTTTATTTATAAAAACTTATGATATAGACTAAAAGAATGGTGGTTCAATTAAGAACCACCACAGTGTGAAACGTGTCCGATTATTTCGGCTGGGAGTTAAATATCGTTTTTGACAATTTCAACAGGTACAGTATGAAGACCAATATCTGTATCTGGTTGAACTTTGATTGGTTTTTCCAATTTATGGGTATGACCATCGCCTAATGGTAAGACTTCCCAGTTTACAATTAAGTGAATATGGTCACAGACAGGAGCCAGACCTTCTTTATGGTCAGGATTGTCAATCATTACATCACCAGTATATCCTTGACCTGTTAGATTGTCAAAGATTACATATTGATGATGGTGAGGACCCATCCATTGAGAACCTTCAAATACTGAACAATCACCAGCTTCAGCAGTATTTTCGTTCAATGGTTTGGTTTTCACCATTTCATTTTTCAAATAATCTTGTAAATTCATATTTACCTCTTATATAGTATTTATATTAGAAGCCAAGATCTTCACCACCTTCTTCTTCATCACTACCACCTTCTTCTTTAACTGCATCAGCTGCAGCAAGAATAGCGGCTTTTTCTTCTTCAATAAGTTTATCATTACGAAGTCTTTGTTCAGATGTTAAACCAAGAACATCTTCAAGGAAGAATTGACGGGAGAATAGAGGACCCATATCTTCGGAACCAGGTTTTACATTAGCGAGTGTTGGTAAGAACTGTGAATATGCACCAATTACACCTCCTCTTTTTTCTGCCATAGCAAGTTCACGCATGCGTTCAAAATCTGTAGCAGGAACAAGGTCAATATTATAGATTTGTCTATCCAAGTATTTACTATCATATCCACGAACTTGTAAGTGTACCAAGAAAATCTGATAGATAATTTCACAGAATTTCTTACGAAGTCTCTTATTTAGTTTTTGGAATGATGCTTCTTCCAATGTAATACCTTCAACACCTTGTGCATATTGAGCACCACCACCTTCAGCAGTCTGCCACCTACTAGTAGGTATCATTAATGCATCAGCAACCTGTTCACGGAACATCTTTACATCTTCAAGCTGACCATTGAATTCAGTACTACCTTTAAATGTTTCAATAGTAGAACCTTGTCCATCAGCATCAACTGATAGCCAGAAATCTTCAACAAATGCCTGAACATTGTTATTTGATTGTATCATGCCGGTTACAGGGTCAATAGTTAATTGTTTACGATATTTTGCACGAAGTTCTTGCATATATTCAGGAACACGATTTACTGGCATTTTACCTGTATATATTTTGAATATTCTCTTTTCAGGGGCTCTTGTAATACGATATACAGTTAATGCATCTTCAATGGCTTTTAACTGGTTGATTGGTCTAATTGCAGGTTCCAAGTGACCACGAATATCATTTCTATTATTTCCCCAGAATCCATAGTTAGAATATGCAATTTGATTCAATGTAAATGTCTTTGTTTCTCCTTGTTTTTGGTCAGGGTCAAGTAATTTTGTATCTTCTACATATCCTTTCAATAATCCATCATCGTAGATACACATTGTACAGTATGGTGGTAACTGTTTTATACCTGCTACTCTATTACCTTCACTATTCAAGCAAATTTCAAGGAATAATTCAGAATCAACAAGCCAAGTATAGTAATAATACCACATTTTGTCTTTTCCAATTACACAGTTAATGATATAGTTAAATTCATCTCTTAAAGTCATTAGTTCAGATTCTGTAAATTTGGATTTCCAAGCTTTATCAATATCAAATGTAGCTATTTCACCATCAGCTGTTTCACAACAGGATTCATCTGCCATCATTGTTAGACATTTTTTCACGAAAGGATATAAAGCTAGATTTCTGTAGAAACAAATTCTTTGTCTTTTACTAGTGAATACAGATTCAAACATGATTCCATTGGAATCATACGGATCAATAGGATCTGTATAGTTACCATATCCAAAAACAGCATTTTTCCAATTTCTCGGGTCTTCAGTTTTACCATATGAATTCTGTGCAGCATCCATTTGACGCTGTTGCGAATGTTCTGGTTCTACTTGTAAAAATCTGTCTGATAAAGGATTCCAAAAATTAAAATTCATTTATAACCTCACTATTTGAATTTTTATATTATATTTATGTTAAATTATTTTTACTTTGATTTTTGAAATCTATAAATAATGAACAAAACTTCGGTTTAACATCTCTAAAATGTTGGAGAAATTTAATATGCCAAAATTTGATGTTGCAATTATGAACCCGCCTTATGATGGTAATCTTCATTTGAAGATTCTTGAAAAGATTATTCCTGATGCAGATAAGGTTGTGAATATTAGTCCGATTCGTTGGCTACAAGACCCATTGGCTAAGTATAAGAAAAATAGTGATTATATTAAATTTGAAAATAGTATTTCTAAGAAAATTGATGATATTACATTCATATCTACATCAGAAAGTAATAAACTTTTCAATATTTTACTATTACAACCATTAGCTATTTATACAATTAGTAATGGTGGGTATAATTATGATTTTTGTACTCCATTATTAAAGAAAATTTTTGACAAAATTTTATTAGAAAATAATTTTTCAAAATTGAAAATTTCTAACTATAATGATAATTTAGTGAATTTTGTAGTTGTAAATAAAATGGCTCCGCCTATGAAATATGGCAATCCAATGTTTGACACATTAAAAACTTGGTGTGGTTATTTCACAAATAAAGTAAATAAAAAAGGCGAAACTTATAAAAAAGCGAAAGATAATTGTAAAGCATCTGTTCGCGGTGATATAAGTAACGATATTGCAATTATATTTAATACTGATAAAGAGACTATAAATTGTTATAACGCATTTTGCACTAAATTTGCACGCTTTTGTTGCATGCAGTCTGTGGTGGACGTGAACGTCCACCACAAGTTCTTACCTTACATGCAAGACTACACTCAGCCTTGGACAGACAAGAGATTTTGCGAATATTTTAATATCACTGGTTACATTGATGATGAACATGCAGAACCAAATTCTGAATGGGAAATCATTTTGAATACAATGAAGGATTTAAAGTAATGACAATCTACGATTACGATAATGATTTTGCACATTACGAATGTAATGTTGAAGAAAGAAAGAAAATGGGACAGGTATGGACTCCCTATCCAGTCATTGAAAAGATGATGGATAAAATAGATAAGGAAATTTGGATAAATGAAGATAAAACTGCCTTAGACCCGACTATGGGAGCAGGTAATATCATCATAGCCATTCTTTATCGTAGAATCGTAGAGAATAACCAAAATCCAATTAAGGCTATATCAAACACCTATGGCATTGAACTTGACCAGAAAACACACGAATATGCGAAAGAACGCATAAAGAAATTTATGGCTCATTTCACTAATGAAGATTTGACAAAGATTATTGAACATAACTTTGTATGTTCAGATGTGTTTGAATGGGATATAACCGATTGGTGTCCTAAAAATCAACAGAAGATGTGAAAAGCGAATTGGAAGGATTTTTTGAAAATGCCTAAGTTTGATGTTATAATAAATATAATGAATAAAAGGAACATTTGGAATGTTCCTTTTTATTTTACTTTTTCTTAAACAAATATTCATATACGGTATTATGCACATCTACTTCTATGAAATCTTTAAAATGTTTCTGTAAAATTGAAGTAAGTCTATCATCTATTTCATAGTTTTCTCTATCCATAGGAATTGCCATTACTTGGGGTTCTACTTTATAATCACCATAAGTTACCATTATATCAATACCTTCTTCTCTGAAAATCAACATAGTTGCTTTAACAGTTTTACCGGCTTTTTCGCTTAAATCTTCAAATTCTTTTCCAATCTTAATTGTAAACATTTTATTATGTGTTACAATATTAGTATTTGCTGGTAAACCATTTATACCTTCTTTTTTTAAGGTTAAGTAAAGATATAATATTGAATCAAAAGTTCCAAGTTCTTCACTTTCATTTAAAATATAGCCATTCTTATTAAGAATTTGTTTAGCTTCATTTAATTTCATTTTTAACTCCTTTAATTATTTTTACTAGTAAAGATAATAATCTTCTAATTTATCTTCCAATTCTTCATCAAATTCACCTTTATTAAGAAGATCTAGAATAATTGGAGTAAATTTTTTAATTGTTTCTTGATTATATTTTTTAGGGTCAATGTAAATCCTTTGTTCAATATCTATATCACTACCACCATAAAAATCAGCCGCAACCGTAAATTCAATCTCTTCATCAGTAGGTTTATCATAATAAGACAATTCAAATTCTGGATAAGATTTACCTAATTTGTTTTTATATAATTTATTCTGAAATTTTGGTTCATCAGGTTCAGATAAGCCTTCTTTAAGGATATAACCATTATTATTTAAGATTTGTTTTGCTTCTTCTAACTTCATTTTTGTTGTTCTCCTTTAATTTTATCCATTAGCCTTTTTGGGAGATATTTTTCCAAATCAGCCAATAATTGTTCATCTTTAATATCTTTAAAATCTACTCTGACTGCGGTAAGAAATCCCCAGTCATAGCATAATGTATCAGTAATATCTTCAATCTGTGCATCACTAAATTCTATATATGGATTTGATATAAAACCATCTTCATTTGCAGGTTGGTTTCTATCATCTCTCAATGTTTTCATAAAACCATATTTATATAAGTCTACTAGTTGTCTTAACCATTCACCATTTTCAGTTGCTTCTTGACAGAAATCCCAGCCAATTTCAATACCTTTTGTTTCATCTGACCAAATAATTCCTTGAGGCCATTCCAATAGTAACTGTTCATCTAAGTAATCTTGAAAACTTTCGTGAAAATTTGTAAATTTTGGAGACAAAAGTTTATCTTTTTCTTTATCCATCTGTTTTTTGACAGGTACATAAGGTGTTCTATTTAAGTTTATATCAGGTAATTTTTTGTTATATTTGATACCCATATTTTGTCTAGCCACCATAGACATTTTTTGTCTTTTCTTCGCTAGTTGCATTTTTGACTGTAATTTGATCTTACCTTTAATATGTCCAATATGTCTATTTCGTTTTTCTTTAGTTGTCAATCTTACTTCATGAGGCTTTCCATTAGCATCATATTGTACTTTATATTTTCCAGGTCTAGTTGTCTTATACTTTTTTACTTTCTTTCTGTCTCTTACAACATATTTGACCTTTAATGCTTCGTTTAAATAATCATCAAAATTCATATAATATATTTATGTAAACTTTTATTTTACAATATATTCATTGACAATTATAAAGTAAGTTGATATATTTGTATAAAAATAAAAGAGGTAACACTATGAAAATTGAATTACTTGAAGATGTATTACTACTTTCTCCATTGAATTATTGGGGATATATGGTTAAGACAAAATCAGATGATATTGATGTTGTCGCTGAAATTAAGAATATTTCAAATAAAATTTGGTCACAAGACTTAATGGTTATTGATTGTGAAAATGAAGATGAAACTTCAATAACATTTGTAAAAGATATTCCATTTACATACTTATTCAAGAATTTTAATAAAGCATCTGAACATTTGCACACGTTCATTTTTAAGAATTTCATTTTTAATCGTGATTATAAAATTCATAAAGACTCACATGTATTTTACGAGATTGCTGAAAATAGTGTATGGGAGTATTGTATAGATGAATGTATTTTTAGTCATACTTGCAATTATATTTTAGAAAAATAAGGAGTAAATATTATGGAAACAAAGAATGAAGCCGTATATAGTGCTTATATGTTGGTATTGAATAAGAAAACAAATATGTTAGAAGTACAAAAGCGAAAGATTCCTGTAAAGAAAGAATCAAATAATAAGTAAAAATTTTGTTGTTACCTCAAAAATCCCCGGTTTAATTACCGGGGATTTTCTATTAGGAATAATAATCAGGATCTTTTGCTAAATTAGCGAATCTATCACCAAAGCATTTTATAAAAGATTCAGGTTCAAGTTGTTCTTTTGATTTATTATAGAATGCTGTAATTCTACGCTTTTTCTTATCATTTTCCTTAATTTTCTTTAGTTGTGCGACAAGTCCTTTATAGAAAAAATCATTTAAATTTTTATTATATCTATTCCAAGCATCCTCAGCACGTTGTTCGTCTTTAGAATCAGGAATAACTCCCTCAAAAACACTTTCTAATTGATTTAGTTTATCATTTAGTTCATCTTGTTTCTTCTGTGCAGCCTTTTCAGCTTCTTCTTTGGCTTTTTGTTCAGCTTTTTGTTTGTATTTTTCAATCCTATCTAGTTTTTTCTGTTTATCTTCTTCTGTCATTGGTTCAGTTTGATAATGATTATCAACGATTTTCTTCAATGCATTTTGAAGTTTACAAATGTCATACCAGCTAGCACCACGAAGATAATCATATTCTATATTTCTATCATCAGATCCATTGTCTTGTCTTTCAATAGCAGCAACTCTCCAAATTAACTTTATTAATTGTTCTAGGTAATAAGGAGCACAATTAATAACCAATTCATCATTAACCTTTTGAGTATTTATTTGTTCGGGTAATTCTTTAAAATAGTATCTAAAAATTGCAGACGTTCTATCACTGCCTTCACCAATACCATCAGTGATTTGTCCTAATGCACTATGAATTATGGATGCATATATTCCTTTACCATCTAGTAATCCTGTATAATAGTCCTTACCTGAACTTTCAGTCAAGTAACTATCTACAAGGTTTAAACCATTTTCATTTAAAATTTGTCTAGCTTCGTTTAATTTCATTTTTACTCCTTAAAATAATTTAAATCTTACACCAATTCTAGCATTTGGATTGACTTTACCTCTATCATAGTCAATACCAATCTGACCATAGAATTTTTCTTTGAATATTATACCAATGTCAGCTTCCGGTACAATATCTGGTTCCAAAGTACCTTTAATGTCAGCATTTAAGTATATATTAAATAAATCTTCTTTTGCGACTACTTCTTTAGAATTTTCTTCGGTTTGTTTTGTTACTTGTACAGTATTTTCATTATATGAAGTATCGTGTTTAGTAACCATTACAGTATCGTGTATGGTCTTAATAATTTCTTTTTCTACGATTCTATCAACATATTTTGTTTCTACAGTAGTTGCTGTTTCGGTATTTTCAACTTCTTTAATTATGGTAGAATCTTTATAAATGTATGTGATCTTATTCTTATTTGTTTTTGTAGTTGTCTGTAATAGTTGCCATAAGCTATCGGATTTATGTAATTCATATTGATACATTGAATCACTAATTGCTCTCAATGAATCATATTGATTACTCTGCATAGCTATAAATGTACAGAGACTATCGCTTCTGGTCATAAGTGAATGAGTATTTGTGTTATATTCACTTTTCAAATGAACGCAGTACAACGCAAGTACTGCCAAGGAAATGCATAATACAATAATAGATATTGTTTTAATTTTCTCTTTCATAATATATTTATACGAACATAAATATGTTATGCCAAAAATTGATTATGTTGTAGCAAATCCGCCCTATGGTGAAAAGAATCTTTTCAAAGGTTCACTTGATTTACATTTTAGAATCATTGAAACAGTGCTAGACCATTATAATGACAAGATGGTTGTTATTATGCCTAATCGTATTTGTTTCACA
>Ga0326514_10002690_pt1 | contig 11311 bp, 26 predicted proteins | sample 3_2548_0518_D_FD_203653 | JGI IMG/M metagenome (GOLD analysis project Ga0326514, IMG submission 203653) | Bovine rumen microbial communities from UC Davis, California, United States - 3_2548_0518 | ecosystem: Host-associated > Mammals > Digestive system > Stomach > Rumen | place: USA... | reverse complement strand
TGTTTTGAATGCAGTGGTCGTTGCAGGAATGAGTATGATGAGGAACATTTTGATTGCGACATAGAATATCTTTATATGCCTGATAAGGAAATTATCAATCAGATAAAGGACAAACGGGAGAAAGAACACAAGGAAAAAGAAGAACAGGAAAAAGAGACGGCTCGTCGGATTGCTGAGACTATTGCTGAGGTTAAGGAAAAACATGATAGAGCAGAATATGAACGTCTCAAAGAGAAATATGAAAAAAAAATAAATAAAATTAATTAATATGCCTGGTCTTAATTGGTTGGAATTCGCTGGTGTCTGCGGTATTGGAACTGTAGTGTTTTTTCTTATTTTCCTTATTATTGAAATCAGTAAGGAATTGATGACAAAATCGCTTGAACCAGATGAAGATGAATATGATGATTGTGATTGCAATAGTTAAAAAAGATTAAAGAATATGTTTGGAAGCCATGATATTACGCACTGTATGAAGTTTACGTGCCCGAAAGCATCCAAATGCCATCGTTACTTGATGTATGAGGATGTTGTTAAAAAAGATATGAAGTATATTACAGTTATTAGTCCAGAGTGCCAGAAAGACACTGAATGTGACATGTTTTGGGAGGAAAAAAACAATGGAGAAGTATGTTATTGAACTGGATAGGAAAGAGGCGGTAATGCTTGGGGCGCTTGTCCTTGGCCAAAAACTGTATAAAACTAGTTATGAACCATTGAAAGGTTTATGCAATAAGATTGACAATATTTGCAAAGAAGTAAACAAAACCAGGAAAAATGACTGACCTTGAACATTGTTTAGAGAGGAACCAGTGGCTTGAATTGAGCGATATTAAGTATTTGCAGCAATTCTTCTGGTCGAAAGCTTGTAATTCGCCAGATAGACCACGTACTGAAGTTTATGAAAAGCTATATAACGACTTTGTTGAACTTGAAAAAGTAACTTATCCAAATGGAAAATGTTGAGAAAGTTTTAATTGGTATAGCCCAACAAGAAATAGTCAAGAGTATCAGACAGAGGAGGATTAATTTATGAAAATTATAAAACAGGTAAACAAAAATGGGAAAAATGGCTAAGAGTGATATATGGAGCATGGCTGAAAACAAACATCATAAATCCATATAAAAATTAAATCCAAAATAAATTATGAGAAAAGTAGAAGAAAAAGCTATGGCTGCTTATCCTCTAATGTCAGAGTTCGGTGAACAGGACATGAAAGAACGGGAGTTGATAAGATACGGTTATATTCAAGGATATGAACAAGCCGAAAAGGATAAGAACGAGGAAATCTATAACGACAAAACTGTACTTCCAAAGGCTGAGGCTGTAAAATTTGCTTTTGATTTGTTTGACCAGTTTGCCAAGGAACTTATCACAGCATTGGGTAATACAGCCAAAATTAAAAGGAATACAGTTAGACAAACAGTTTTTACCAATGCTAATATGAAAGAACTTGCTAAAATAGAGGCTGAGGCTGATGCTTTTGATGAAATCAAGGACAGGATTATCAAAGAGTATACATTGATAATGCAGCCTATTGAATATAACTATCCTATTGATGAAATATTTTCTGAAATGAAAATATCCAAAAACGATGATGTTGACACACTTCTTAATGAGGGTAAATACAGAGGCAGAAATGACTATCATAAACTGATGGTATTCAAGGGTAAACTGGCTGATATGCTTGAACACTATGCCTGTTCCTCTTTTGACCTTGGAGTTAAATACAAGGAAATGAAAGACAAAGGTGAAAATATATCAACGTTCAAGGATGTGGTTACTAATGAATTGGGGAAGTTTAATAAACCTAATCGGGAAGATATAATCTAGAAATTTATTAAAAATATTTTAAAAAATTAGTATTTTTTAATATTACGTACTATTTATATATGTATGAAATCAAAAGAAGTATTAAACATATTAAAAATAACACGTCCAACCCTGACCAAATATGTCAAACAAGGACGTATTAAAACTATAAAAAAACCAAACGGTTTCTATGAATATGACGACGATGATGTATTAAAAGCCGCCAACATATCACCGTTCCGTAAATGCGTAATATACGCCCGTGTATCAACCCCAAAACAAAAACACGATTTACAAAAACAAATCGACACCATCCGTGAATATGCAAATAAAAACGGTTATACAGTCGATTCCGTCTATTCAGATATCGCCAGCGGATTAAACTATGACCGTGGCGAATTCCAAAATATGGTGAACGATGTTATAAACCACAATATCAAAACCGTGTTTATATCTAATAAAGACAGATTAACAAGAGTGTCTTTTAACATGTGGGAACAACTTTTCGAACATTTCTCCTGCAAACTAATCGTGGTTAATAACGATAATAATGAAAACGAAAACAGTGAAAAAGAAATATTCGAGGATATAATCTCCCTTCTCCATTGTTTCGCTATGAGGATGTATTCCTCCAGGAGAAAGAAAAAAATAACCTTAATAGAAGAAGATATGAAAAATGAGATTAGTCTATAGGTTCGACATACAACACAATGATAAACTCCAAGAGTTATGCACGGTTTGCAAAAACCTGTACAACCAGGCGTTGTATATTGTCAAACAAAACCTGAAAGAAACCGATAAATGGTTAGGTTATAACCAATTAAACACTATATTACAAACCACAACTAATCTCGAAGGACAAATTAACTATAGATTATTAAAGGCACAGGTTGCACAACAGTGTCTTAAAACACTGGATAAAAATATCAAGTCATATATTAAGTCAATTAAGGACTATTCAAAAAATAAATCCAAATACCACGGTTGCCCAAGGCTACCTGGGTATAAAAAAGAAACCAATCAACTAATATACACGAATCAGGCGTGTACAATTAAAGATGGATACATAAACTTATCAAAAACGCTGAAAATACGTATACCGCAGTATGACAAATACAGTGAAAAACTAAAACAATTCCAACAAGTAAGAATACTACCTAAACTGGATGGTACATTCACTGTTGAAATTATATACTTATGTGATAATATACAGAATACTGAATTAGATTATGACAGATATTCATCAATCGACTTGGGATTGGATAATCTGGTCACATTGGTGATGGATAATGAACAACCGTTATTGTTCAACGGCAGACAGGTAAAGGCTAAAAACCAATACTTTAACAAAAAGTTATCCTGGTTAAAGAGTGAATTAAGTAGTAAACAGAAGACAAGTAAACAGATAAGGAGGCTATATGTAAGAAGGGATAATCAAATGAAAGACATATTCCACAAGGCATCAAGGAAAATAGTGAATTTATTGACGGAGAATAAGGTTGGCAATCTCGTTGTAGGTTACAATAAGGGATGGAAAGACTCCATCAACATCGGAAGACGAAACAACCAGGCGTTTGTTGCCGTACCATATGAAAGGTTAATAGGTTATATTAAATATAAATGTGAGATGTGCGGAATAAAAGTAATTGTCAATGAGGAAAGTTACACATCCAAGTGTGATGCACTGGCATTGGAGTGTATTGATAAACATGAAGTATACATGGGTAAACGAGTCAAGCGTGGTTTATATCAGTCATCAACTAACAGACTGATTAATGCGGATGTAAACGGTGCAATGAATATAATGCGAAAAGTAGTCGGTGATTCCGAGTATGTTACGAGGATAATCGATAGTGGTCGGCTGTTCCGACCGATAAGGGTGGATATCCTGTAAAGGCTATTCAGTTTTATAAATAATTTTTAATAAATTTAATAAAAATTAGAACATTGAATTATGAAAACAAAATACCAGATACATAAAGAACGTATGGAGGTTTTATTTGAACTGTTAAATGATGCAGCTGACAGTCCGAACATCCATAAAAACTCCTACGTTTACCCAATCCTTAAAGAGATTGCCAAGGAATACGACAAGGAATTTATTAATAATGAGATAAATCATCTATATAGTTTAGCATTTGTTGATTATATAAGAGGCTCCAGTATGTTCGGAACATATGAATTCGGTATTTCTGATATAGACCATCTTGTTGTAGTTGACAACTGCTGTCATGATATTCTGGATGAACATCCGAGACATATGTATGAACTTAAAATCGATTCGATTGATTGCCAATTTATCTGTGAGGATGACTTTATCAATATGATTAAAGAATCGAACATTGAGGCTCTTGAATGTGTTTTCTACTTTCCCACAGCAAATAAAGGTAAATATCTGAATTTGGTCAATATTGACAAATGGAAACTGAGGGAATCCATTTCTTCAATCTGCAGCAATTCGTGGGTGAAGGCTAAGAAGAAACTTACCGTTGAGAAAGACTACAATCTCAGGATTGCCCAGAAATCCCTGTGGCATTCGATGCGCCTCTATATGTTTGGAATACAGATTGCCAAAACTGGCGAGATATATGATTTCCAGGAAGCGAACACATTGTGGGACGAGATAAAAAACGCCGACACGCCAACGTGGGATTATTATAAGGAAAAGTATCAACAAAAGTTCAATTCATTAAGGAGTGAATTGGTGAAATTATGTGATAAACCCAAAGAAAACAATTAAAAAAATTTAATTGATAAACCAGTACAAATTAAATAATTTTGTATATTAGTAGTATGAATTGATAAAGCTGCATTTAATCATATTTTAATTAAAATAAGTAAAATAAACTAAAACATTTTTAAAATGATTTATTGTGATGTTCAGGAATTGGCATGTAAAATGCTCAATCTAGATTATGACACTCTTGTAGATGAGGGTCGTGAGGATGAAATTGAAAATGCTATCTATGATAATTTCGAGATTGACATGGAACAGTTTTATGACATTGTTAAAGAATTAATTCGGTTCACTCCAGTGTTGAGTAGTGCTTTGACTGACACTAAATTTCACGCTTTTGGAGAGGCTACGCCTAATGGTGGTTTCTTAGCCATTGTTAAAGAAGAAGTGGAGGATGAGTAATGAAAGTAGTAGTATGTTTAGATGGCAATAACAAGATACAGTGGGTGAAGTCTTTTGATTGGTACAAAGAACATAAAGACTGGTCGCCAAAACAGGTTGAAAACGCTGTTTCAAAAGGCAACAAGGATGCTAATGGAGAACATACGTTTGAAATCTGGGAAGTTGATGGTGTTATTGCCAATCTTGTTGAATTTCTACTTGGGGATAAGAAATATAAGATATATGCCGACATTGATGACCTTGATGATTCAATTAATGAATTAAGTTGTGACTTGGGTTCAATGCACGATGATATATTCCATATGTCGCAGTCAATGGAAAACATTGAGAATATGTTTAAAGAATTTAAGGAAAAATTAACCAAGAAAGGATATTACAGTGTTTAGTTACTTAGATATAGATAACAATTATTATCCACTCTATAAAGAGGGAGATATTTTAATTAATGGTGAGGGACATGAGATTGAAATCTTGCATATTGTTGCCGACCAGTATATGTATGACAATCCACAATCTGATATAAACCCTTGTTATGAATTCTGCAGGGTTATCGATTATTGGTACACAACCAAACAGAAATATTCGGATTGGGTGAAACCACTCAATGAAAGGCTTAATAGATTACACGAACATCATATAGAACATGAATAATATGGAATACGATTCGCGAGTTAAAAGCAGAGGATAAATACAATGGGTAATATTAGTGTTATTATATTATTAACATTGGCGTTAGTATTTGTACCAATTATTCTATCAAGATTTATCATTTGGTTTCAATATGGTATTAAAAATCCACCTGATACAATACTAATGCGATGTCCTGTATGTGGAGAGGTACATGAATTGAGGGTTATTAAAATTCTCAGTTGTTGGAACCCAAAAAAATGTGTTGTATGGTGCAATAAAAAACATAGGGGTGACATCCTATATAATGAAAGTAAATTACAATGACAGTAAAAGAATTGATTGAGGCTTTAAGCCAGTTTCCACAGGATAAACAAGTATTGCTTTGGGCTCAAAAAGGTTATATTGGGTATGATGAAGCTGATTACTGGAGTGGTCCAGCTGAAGTGAATATGATTGAAGTTTGCCCTGATGCAATTGCAAAAAATCTTAAAGACCAGATTAAATTGGAATATGTTACAGATGAAGAAGCTGATTCTGAAATCAGATACCGTAAATACGATAACAAAAAAGCTCAAATGTATATCCATACTAAATCAGGTATAAAGTATAACTCAATAACAGATGACAAATGAATATAGACATTACAGATGATGAAATTGAATCCCTGAGAGTGTGTAAGGAATGGGGTGTTGTTGATGGTTCATGGGCACATAACCGTTTGGTTGAGTTGTATGACAGAATTGTTGAACAATTAAAAAAAGACAGTTAATTATGATTTATTCTGCATTTTGTTTAACTCTTCTACTTGTTTGGACTTTCCTATTATGGAAACTTGAAATGAAAAGATTAGACGAAAAATATAAAGATACCAGACCATCTTACAACAGAAGTCATATGTTCCCGATTGAAAAAGATAACCATGAAGAGGAAAAACAAGAAGTTGAACATAAACAAAAAATAAAAATTATATGAAATTACAACTATCAATAGATGTTATGAGGGATAATGGAAAACCTCTATTTGATGTTTCAGTCTATGATTTAGATGAGGCAGTAAATTTCCACAGTTTTAATTGTTGCTGGATAGAACAAGGAAACGACCTTAATGCTTTGCTTGAAAAATTAAGAGCAAGCGAATACAGTGAAGTAATAAATAATTTAAAAGAATTGTTATGAAAACAGAAATCACAATGAAAGAAGCCATTGACGGCATTCTTGGATTATTTGAAATTCTACCCTGGGAAAACCGCGAGGATGAAAAATCGTTCTATACTGTAAAAGAAGATGGAACTGCCAGTTTTTTCTTTGATAAACGACAGTATATGCGTGACGAGGTTATTGAACGTTTGGTAAACTATTTCAATGACAAAGTTATTACTGATGGTCAATGTAGAATTGATAGCATGACGTTGGCTTGGACTACAGTACACATTGAACCTAGAAATAATAATCAAGAAAATTAAATAACATGGAAATTGCAATTACAAAAAAAGTGTTTACCACTGTCGATTTTGACGTTCCAGACGATGTAACGGATGCTGAACTTTCAAAGAAAATCAAGGAATTGGTTGAAAAAATGGATTTGGATGACTGGGATATTTACGATTGGAGGGGCAAGGAAGTATATGAAGCTTATGACACCTATAGTGGAAGTGAAATTGAATTAGATTTTTAAACAATTAAAGATATGAAAACAGGAACAGAATTAATTGCTGATGAAAGAAAACGTCAGATTGAAGTAGAGGGGTGGAGTGCAGAGCATGACGCACAGTATAATAACTATGAACTTGTGGATGCTGCAATGTGCTATTGTCAACCAGAGTCAACCAGAACATATAACAGGTTATGGAAATCAAATGCAAAACCAGATGATATTATGACACCTCCAGGAAACTGGCCATGGGATAAAGAATGGTGGAAACCAACCCCAGATGACCGTGTTAGAGAGCTGGTAAAAGCTGGCGCCCTTATTGCTGCTGAAATTGACAGAATACAGAATGTTAATAACAGTTAATGATGAAGAATGATTTTTTTTGTGGAAAAAATGAGTTGAATTTGGTTATAAAATTGTAAATTAAAAATATTAACAATTAAAAATTAATTAGATTATGGCAGCAAAAGCGATTTTGTTTAGTTTTGGATTGGTGGCAGTCCTTCTTTTGTTGGGTTATTGGGTTAGCCAAAAGTACGGTCTCTATGAACTGGACGATAAGGATATTGAAGGTTTTGTGTTTAAGAACGCATTCATGAAACAGGTTCATGACCAGTTTATTGACAGAAAATAATACATGATATATATTACCATAATTGGTTTATTGGTAGTCGGATACTGTATTGGTATGCGACTACTTAAATAATTTAAACAGAACACAAGATGGGCGAAAACAGTATAAAGAGAAATGTAATTGATAAAATTTTTAGATGTTATGAATATGATGGTCTAACTAAGGCTGAGGCTGATATGCTTTTCAACTGTTATGTGGTTGAAGAGGATTTTACTCCTAGAGAGGAATACAAGACTGAATACCTTGACGAAGACAAGTTATTTGGCCAGACTCCATCGTTTATCAGTAAGTATCTATCCGAATTTGAACAAAAGTTTGGTAAAGGAACGGTTGAACAGTGTTGGTCTGGATATGAGGATAACTATTTTGTTTATGAGTACAAAGGTGTTGAGAATGATGATGCGATTGAGGAAAGACTATATGAGCATATCTGTAAGGAAGTTGAAAAGTATTTGAAAGAGAAAGAAAAGAAACTTGCTAAGGAAAAAAGAATTAAGGAACTTGAGAAAGAATTGGCTGAACTTAAAAATAATAAGTAATATGGATATCAAAGACTTCTACCAACAGTGTGCTATTGCTGCCATGCAAGGAATCCAGGAAAGTAATAGCAAACTCGGACTAGTTGCTGATTTCATACCTAAAGAATTAGCAGTAAAGGCTTTTGATATTGCGGAGGCTATGGTTAAAGAATATCAAAAAAGAATAAAAGAGAATAAATAAAACAATAAAAATGAAATTTGGCGTCTGTACATTAATAAAAAATGAAAACTTATATGTAAGAGAGTGGGTCGAACATTATCTTAAATTAGGGTTTGATAAAATTATCATATATGATAATAATGACACTGATGGTGAAATACCAAATGTAATTGTACAGGATTATATTGATAGTGGTGTTGTAGAATTGTTAGACAAATATCGTGATAAAGTAAAAGGTGAATATGAGTTTCAGCAAATAGCAGCATATAATGATTGTTTGGAAAACAACAAAGATATTCTTGATTGGGTTTTGTGTTGTGATGCTGATGAATTTCTATGTATTGAAGATAATAGAAATATACATGAAGTTTTTGACTACATGGGATATAATAAGTATGATGAGGTTCTGGTATCGTGGTATACTCTTGGCGGAAATGATTTATATTATACAAATAAGCCATTATCAGAGAGATTTACAAAACATGTAACTTATCATCTTGATTATACCGAATATGAAATAGATAGCGAGAAATTTGTAAAGCCTTTTATTAAGGTGTCATCAGGTATTAGATTTAATGATAAAAACATGCATAGTGCAGTTTCAAATAGTGTATGTAATCCAATGTGTGTTCAACTTTGTATAGGTAAAAATACAATGGCACTTGATTGGTGTTGCCATCATGTAATGTATTTGAAACATTATGCTTTTAAAAGTTTAAGTGAGTTTTTATATAGAAAAAATAAACGTTTAAATACTTTTTTGATTAATCGGTATAAAGAAGCCAATGGATGGGATAATAAACGTGAGAAATTATTACAAGAATTTATAAAAAAATATAACATTGAATTAGTATAGTTATGGAAAAAAATACCTTGATTGACCTAATCAAAGAAATTATTATTTTAAAATAAAATTAGAACATGACAGAGACTATTTTAAATTGGAAAGGATATGATTGGATAAACGGCCAGCCATGGGGTGAAGCCCATCCAAATCCTAATATCATCGCTTACGCGGATAAGGATGAAACAATATTAAATTCAGATGGAAGTATAACATTGGATATTAATAATAAGGAGAAATATTTCGATGGTGACGTTGATGACACCAAGAAATTCGGTTGCGGGTGGATTTCGACGACAGACGGTTTCTTATTCGGAAAATTCCATTTTGAATATAAACTACCTAAAGGTATTCACCTGTGGCCAGCAATTTGGCTGTCTGGTATCGAATCATGGCCACCTGAGATTGACATTGTAGAGGGCTGGAGTGGAAATGGTTATTTCTGCAAGAACAAGCCCAATTATAAACGTTTTCCTTTCTTTAACAATATTCACCCTGGTATATTCTATCTCAGTGTGGGTGAAAAGGTTCTTGGAAAAGGATATGGCAGTTTTGGTTCAGACCGTGCCACATATTCATGGCTCCAGAAACTTGAAGACTGGAATACTTGTGACTTGATTTGGAGAGAGGATTTGATTGAAGTGTATTATAACGGTCATAGGGTAATGCTCATCAGAGAGAATGACGAAGACCACGGATTCTATATGCTTGATTTTATGAAAAAGAAGATGTATGTATGCCTTGATGCTGCTGTGCAAAGTAGTTTTACACAGGATGACTACAAACAGTATAAGGAAGAGGGGTCTCCTTTCGTTATTAGGGATTTTACATACGAAAAAATTTAAAGAAATGGACAGAAAAGAAGATATAATGTATTATGATTTTCAAGGTTGGCCTGTTTACAAAAAGACATTGAAAGAGGTTCTTGAAGAACTTGGCGCAACTACCGATAATGGGGTAATTGGGTTTAGTATTAATTCACCTGTTCTTAATGTCTACCCAAAGGTATTGCATGATGACGGAATGGCTTATGGCGTTGACCCGCGTTATATCACAGAGGCCTATTTCGATGATGAAAACGGTTATATTAATATATTTGCCGAACCTGAAAGGGAGGACGAAAAAGAAAATGAATAACGATGTACAACATATAAGGTCTAAATTTTCAGACACACTTAACCAAGAAGATTGGAAATCCAAATTCTATGGCAATACTATTGTTATGTACTTTGGTGATAAGTACATATCAGTAGAGGATATATTTGTTATTGCAGCAAATAATAAAAAGGTACAAATTACTGATATGAAGAGTTTTTAACATGGAAACATTACCTAGCATTCTTACCTTTAAAGGCAAGGATTATATATTAGAGGAAACGCATTTCTCAAAACATATTGAAATTCTACCAGGTTGGTGGTCATTTATGTACACCCCACTTGATAGGGATGGGTTACCTCCTTATGTGCATAATAAACACGAATGGTATTTTCTGTGTACGACGGCTCCGACAAAAGAGGAGGCTTTAGCTGATTTAACTGAACGTGTAACTACAATGATATTGGATTAATCATGACAGAGATTCTTTTTAAACAAATTTCACATATTACATATTTAAAAACCCGTAGTTGTGATAAAGTAGAAAAAATCCCGCAAAATACAGTATACAGAACAATTTTCAATGAGGTTGAGGAAAATGTAGCCAAAGAAGATGATGCTGAAAGTTTTTGGGTAAATGGTATTGAACATAGATACAGGGCTAAGAAAGATAGATGGGAATATAAGAACTATATAGGAACACCTGAATTTATTGAAGAGAAAAGCAAACATTCAGTACATTTCAGTGATGGTAAATGGCTATTTATGCCAGAACTAGTTGTACATTTTCTAGACCAGACAACCAA
>Ga0326514_10002687_pt1 | contig 11316 bp, 25 predicted proteins | sample 3_2548_0518_D_FD_203653 | JGI IMG/M metagenome (GOLD analysis project Ga0326514, IMG submission 203653) | Bovine rumen microbial communities from UC Davis, California, United States - 3_2548_0518 | ecosystem: Host-associated > Mammals > Digestive system > Stomach > Rumen | place: USA... | reverse complement strand
CCCCCCGGGGGTGGGTATCTGAAATCCGGCACAGCCAGCCCGGCAGCGGTGGATAAGTACCATTAAATCGGTTGATAAGTACGCTTATTTATTCGCTAAAGTAAACTTTTGCGAATAGAAAGCCATAGAACCCATAGAATCGGTGGATAAGTCCATAGATCACCATAGAAAGATGGATAGATGGGTATAGGTGGGTATAGATGGGTATAGAATAGGTGTGTAGGGGATAGAGGGGGTTAGTATCCTCACAGTATATCTGTGTCAGTATATCTGTATCAGTATATCCGCACCATATATCCGTACCATATAAGCATATCATTAGTACATCTGTAATACATCAGTACACTATCATTATCCCTATACCTCTATATTATATATTATAATATATATATACCTGTAGATCGTTATAAAGTTGTCAAGGAATATTTGTAGATACTGTTGACACCTGTCGATAGGTATGGTATCATACCATCAGAGGGATTTATATCCACTCTACACCACACCACCTATCTTGAAAGGAGTACCAAGACCATGATGAGCCTTAGAAGTAATGAAACCCTGTTTGAAGTCCGCGAAGCCTTCTCTGATGAGGTTGAGACCTATACCGCGGAGCAGCTGGAAGACCTCTTCCGTGAGTTCCTGGAGACGCAGGAAGACGAGTATGACGAGATGCTGGACGAGTGCTACCCGGCTGTTGAGATCGGATCTCTGTCCTATCTCCCCTCGCAGGTCCTCTGCAAGGTTGACCCGATCGCCTACCGCTGCGGTCTGACGGAGTGGGCAGATGCGGAAGCCCAGGACATCCGCTACCAGCTGGAGCGCATGAGCGGAGGCGATGAAGAAAGCTGGTACGGCTACGACATCACCTGCATCGGCTCCGGCGAGAGTGAGGAAAGCGAAGCGGTCGCCGCCGCTGATTGAGGGCTTAGGCCCTCGCTCTAATGCCACCACTCGCAAGAGTGCCTGTCCCAAGTCAGGATGAACGCAGAGGGGAGCAAACACCACCACCACGAAAGGAGCAACCACCATGAACAAAGCATATCAGCGAAGCATCAATTACGCGGCCTGTGAAGCCTACCTGTGGGATGTGACCATGTCGTTGACCAAGCGGCACACACTGACGGAAGCGGGACGCATGACCCACCCGCTGGGCTATTGGCTGAGGACCGGCAGAGCGTCCGCAGGCCATCTGCATGGGCTCTTTGCCATCCAGCCCTGGCGCGTGGCTAAAGTCCTTGAGGGCTACGGCGAGAGCGCACCCATTGACGAGGTCCTGCCCACGATCCGCGAGATGGCAGAAGCCAAGGCTCGGAAGCTGGGTTGGATGTGACCGCAGCCGGACGCAAGGCGGCAGCTTGCAAACCATGGGGAGCATCTGCCGCCTTGCTGAAAAAGTTGAGGAAGTCCGCAGAAAGTGCTTGACATCTCTCGATATATGGTTTAAGATAGAACCATCAAGAGAACACCACATCCGACCGGCAGCGGATCTGCCGGAGAAAGGAACCACACCATGTTTGGAAGAAAGAAGAAGGCAACGATGGAAGCCTACATCAACGCACCGTACTGGGTGCAGGGCAGACAGATCCTGGACGAAGCCCACATCCTCATTGCCGGAAGCACCGGCTGCGGCAAGTCCACGCTGATCCACAAGCTGATGTGGACGGCCCTTGCCACCACTCCGGCACAGACGCAGTTTGTACTGATCGACATGAAGGCAGGGATGGAGTTAGGGCGATACGCTCACCTGCCGCACACGGTCCGCTTTGCGAGAAGCGGCGAAGAAGCCATTTCTGCGCTGGATTGGAGCATCGCAGAGATGCAGAGAAGGTGCGACATGATGTTCAACCAAGGGAAGGTCCTGTGGGATGGTGCGGACCTCTACATCGTGATTGACGAGCTGGGCTTTCTGCTCCAGCTTGGCGGTCAGGAAGTACTGCGGAAGCTGACGCTGATTAGCCAGCAAGGCAGAGCCGCGAAGGTCCACCTTCTGCTTGCCACGCAGAACCCCAGCAAGCAGGGCATCCCGGCAAGCATCCAGCAGAACATGACCGCGCTGATCGGCATGAAGTGCCGCGATGCGATCCAAAGTCGTCAGATCGTGGGCATGGCGGGCTGTGAAAGCCTTCCCCGCCATGGGATGGCGATCAGAGTGATGGGCATGGATGCCGATTACCTGCCAATCAGCCTTCTGCCGGAAGGCGAGTTGGAAGCAAGGATTGCCTACTGGAGCGATCCGAAGAACTACATGAGACCCCGCCGTGCTGCGGCGAACTAAGGAAAGGAGACAGAGATGGAGAGAATCGTCAGAGATTCCGACAGAGCCGCAAAGGCTCGGTTTCAGAAGAAGTGCGTCAGGGTTGGGTTGTTTTTCAACCCGGACAACACAGAGGACGCGGAGATCATCGAGTATCTGAGCGGCATATCCTCATTCGGCAGACCATCGGGAGCCGATATAAAGCAAATCCTTCTGCGGTACATCCGCATGATGGAAGCGATGGAAAGCACGAAGGCAAAGAAACCGCTTGGGGGGCATCTATGAGCAACACGGAACGGTCGCAGTATCGTCAAAAGCACGACCCCACAGGGATGTCTTGCTGGATCTGCGGGAGCGAGGAGAATTTACAATGGCACCACATAGTTCCTCTCTCGCAAGGTGGCAAGACAGAACGGCGAAATATGCTCTTGCTTTGTGGGGAGTGCCACGCGAAAGCCCATAACCTAAAAAGCCACAAATGGGGCAACCACGGCAGACCGAAAGCACAGCCGCCCGAAGGCTATAAGGAAATCCTCTCCGATTACTTCTCCGAAAAAATCGGGAAGAAAGAAACTTGCCAAAGGCTTGGGTTGAGCGGAAAACAATCCATACACCTTACTGGTTTTTGGTGGTATAAAGAATATGCCGAAGAGATCGGGGTGTCGAAGGGTTTTTATAACCATATTGATATCCTCGCTGCCCAAAAAAACAAGCGACCACCAACATTTACAAAACTGGAACTTGCACGATCTCCTGTGCCAAAGTTGCCGTAATAGAAAGAAGCACCCTTCCGTATGGTTGGGTGCTTTCTGCTGCTGCCGCTTTGAACAGGCGGCGGCGGGTTAGGGAAATGGTGGGCTTGGACATTCCCACGCATCTGTTGCCGGTTGGGTAGTCCGGCAGTTCCGTGCGGCGATAAAATGCACGTATGACTATTGTTATATTATCACGCGCTTCTGCGTTCTGTCAATCGTTCTGCCTGTTATTCTCTGTTTCCTGTTCTGCTTGCGTTTAAGTGGCCAATTTCGCGTTTTAGGTGCGAAGGCGATGAATATATCGTCCGATGCGTTAGAACGCAAATTTGAGCCTTCTACGCCCACAACGTGCATTATTCTGAAGCATTCCGCGATGCCCTCGTTATACCCAGCCGCGCCGTCAGTTCTTCCTTCTGCTCGTCCGTGAGTTCCAGCCTTCGCGGCGGGGTTATCTTCACCCACTTTGCGGGGATCTTCGCAACGAGAAAGCCGCCGTTGCCGTCCGGCTCTCTTCTGATCTCGACCTCATCCGGGTATTCTTCAGCCAAGCGAAGGACTCTGTTCTTCAGACGCCCGCCGTGAAGCGTTACTGTTGCCTTCTGCTGTGTGTCCAACCATTCTATCGCGTTCTCGTTCTCTCCCCATGTAGTATCTGCCATCTGCTATTCTCCCTCTTCTTCGTCTGATACTTCCAACAGCCCTCTGTACTTTGCGGCGATCTCTTCCGGGTCTTGCTTGGCTTCCAAGCCGGTCTCGGTTATGTCGGCAACGATGGGGTCATCCCTCATGCCGTCATAGTTTTTCTGATGCCATATGCCTACCACCGGGCTGACGATGCCCTCTACCATCGCCTGTTCCCGGTACTGTGAGCAGATAGAGCGAATGAATTGGGCGAACTCCTTGTAGCGTTTATCGCTTGCTCTTGTCAGCCCCCGCTCCCAGTTGCTCACATCGGTTGACGAGACCCCACAGGCAGCGTATGCCGCCATGTTGGTGACCTTGATGTTCTGCTCGATGCAGAGTTTCAAGTACTCTTCCAGGCAAGCATACAAGGTGTTTGGGTCATCCACGTTTGCCTTGGCGGCTATCTGCCTTGTGCCGATTAGGTGGGCTATCAGTTCGGAGTTGCTCCCCTTCCTCATAAGGGAAGGGGCTAAGTCAACATCCATTTGCGTCATTTCATAGCGTTTAGCCATGTCTGTATCATCCTCTAAGGCTCTGCCTTATCGCGTCCGTATCCTGGAGCATCCGTCTGAGCGCGTTGTTCTCTTTCTCAAGAGCGACCACCTTTTCGGCAAGGTGCGTAACTCGCTCCTCAAGTTCCAAGATATAAGACTCATCCGTTTCGATTTCGTACTCGTCTTCCATGATGTCTTCCTCGTCCTCTTCGTCTTCTGCTGCTCTTGCGTCCCAAAACGGGATCTCTCCATCGTAGGTATCATAGGGGTTCGGTGGTTCTCTGTACATCTGCTCTCCCTTCTGCCGGTCACCGGCTATTCCGTTCTGCCGTCTATCTTGTCTCCCAAAGCCTGTTCACCAAGATAGTCCAACTCATAGCTTCGCTCTTCCTCGTCCGTCAGCTTGCGGCTATACATGAGGATGTTGTGGTATTTTCTGTTGCCGGAGCATATCGCCGCTATGTCCTTCGGCTGGCATCCGGGGCCAGCTGGTCTAAGCCGCATTCCGTAGGTGTAATAGGTCATTCGTTATCCCCTCTGTAAACTACTATCATGGATGGAAATGGTGCGGACCCATTCCCGTCTCCAAACTTAATGCGCCCACGAAGAAATCGCACTTCTGCTTTTCCGTAAATGTAATCGTGAAACCATCTCGTATCTGTCCTCGCGGGGAGAAGCAGAACACATAATGTGTTTGGTTTTTTAGCTTCCTCATAGGCCTTCTGAACCCATCGCCCTATTTGCCGCCCGTATGGGGGGTTGATAAACACTCGACTCCCCCCCCCCAATTTTTCGACAAACCATCGTCATCCCTTGTGAAGAACTTTTTGCATTTATGGTTTTCTTCGGTCGCGCAAGGATCCAATTCAAAGCCGAACTCCGTGTTTAACTCGTCAAATAAGGCCCTCGGTGTTGCCCATTCGTCCGTCTGTGATGAAAAAATCCCGTTCGTATTCATCCCTTTATATCCAACCTTATCTGTGCCAACTCTTCCAGCCGCTGCACGTTGTCATCGCGGTCCATGATGCCGTCTATTTTCTGCAAGGCGGCAAGGACTTCATCGTGATTCCAGCCTTCCTCGGCGAGGAACACCCCGAACGCGGCGAGGAAGTTCTGCGAAGCCACCACGGCGAAGTGCTTTTCGCGGGCGAACTGCCGGACGCTCGTTCTGTCAATCTTGTAAAGCGGTCTGCTCATCTCTCTTCTCCTTCCCCCATTCTCGCTCCGCACCACGGACATACAAGATAGTCACCGCGTCCAATCTTTCCGCATACAGAACACTTCACTTCAGGCCATCCAACTTCTTTTGTTGCGTCTACCCATCGTCCGTGCTTCTCCGCGCTCGGCAATTCCTCAAGCACCCCGATGATGTAAGCCTTGTCGTAGGTGTCGCTGTAGCCGTTGTAGCAATTCGGCAAGTCGTCAATAGCCTTGATTGCAGTTTTCCTTTCGATTAAGTCACTCATCCTCTTCCCCCTTCCTCGGTTCTCCCTTTTCAAACGCTCTCATGCAGTTCCAACCGCAGAAGCGTACTTCCTTGTACTGCCGAATCTTCCTGTTGACCAGCACATGGCCTTTGTACTTATACTCATCCCAGTACAACCGTACCATGCGCTGACCGCATTGGTAGCAGTAACAAGTCCCTGGTTCCATCACTTACCCTTCCTCTTCGCTTCCTCGGAGAGCAACAGGCACAGGCCCTTGCAGATCCACCACACAAGCTGGTCTTGCCATATATCGTGGCTCTCAAGCCGTGCCTGTCGCTTCTCGATTTCTTCGATGCACTCAAGCATCTGCTCCCTTTTGGTCATTCCTTGTATGCCACCGCGATCAGCTTTGCCATGTCTTCCGGCACTCCGTTTGCGGTAAGCACGGAATAGCGGTGCATCACATCAGCCGCCCATCTGACAACATCGCCGTCAATCTTCAGCTTCTCCGCTTCAACGCGCTGGACGAAGGCATCGTCTGCCATCTCTCTGCCGCGCTCACGCAGGTCATCCGCTACGTTCCTCTTGATTTCGATCATTCCTTTTCTCCTTTCTATAGCAAGCATCCGGCTGCTATCATCAATGCCCCTATCAGGGCGATTAGTAGGTACTCAATCATTGCCTGCCACCATCAGCGGAGCGGGCCGCCGTTCTCCAACCTTTGTCTTGTGCATCCTAATGGCCTGCGGATCATGGTTGATTGCTATGTCAACTTCGCGGCCCAATGCCATCTCTATACCTACCGAAGCCCCGCCGCCACCGGCAAAACAATCAATGATTAACCCCTGTTCCATCTTCCCCCTCTCCCTTCACTTCTACCAGCGGGCAATCGGTTCTGCGCTTATGTCCCAATGCCCTTCTCTGCAAAAGGACGCACTCATAAGTTCCCGCGCCTTCGTATTCTTCCGCTATCAAGTCGCACCATTTGCAACTCTCCGGCATCTTCATGCCCTTAATCGCTGCATCCAAGAGCCAATGCCCAAAGCCGTAACCCGGCAACGCTGATATCGTAGTAGCCCTTTGTGAGCGTGGTGGCGAACCAGCCGCTGGTATGCCCCATCGCTTCGCAGAAATCGATCTTCTTGATGCCGTTCTTCTTGATGATCTCCTCTACTGTCTCGCGGTAGATCCGCTTCATCGGTAATGCTGTTCTTCCCATGTCTTTCACTCCTTCAGTTGTGGTGCGTTGCCCCTAAAACTTGGGGCGGTGTTGAGCATCCTCATGGCTCGTTCGTAGCCAACTTGGATGGTGATCTCGTTTGCGAACTGCGGTTCCTCTTGCTTGAAGGGGAGTGCGGCGCGTACATCGTCAAGCGTTCTGCCCATCCCCAAGTAGCTTTTCATGTCGGCTACTGTCGGTGGGAAAGTGCAGCTTTCGATGCACCGCATCGCCGCCCACTCGGCTTCCTTGTAGCTGGTCTTGTCGAACATCTGCGTCCACAAGTTCACCTTCGCCGTGGCTTCTCCCTTGTCATCCGGCACGAAGCCGGGGAAAGCCACCTTCAGCAGCATGAACAACTGCGTAACCTCTTCTCTTGTCATCGTGCGTACCCCCTTACAACTGCGCGATCCACTCAAGGCTGCCGGGTTTCGGTCCGTGCCTTGCGTAGACATCTTCCCAGCGATGACCGCAGAACCATGTGCTTCCCATCGCGATGTACTGCGGGTCTGTCTTCTCGTCCTCGATGTGGCGAGTGTAACGGATGATGCCTTGCTCAACCTCATCGTAGGATGTGCCGTTCTTCCGTGCGGCTTTGTAGTGGCGAAGCGCATCAGCCTTCCCGGCTTTGCGAGGGTAGAGAATCCACAGGGCTTCAAACTCCTGTTCCAAGCCCTTGTCCGTCAGCTTGTGCGGATCGCTTTCCGGCGCGAACTGCGGAGCGGGGAGAGCGGGGCCGATGACGGAGAGAGAGTTATCACCGATAGGTGATTCATTATCATCTTCCTCTACTCCTTTATCATCAACCTTACTCCTTTTATCCTTACTCCTTATATACGCATCCTCTCGCATCGTTTCGCATTCGTTCGCATCGTTTCGCATCGTTTCGCATACTTCCGCATCTGCTTTTTGCCATCTCGCATTCGCCGCATCAGACCTTTGGGAAGAGACTTTCTTGTATTTCGCCTTGTCTCTGTCAAGCTGGGCGCGGATCTGATTGAAAACCAAGCGGACAACAGGGGACATTTCCATGGATGTTTCGCCGTCAGCGAGATACTCATGAATCGCAGAGAACAGGAGCGTTACTCCGGCACCGCCTTCTGCATCGGCGATGATGGCAACTTGCTCAGCCCATTCGTTATAAAAAACAAAACTGTTCTTCTCTGCCATTCCTTATGCCCTCTCTACCAAATCGTAGACCGTTACTGTTCGTCCTGTGTACCAGCACTTCGTCTTGCCTACCGGCTCCGTGATGCCCTTCTCGCACATCTCCGTTAATCTCGGCGAAGTGTAATTGCGTTCGCTTGTGGGTATCAGCCCTTCAAGCTGCATCCAAACCGCGATCTCCTTGGCGGTACTCGGCCCTCTCTCGGTCAGGCATTCCACGATCTGCGCGTACCGCCGTTCCTTGTTTACCGCTTCGTTTGACTCGGCCCTCGCTTCCTTCCGTGGGTCTTCGCCAAACCGCCTTGCTATCATCCCGCTCATCTCACTCATATCACTCATTCCTCTTGTTGTAGTCCTTGCAGAAGTAGTACGGATGCCGTTCCTCGCCGGGGAAGTGGAAAGTGCAGTAGCCTTCTCTGTACCATGTGCAATCGTGGCATCCCAGCTTCTTGATCTCTCGGATGGCTTCCATGAGTGCCGCATAGGCTTCCTCGTCATCCTTGTGCTTGAGTGCTGTCTTCAGCAGCAGGTCGAGTATCTCGTCACGCATCATCATCGCCGTCCTCTCCCACAAAACCGATGCCCTCGGCTACCGCAAGGCTGATGTCAGCCTGGATATTGAAGAACGCATCGTCCAGCTTGTCTGCAAGGTAGATGCGGGTATCGAAGTTGATGCTCTCGTTCTCTTTGACCTTCTGCTCAAGCAGCTGCATCATCATTCCCGCTTCGCACATCTGTTTAAGTGTTGCCATCGTCTACCTCTTTGATCGTTAGAGTCACTTTGTAGTCTTTCCCAAGTTCAAAGGCATCGGAGAACCCTCTCACATACTTCCTGTTGTCATCCGGCAGCTTGCCGCTTGCCACAAAGGCATCGAGGATAAACTTCCGACCGCACGATGAATAGTTATCGTAGTCTCGGCGGTTATTCTTCTCCGTCCACAGGAAGTCAATGGTCACCGGCTTCTGCATCCTCGGCAGGTGGGAGATGTACTTCGCTATCTCCGCTTGGTACTTGTGCTTCATGTTGTTCGCCTTGTGGTAGTTCGTCCGACAGGCCCCAATGTATTCGTTCAAACTCGGAACCTTTATTGGGATCTCCACTTTCCAAGACTTCAACTTTGATGACAAACTGTCTCTCCTTCACAGGATAGGGTGGATTAGCGAAGACCGCTCCCGTACCCTGTTTGAAACCCTCTGCGTGGTACTTCCACAGCCAATGCGGTACGGCTTTTTTGCCCTTTGGGAGTGCTACCTTGCCGTAGTACTCCCACCTCACCGGCCCTTGAAGCATCAGCCGGAATAGACGCTCGGAGTGTGGAAACAAGTCCAATCCGGCTGATGATGTGGGGTGAATCCCCACTCGCCAAAGCCATTCGGCAAATGTTGTTGGGTTGGTGAAGACCTCTCCGTACCGCTCGGTGTATCGTTGGAACAGTAGGTTGAATGAACCGATACCTGCGTTTCGCCGGAGCCAGGTCAGTTCCTCATTGGATGTCCGTCCTTTGTGCTTCCCCCATTCCATCTGCTCCTCTCCTCGCCCTTAGTTGAAGGGCATATCGTCATCCTCGACATTATCGACCGGGATAAAGTCGCTCCCCTTCTCTTCCGCAACGAGGATGTCGCTCGGCACGGTGTAGCTGCCGTTGCGGACGGTGGAAGCCTTCACGATCTTGGCGATGTTCGTTGCGCTTCCGATGGTGCCGTCACGCTTTTTAAACTGCCGCTCGTTGACGAGAACACCGATCAACTTGCCGCGATACTGCTTCTCGTCAGCGTTCCAATCAAACTGCCAGCCGGGGTTGCTCTCTGCCAAGTACGCATTGAAGGTCTTGAACAGTTGAGCCACAAACGGCTTGGTGCGGTCGGTGGGGACCATCAGACGATGGGTGAAGTGCCAACGCTTCTCGCCGGTCTGCTTGTTATAGTCATCGGCGAAGAAGCCGATATACTCGCCCTCGGCGATATCCATGTTGATGAGCAGATACGGGTTCCCCGCTTTGCTGGTCTGCTCGTCAACTGTGAGGATCTTGCAGACATAGCCGCCCCTGGGGAGCCGCATAAAACTCTGCTCCGGCAGCACCTGCTGATTGTCATAGTTACTGGGTTTCGTAAAAACCATTACTTACTCTCCTTTTCTTCGGTCTTGGGTGCGGGCGAAGGGGTCAGCCCCCAGTACTCGCGGATGGCGGTATCGACCGCTTTCAGGTCATTCGGGATGCGGATCTCGGAGAACATTCCCTTTGGGGACTTGCTGATGTCGCTCCCTTCGTTCTGAGTGACGAAGCTGTATTTGTTCCCCATCACTTCGGAGCGAAGAACGATGGTACACATTCCTTCCAGGCAAGCCTTGTCATCAAGAAGTTTCCCGATTGTCCGCAGCTTCGTTATCCCGAAATCGTTGGTGTCTTCGTGCATCGTGATGTACACGATCTTGTCATCGGGAAGCGACTTCACGCTTTCAATCAGATTGAAGAAGCTATCCGCGATCTCGTTGTACATTGCGAACACTTCATTCCCGACCTTGTGCGATGCGTGTTCCCTCATAAACTTGTTGGTCATGAGGTATCCGGCATCGTCAATCACAATGACCTTGATGTACTCCGGCACCTTTGCCATGTACCGCTTGATCTTCTCGACATCATCGCAAACGGTCTTGTACTTGAACTGCTTGCGGAAGGGAAGCCGCTTGCCGATGACATTGATGAGATAGATCTCATCCTCGGCGAAGTTCTCAAGAGAAGTGGACTTGCCGGTTCCGCTCTTGCCGTAGATGAGAACTGCTTCAGCCATTAGTCAGCACCTCGCTTTCCTCGGTCTGCTCCTCGGCAGCGTCCTCTTCCTCTTCCTCTGCTTCCGGGTATTCGTACTCGGTGTACATCACCTTACGGAGTACCTTGTTGAAGGGCTTGCCGTGGTTAAGGGCGGTGAGGAAGGTCCACACGGACAGGTCCTCAAACACCGAAGCCGTTGCGAGTACGCTCCCTCTGAGCGTGTACGGGGCGAGTTCGCTTTCCACGATGACCTCATCGCCTACATCCAGCACATAGGGGATGCACTCATACATCCTTACACGCTCGTCTTGGGTCTTGACTACAGCCATTCCCCTAAATCTTCCTTTGTCTGCCATCTGTCTTTCTCCTTTGTGTGGTGTTTATCTGATGGTCATTGAGAGACCGTCTTCCATGTGTACTCCGGCGATGGGGGTGCCGTCCTCAAAGGCTTTCTTGATAGCCGTCTTGTCTAACTCCGGCTCCTTCATGCGGACGAAGTGGGTATCGATGTCATAGATCGTGTATCCCTCGTCCAAGGTGACCTT
>Ga0326514_10002685_pt1 | contig 11321 bp, 8 predicted proteins | sample 3_2548_0518_D_FD_203653 | JGI IMG/M metagenome (GOLD analysis project Ga0326514, IMG submission 203653) | Bovine rumen microbial communities from UC Davis, California, United States - 3_2548_0518 | ecosystem: Host-associated > Mammals > Digestive system > Stomach > Rumen | place: USA: California... | reverse complement strand
TAAGCCATGAAACCGTGGTGATGAATGAGAAGCGGAAACAGAGTTATAATTTTAAACCGCGTTGTTTTCTGTTTATGGCTTCAAATAATCCGGTTGATATTAATGGCAGTAAAAGCGGAATCATTCGAAGGCTGATCGACGTAAATCCGAGCGGAAGAACTTTGCCGTCAAAAGAATACGACAAGCTCATGGGCCAGATTCATTTTGAACGGGGACAGATAGCAAAGCATTGCCTGGATGTTTTTCAGAAACTTGGGAAGAATGCATACAATGGTTACAAGCCTCAGCAGATGATGGAACTTACAAATCCGATTTACAACTTTGTACTTGACGCATACTCTGAACTGTTTCTTGAGAATCCAGAAGGAATCAGTGCAAAAGAAGCTTATAAGTTATGGACCGATTACTGCGAGGTTAATAAGATTACGAGTCCTGGCACGCAATACAAGTTTAAAGAAGAGCTAAAAAGCTATTTCAATGAATACACAGAGATGAAGCGCGTGTCTAAAACTGAGGTTGTCAGAGGGTGGTTTAGTGGCGGACCGAACAAAGCCATGGTAAATGATCCTAATAACGGGCGGAAGTATATTCCTCATAATGATCCGACGTTAGGCTTGGTTCTGGATCAGAGTCACAGTCTTTTGGATGATATTCTGAAAGACTGTCAGGCTCAGTATGCCGAGGAAGACGGCCGAGGCGGAAGCAAGCCAATTACAGGATGGACCGGATGCTCTACAACGCTTAAAGATCTTGATACTACAAAGCTTCATTTTGTTCGGGTTCCGAGTAACCACATCGTGATTGATTTCGATCTGAAGAATGAAAAAGGCGAGAAAGATGCGATGCTGAATCTGGAAGCGGCAGATAAGTGGCCAAGAACTTACGCGGAATACAGCCAGGGAGGAAAAGGCGTTCACCTGCATTATATTTATGACGGGGATCCAAACGAACTGGCCAGTCTGTATGCAAAGGACATTGAGATTAAGGTCTATAAAGGAAAAAGCAGTCTTAGGCGCAGACTGAGCCTTTGCAATAACATTCCTGTAGCTACTATCAGCGAAGGACTTCCTAAGAAGGAGGTGGTTGATAATTTGGTTGACTTTGAAGCAGTAAAAGACGAAAGGCATTTGATCAATATTATTAGTAAATGCCTGAGAAAAGATATTTCACAGCCGTACACCGCGCCCGCCATGAGCCTTATTAAAAAGACACTGGACGACGCTTATGCGGCAGGAATTAAGTATGACGTGACGGACATGCGGCCGGCAATAAAAGCTTTTGCCGCGAAGAGCCATCATCAGAAAGATATTTGCATGAAGATGGCGGAGGAACTGCATTACATGGGAAAGCCTTTAGAGAACGCCGCAGGAGGCACAGAATCGGCTCCAGAATCGCCTGTGACAGCCAAAACAGACCAGAGTACGGATGTTTCGGAGAAAGGCTCAGAAGGGGCTTCTAAACCATATGGAGGCTATCTCCCGATTGATAATCAGGATGGACTGAAATACGCCGATATTGAAACCCGTCCTATTCAGAAATACTCAAGCGACCTGCCGGTATTCTTTGATATTGAGGTCTTTCCGAATCTTCTGCTTGTGAACTGGAAGGAGGCCGGAGAAGGCAAGGGAGTCGTCAGGATGATCAATCCGACGAGAGCTGAGATCGGTGAACTGTTTAGGAAGAAGCTTATCGGATTCAACTGTCGACGGTATGACAACCACATTCTTTATGCAAGATACCGTGGGTATGATATCGAAGGACTATATCGGCTGAGCCAGCGGATTATCAGCGGAAGCAAGAACGCCATGTTCGGAAACGCCTATGATATTTCTTACACAGACGTGTATGACTTCGCGGCGAAGAAGCAGAGCCTGAAGAAATGGGAAATCGAACTTGGGATTCACCATCAGGAACTGGGACTGCCGTGGGATCAGCCTGTGCCAGAAGAGAGATGGCCGGAAGTAGCGGCTTACTGCGACAACGACGTTATCGCCACTGAAGCGGTGTTTAATCATCTGGCCGGAGACTTTAAGGCGAGAGAGATTCTGGCGGACATTGCTGGAATGAAAGTGAACGATACGACCAACAGCCTTACTACCAGAATTATATTTGGGGACGATCCCAATCCGCAGAGGCAGTTTGTATACCCGGATCTGGCAAAGAAGTTTCCGGGATACGTTTTTGAGAACGGTAAGAGCTTTCTGAACGGAGTCGAGATCGGCGAAGGCGGAAGAGTCTACGCCGTTCCCGGGATTCATCACCATGTGATCACCTATGACGTTGCCAGTATGCATCCTTCCAGCATCATTGCGGAGAACGGATTTGGAAAATACACGGAGAGGTTCAAGCAGCTGCTTGATATTCGGATTGCCATCAAGCATAAGGACTTCGAGAAGGCCGCTCAGATGCTTGACGGGAAGCTGGCCAAGTATCTTACGGACAAGGACCAGGCAAAGGCTCTCAGCCAGGCGCTGAAGATTGCTATCAACAGCGTATACGGACTTACCGCCGCAGGGTTTGATAACAAGTTCCGTGATCCGAGGAATAAGGACAACTGGGTAGCCAAGCGCGGAGCGCTGTTTATCGAAACCTTAAGGCTGAAAGTGACTGAAATGGGCGGCAAGGTGGTTCACATTAAGACCGATTCCATCAAGGTTGAAGAGCCGACTCCCGAGATTACGAATTATATTCTTGAATTCGGGAAACAGTGGGGCTACACCTTCGAGGTTGAGGACATCTATGAGAAGATGTGCCTTGTGAACGACGCTGTGTATGTGGCACTGCGGGACAAGGAAGATCCCAGCTGGAAGGATGAGTGCGAAAAGGCAAAGAAGCAGGGAAGGATTGATATTCCGACCCGGTGGACCGCGACAGGCGCTCAGTTTCAGCACCCGTATGTGTTCAAGCACCTTTTCAGCGGAGAGGAAGTCGAATTCCGGGATCTGTGTGAAACCAAAACCGTGACTAGCGCTTTATATTTGGACATGAATGAGAACCTGAGCGACGTAAGCGATTATGAGAAGGATCTGGAAAAGCTTATCAAGCGGGCAAAGACACTTTTGAAGGCGAATGGATATTCCGGAAGCTGGGAAGACTGGCCCGAATGGAGAAAGCAGAATCCCGATGCCGAGGATCAGCATGGAGGTATGATCTATGCTGAGCTGGACGATCTGGTGAAAGATGAGAATGTGCTGAGGGAGCTGATCTCCAAAGGACACAATTATATTTTCATCGGAAGAGCAGGAAGTTTCTGTCCTGTGCTGAAGGGCATGGGCGGAGGCATTCTTGTGAGAGAAAAAGACGGAAAGTTTTATGCCGCTACAGGAAGCAAGGGCTTTAGATGGCGAGAAAGCGAAAGCCTGCTTGGCGCGGATCGGATGAACATGATCGACATGGGATATTTCGAGAGCCTGGCTATCATGGCCAAAGAAGCTATCGAGAAATACGGCAGTTTCGAGAAGTTCGTTCAGGAGGATGACTCCTCTTCTTTGATATTTGACGAGGCCGCTGAGAAAGCGGCTAAAAAGAATGGCGAGCCCGGAGTTCCAAAGTGGCTTCCTCCATGCGGAGATGGAAAGTATGATAATTGCTATGACTGCCCTCTCTTTGAAGTAGAGAAAATTCCGCCGGAATGCAAAAGAGGGTATGACCTGAGCCGCTTCTTCACTGTAAATGAAGCGGCCGTTTGATATTTGAAAGGAGAATAAAAATATGTCTTACGAAAACAATAACAACGCTGCCCGGAAATTCATTGAGCCCCTGGTGATTAAAGATGCCCATATCGTTATGAAGACCCGCAACTTTTCCGGAAACAATCCCGGAAAGTTTGACAGGCCCGGCGCGAGGAACTTCAGCATCTTCCTCGATCCCGAGAAGGTTGATATTCAGAAGCTGCAGGAAGAGGGATGGAATGTGAAGGTCGGAAAGCCGAATCCGGAAGACCCGGATGATATTCCCAGCTGCTTCCTCAGGATTCACGCCAACTGGTTCCCGCTGGACGACCGTCGGAGCGGCATGAACCCTATGATTATCAAGATCGTCGGCAATGAACAGATCCGGCTGGATGAGGAAACCGTTAAATGCCTTGACACCGATGAGATCCTGAAATGCAATTTGACGATTACGGGACGGTATATGGAAAGTCCGACCTATACCGGTGTTGTCAGCTATCTGAAGAAGATGGTGGTGCAGGTCAGCGATGACAGCGATATGGCCGACATGTTCGAAGGGATGGAAACCGACTCTGTGGAAGTGCCCTTTTAATTATATTTGGGAGGACATGAAATGAGCGACAAGTATGACGAGTATCTGAAAGAACATATTGCTAATGTCAGGAAGGGAATATTGTGGTTTTATGAGCACATAAATGATATTCCGATTAGCCGCCCTCTTTTGGTAAAGCTCGCGGATCAACATGATTTCAGTAAATTGTCCGCGGAAGAATACGATGCCTACGATGAATATTTCTACGGCAAAGAAGGAAAGGATGAGAAAGAGCTTCAGAATATTGACGAAGCTTTTGATTATGCCTGGCTCAGTCATATTCATCATAACAAGCATCATTGGCAGTATTGGGTGCTTCAAGAAGACGAAGGAAAAACAAAAGCGCTTGAAATTCCGGAAGAATACGTTTATGAGATGATCGCCGACTGGTGGAGTTTTAGCTGGAGAAGTGGAAATCTGAATGGGATATTCGACTGGTACGAAAAGCATAAGGATAAAATGATATTGCATCCGGAGACAAGAAAACTGGTAGAAAAAATTCTGGAGAGCATAAAGGACAAACTGGACGAGCAAAAGTCCCTTTGATATTCCATATCGAATGGAGGCGGATTTAAATGACTTACAGAGATATGGCTATTTCCGCATGTAAAATAGCCGGAGATGAATTAATTCAACGTGCAGAAGAACTAATCACAAACACGGAAGGAATTAAGGACATTGATATTTGGATTCGAATTCCATCGCTAAGCGACGATCAATGTTGTGTTCCGGAGCTTCAGGTAACGACGAATGTATACCCTAAGCTGGTTAGCATCCACAAGCTTACCGAGGAAGCGATGAAGATGGCAAATGAAGCATCCAATGCAAGTGAATCTGTTTGATCACCAGCGGAAAGCTCTTGATAAGCTGCATTCCGGCTCCATCCTTTGCGGTGGGGTCGGAAGCGGCAAGAGCATTACCGGAATCGCCTATTACTTTAAGACAGAAGTAGCTCCAAAAAAGGAGAACTGGCGAAATTTATATATCATCACGACGGCGAGAAAACGGGACACAATGGAATGGGATCACGAATGCGCCAGGTTTGGGCTGGGCACGGACCCAGAGTGCAGTCTGCATGGAATTAGGGTCGTTATTGACAGCTGGAACAACATCGGAAAGTATGTGAACGTGACAGACGCGTTTTTTATATTTGACGAGCAGCGGGTTGTCGGATACGGCACATGGGTGAAGAGCTTTCTGAAAATCACAAAAGTCAACCCATGGATTCTGCTCAGCGCCACACCGGGCGATACCTGGATGGACTATGTGCCGGTGTTCATTGCCAATGGATATTACAAGAACAAGACGGAATTTTGCAGAAGGCATGTTGTATACAACAGGTTCGTGAAGTATCCGCAGGTCAGCCGGTATGTGGAAGAGAAGCGGCTGAACCGGCTCAGGAATGATATTCTGGTGACTATGGACTTCCAGAGGGAAACGGTAGCCCATCATGAACGGATCATGGTTGGATTCGATCAAGAAAAGTACAACGGGATCATGCGTAACCGATGGAACATCTATAAAGATCAGCCGATTAAGGAGGCAAGCGAACTGTGCCAGACACTTAGACGGCTGGTCGGAAGTGACCCGGAACGGACAAATGCTATTATGCGAATTCTGAAAACCCATCGGAAGGCAATTATATTTTACAATTATGACTATGAGCTGGAGATCCTTAGGGCCTTGCCGATTCAGAAGGCCGAATGGAACGGGCACAGGCATGACCCGATTCCGGAAGGCGACGAATGGGTGTATCTGGTGCAGTATACAGCAGGAGCTGAGGGCTGGAACTGTATCACAACAGACACTATTATATTTTACAGCCAGAGCTACAGCTACAAGGCCATGATTCAGGCGGCCGGAAGAATCGACAGATTGAATACTCCGTACAGGGATCTGTGGTATTATCATCTTGTCAGCTACAGTAAAATTGATATTGCCATTCTAAGGGCACTGAAGAACAAGAAAAACTTTAACGAAAGCGCTTTTGCCGCTGCCTGAGCTTTTTTCGCGCTTTTGATATTTTTTCAGGGACCACGCACGAAAAACATGGACTTATATGGAAGGAGGATGACCCTGTGCCACAGAGCCATCCTCTTTTCCATACGATATCAAGGACATGCCTTGTTATATTTTCTCCTTTTTGCGATGTGCATTAAAGAAAAATTTAAATCAGTTCGGAGGTTTAACGGACGTAATGAAAAAGTGAGACGCCGCTGAATAAAAAACAACCGCAATGAATTTGATATTTGTGGTTTAAAGTTTTCTTTAACTCATAAAGCAAGATAGAAAAGTGCAATTAATGGAATCTGTAAAAAGCCGTGAAAGCGTTGAGAAGTAACGACAAACAAGAAGCTTGCCAAAAAATAAGTATTGATTTTTTCAAGAACAGTGTGGTATAGTAGCAACGAGACGAAAGGCACACTACTTCCAATCGTCGATGTTTACTTTATCGCTTTTTGGCTTTTTGAAAGGAGACTCTTTAACGATGGCCAGAGAAAGCCAGTTTCAGGCGAAACTTATCCGGAAGCTGAAGGAACGGTTTCCAGGATGCATTGTTTTGAAGAACGATGCTAATTATATTCAGGGCTTTCCCGACCTAACTGTCCTGTACAGAAACCATAAGTGGGCCCTTCTTGAATGCAAGCGTGAAAATGAAGCTCATAAACAACCGAATCAGGAATACTACATTCAAAAAGGCAATGAGATGGGATTCGCCCGCTTCATTTGCCCCGAAAACGAGGAGGAAGTTTTAAATGATCTTCAACAAGCATTTGGAGCTTGAGGGAAGACACGCCATTCTTAGCCCAAGCAAGCATTACTGGCTGAACTACGACGATGAGGGACTAATGCGGAATTATATTTCCTCATTTGCTACCGAGATCGGAACTCTGGTTCACGAATATGCTTCAGATCGGATTAGATTCCGGCTTCCAATGGACGTGAACAATGAGGAAGCCAAAAATTCTCTTCTCGTGTTTCTGCTGAAAAACGGTATTCCGTTTCGAGTCATTGATCTGGATCGTATATTTTACAATCTTGTCCCGTACATCAATGACGCGATAGGATACAAGATGGAAAGCGAAATACAGTTGAAATACTCAGACCTCTGTTTTGGCACAGCCGATGCGATTGGAGTTAGACGGAACTGGCTGCGGATTCATGATCTTAAGACCGGGCAAACTCCGGCCAGCATGGATCAGCTACTGTGTTATGCTGGATTATTCTTTTTGGAGTACAAAAGGGATTACCGACCGCAAACCATGAAAACAGAGCTTAGGATTTATCAAAATCAAGAGGTCCTAATTTCCCAGCCTTCCTCTGAAGAGATCAAGGCTGTTATGGATAAAATCATTCATGGAGACTCTGTGCTTACCAAAAAACTAATGGAGGTATGAGACAATGGAGAACCTGGACCGGAACTGGGTGTACATGGACGAATTATATTTGTCCGACAAAGACTACATCGAGCATTACGGAACCCCAAGACATTCAGGACGTTATCCGTGGGGCTCTGGAGACAACCCTTATCAGAGGCATGCTGACTTTTTGGCAAATTACCAGAAGCTGAAGGACAGGGGAATGTCTCAGACGGAGATCGCCAAGAGTATGAATATGACAACTTCCGTACTGAGAGCTAAAGTTTCCTATGCGACTGACACTTTGAGACAGCAGCAGGTTGATATGGCGATGAAGCTGAAGGATAAAGGATATTCTAATCCGGCTATCGCTAAGCGAATGGGACTCCCCAGCGAAAGCTCTGTTCGTTCTTTGTTAAAGGAAAAGAGCAACATCCGCGCCCAGCAGACGGAAAACCTGATGAACGTTCTTAAAAACACGGTCGAAGAGAAGAAGTATGTTGACGTCGGCGGCGGCTCTGAACTGCGGCTGAACGTCAGCGAACAGAAACTGAAGAATGCCTGCATACTGCTTGAAGAAGAAGGGTATAAAATTACCACTTTCCAGACGCAGCAGGCAGGAACCCCTTATAAAACAACGATTAAAGTCTTAACCAAGAGTGATGTTCCGCGGTCGGAAATCAATCAGCATCGTGGCGAAATCGCGATCCCGAATTATTATTCCGAGGATCACGGATTTACTATGAAGCCGATTGAAAAGCCAATAGCTATTGACGGCAAGCGGATCATGGTTAGATATTCTGAAGATGGCGGTAAAGAGAGGGACGGAACAATTGAGCTCCGTCGTGGGGTTGAGGATATCAGTCTACATAATGCGCTGTATGCTCAGGTCCGAATTGCTGTAAAGCAGGATCCTTCCGCAGAGGATGGAAGCCATTATCTTAAGGGTATGGCTCTCTACTGTCCGGATGAAAGCGCTATGCCGCCAGGAGTTGACATTATATTTAACACGAACAAGCCTCGTGGAACAGAGATCTTTGGCGAGACAACCGATACTTCTGTTTTGAAGCCTATAAAGAAGGATGCTGATCCCGCGAACCCCTTTGGAGCCACTATCAAAGATGATGAGACTTTGATTCGGGCACAGCGGCATTATATTGGTGCAGATGGGAAAGAACATCTTTCCGCACTGAATATCGTTAATGAGGAAGGCAATTGGGGCGATTGGGCAAAGACCCTTTCAAGTCAGTTTCTGGCTAAACAGAACACGTCGTTGATTCGCACACAGCTGAAAGAGGCGTATGATATTCGAAAGGAACAGTTTGACGAGATTGGCATGATGACCAATCCAGCTGTTCGAAAGAAATTATATTCCAGTTTTGCTGATGACTGTGATGCGGCGGCGGTTCACCTTAAAGGCGCTTCTATGCCGAGGCAGAGAAGTCAAGTGATATTACCCATGCCGTGGCTGAAAGAGAACGAGGTTTATGCTCCGAACTACCACGATGGCGAGACAGTCGTCCTCATTAGATATCCTCATTCGGGGCTTTTCGAAATCCCTGAGCTTACGGTGAACAACCGGGATGAAAAAGCAAGGAGCATGCTAAGACGCCCTGACGGTACGGATGCTATGGACGCTATTGGCATTCATCCTAAAGCTGCTCAAAAGCTTTCTGGTGCCGACTTTGACGGTGACACAGTTCTTGTGATACCCAATAATGATAGGCGTGTTCAGTCAAGACCTCTTATGGAGTCTTTGAGAAACTTTGATCCGGATCAGTACCAGCTTCCTCATGATGCTCCTAAGGTGGATAAAGCTCACGGCTTTAATAAACAGCAGGAAATGGGCAAAGTTTCCAATCTGATAACTGACATGACCATTAAAGGCGCAGATCTTGATGAAATTGCAAGAGCCGTTAAGCATTCTATGGTAGTTATCGATGCTGAGAAGCACCATTTGGATTGGAAGAAGTCTGCTCTTGATAACGGAATTTCTGAACTCAAAGCTAAGTATCAGGGCGGTCCTGATGCTGGGGCCTCGACTTTGATCTCCAGATCAAAAGGACAGGCTCATCCGTTAGATAGAAAACTGCTGACAAACCCAAAGTTAATGACTCCCGAACAGCGTGAACGTTTCTACAACGGTGAAAAGATTTATGTAGAAACGGGAAGAACACGAATTGATAAGAAGACGGGCAAAGAAGTACCGATTAGGATTTCTTCAACTAAGATGGCTGAGGTCAGCGATGCTAATAAGCTTTCTTCTGGAACAATTCAGGAAACCATCTATGCCAACTTCGCTAATAGGCTTAAGACTTTAGCAAACGAAGCAAGAAAGGCTGCTATCCTTACAGAGCCTGATAAGTATTCACCTTCAGCCAAAAAGGCATACGCTTCAGAAGTGGAGTCGCTTAACAGAAAGCTATATTTGGCAGAGCTTAATCGTCCTTTGGAAAGAAAAGCCCAACTTCTGATGAATCAAAAGCTTCGTGCATATATGCAGGACAATCCAGACATGGATAGTGATGAAATTCGGAAGCTTCGTGGCCGTTTGATAAAGGAATCTAGGATGGTCGTTGGAGCAAAGAAGAATCCTGTTGAGATCTCGGATCGAGAATGGGAAGCGATTCAGGCCCATGCAGTATCGTATAATACTTTAACAAAAATATTAAACAATTCTGATATGGACCATATTAAACAGCTTTCTATGCCTCGTAGCAGCCCTGTCATGTCTCAAGCTAAGATAGCAAGAGCTAAGAACATGTTTAACCAAGGCCGTACAAGAGATGAGATAGCCGAAGCATTGGACGTATCTGTATCTACTTTACTTAAGGCTTTGGAATAAAGCAATTTTCCATATTTTAAAAGAACGAAAAGGATGAATTGGCAAGTACTAAATGGTTGCTATGCTGATTCAAAACGCGACCTATAATGATACATTGAGTTTATGTGGCACTAATTAGCAGTTAAAACTGTCAAATTAGTGTCTTTTATTGCCTCAATAGAGTAAACAAGGAGGTTTTAGGTATGGATAGTTTAAAAAAGAATCCCGAAATCGCCTTGAGTACATCTGACAACCCTTACAGTCCATTAACCGATTATGATAGTTGGGCGGCCTATGATCATCAGCATGGTTACAACACTGCTGAATACTTAGCTCGAATCGTACGAACTACGAATGAATACGGTGACGATACCTACACAGATGACATAGAAAGAGCGATTGACGAAATCGTGCTTCTCAACCTAATCTCTTGGACAAACGAAGGCATTTCGTACATCAAGGTGGTCGGTAAACCAGAAGCTGCAATGGCTTAAGTAGCACAAACCAAATTTCCATATTTAGCAAATGGGTTCTTAACTAATCAAAAAGACCTATTGATGAGTCATTAGTATGAAATACAGATGAAAACAGTGGTGGCTCATTAAGAACAATCGATAAAAAGTGCTTTGCGATCCAATCCATTGTGTAAGCAAATGCATCCATCTATTATGGAAGTTAGTAAACCAGAAACTGTGACGACATTAGTATCGTCGATTGAATCGTAATGTCTGACAAACTAACTTCCAATCGATTAAAAGTTCTTATCGATGACCGCTCGAAGTAATCTAACAATAATTCATAACTAATTCACTTTATAAAATATGGAAACTTGGACCCCCGGGGGTAGGTCGGCTATAGATCATACTATCTATGAT
>Ga0326514_10002682_pt1 | contig 11324 bp, 4 predicted proteins | sample 3_2548_0518_D_FD_203653 | JGI IMG/M metagenome (GOLD analysis project Ga0326514, IMG submission 203653) | Bovine rumen microbial communities from UC Davis, California, United States - 3_2548_0518 | ecosystem: Host-associated > Mammals > Digestive system > Stomach > Rumen | place: USA: California... | reverse complement strand
AGTCTGTCGATACTAAACAATCTTTAAATGGTAATAAATTCCTGCCACCAATTTCTAGGTTGTCTATTTTATCATTTGCTTCACTAGCAAGAGTATCATCAGTATACTTAGAAGCTAATTCCCAATCACTTGCAGTATAACTGCCTGTTGCTCTTGCGGTTTTACATTTTTTAATATCACCGTTTGATCCTTCAACCCATAAATCCCCAACTTCATAAGGGGGTGTAGGTTGAGCAACAAATATTCTACGTTTTTGTCCTGCCAATATATTAGCATTATTTGCTGTAGTTTGGGCATTTCCTGCAGCCGTATTAGCATTACTTGCCGCAGTAGCTGCCGCAGTAATATCACTATCTTTAATTCTTGTCCATGAATATGTAGAACCAGATTTAATAAATCTATAACAATAACCGGTTAATGTATTATAATACAAATCATCAACATGCATGTCTCTAGTTGCAGTGTCTCCCCATGAAGTATATGGTGCATTACTTAATGTAGGCGCTACAGTACCATAATGTATTTCTGCCATACCATCTACTTGAGATTGAATAGATTCTACATAAGTTTTAATTGAATTTTCAACATCTTCTGGTGCGGGCGTCCAATCAGTAGCTTTATTACCTCGTTCTAATTTAAAACGTTTTATAATAACAGTTGTATTATTATGATTATAAAATTGTAAATACCAACTATTTACATCTCCAGATCCCTCTGTTAAATCAGAAATAGATATAGTTCTTGAAGGAAGTATAAATCTTTTCCACTCTCCATTAGAACTAGGAAGAATACTAGTATTAATCCAATGAGCATATTTTGTTCTTGTATACTCATTTTCATCTATATTTTTAGATGTACCTGCAATTTCAATCCAAGGAGTTATATCTTCTGTTGATTTATAATCAAAGGATAAAAGATATTTTGTTTCTCCATCTAACAAATCTAAATCCATTTTTAAAGTATTTACTCTTCCATCCCAATTAGATGAAGAACCAATAACCGTAACTTCTCCATCGACAATAGAAGAATTTGTACCTAATTTCCAATTATTCATATTTTCACTAAACCGAAGTAAATTTCTACCACCAATTTCAAGATTATCAATCTTATTATTAGCCATTTCCGCAGAATTTCTTATATCTGTTACGTCACTAATAATATAAGGAACATAATTGCCCCAGTATTCTCCTTCGTACATGCTTAATCTTATATCATAATCAATTACTGCTCCTGCATTTGCACGAAAAGTAAAAGTAGCCATTGCATCTTCTGTAGTCCAATGAGATGAAGAATCTTCGGGTTCAGAATATTTAGTACCTCTTGCAATTGCGTAGCTTCCATCTGAAGGAATATCTATTACTCTTATAGAAAGTCCTCCTATTCCTTCAAGTTTTACAGAGGGAGCTATTGTTGTATTTATTCCCCAAAATTGTACTGATCTGTCTCCACCTTGCTGTACCAAATAAAAATTTGAGGTTGCATCTAATCCTGTACTTTGATTATTACGAAATTCTGTTAAAAAAGTATATATTGTTCCTTTTTTTATTGAAGGATTATATCTAGATATACAACAATCATTCCTTATAACAGACGTTCCAGAACTATTATCTATATGAACATGTAACCAACCGTCTTCAAGTTGAGTAAAAGTAAAATTAGAATTTTTTGTCCACCCATAAGAACTATATTCTATCCAATAACCATTTGGATTTGTTTCTGCATTATATACATCTGTTAAATCATGTGAAAAGAATGGACTTAAATTAGGATATAGTGCTCCATCAATACCATCTCTGACAATAGATACACTTGTAATATCTAATAAAACTGTCGTTCCACCTGCCTGATATAATGAACATCTTATATTGGATATATCACTAGGAATTGTAAAAATTTTAGACGATTCATCTGCACTTGATGTATATTGTATAGTCCATGTAATTCCGTCCATTGTTGTTTCAATTTTAAATCTGCCCTCATAAGGATTAATATCTTCATTGCCCTGTTTAGATGTTGCAGAAAATGTAATACTATTTGTAGAATATGTCCCATTTTTAGACACTGAAATAATCGTATCAGACGCATTTAATTTATAAGAATAAGCAGATGCACCTGTTTCACCTTGTTGACCTTGCTGACCTGTAATATTAACAGGATCAGATTCAGAATAATATTGTCCGTTTTCAAGTTTGCCTTCATATGTTGTTCTTATTTTTTGCCAAATATATTTACCATTTTCCCATGTGGGTTTTGTAGTAGACCACGAACCACCACTAAGACTCGTGGCACTTGTTGATTTATAATAATATACTTCTATTTTTGTTATAGTATTATAAGAAGTAAGAGTTGTTGAACCATAAGTTATCATAAATTTCTCCCTTTCTTCCATAAAATGCTGATAGTTGTATCAGCATTTTAAATACTAATACAACTATCAAATTTGAGCTTTTACATCTGCAATTATTTTCTTTGAAACCAGTGTTCCGTCTACATAAATTACTTTACCTGAAGCTTCTGTTGAACCATTAAATGTAGTAGCATTTCCGCTTGAATCACGGAATGTCCATGTATATGTACCTTTGGGCAAATCAGCAGTTCCTGCATTAGCCCATGCACTACCATTATATTTTTTTAAAGTGACAGTTTTGTTGGTAGAATTAAGATGATAATAAAAATCACCTGTTGTCGGATTACTGGGTGCCGCTGTTAAAAACCTATCGGATTTAAGCGGATCTAATTCTTGTCCTGTGCCAGTATCTGTCACAATAACATAAAATGCACCAATACCCTGACCATTAACAATTTGTTCCCCTAATGAACAAAAAGCCGCCGCTTGAATAGGATCAAGTTTATCTATTAATGAATAATATGCGGTATAAGTAACATCACTATATTTACACGTAGCTCTAAAGGAAGCAAAACCTTCAACCGCTGAATTATTAACTGTTAATTGAGAACCATTTACTGTATATTTCCCTGTTGTAGTAGATAACGTAGTATATGCACCATTTTGCCATTTTGCCCATGTCCAGTTAGTAGCAGAAGATGTTTTATCTTGTGAACCATCCATTAAACGTCCTATAATAGTAATGTCTTGAGATTCTCTACTTGTAAATACATCACCACCAACAGTGTACAATTCAAACAATTTAGCATTAACACCATTAGTTGCCGCCGTACTGCGTGTCCAAGTATAATTTTGAGTGATTTGTTTTTCAGTGCCAGAAACCGTTGTTACAGTAAAAGTAATGGTAACCGTTCCTGATGGATTAGTTACTTGTATATTTGTACCTAAAGTATATCTAACATGACCTATTACGCTTGCTGTAGAATCATTACCAGTTGCAGTGACACCGAATAAAGTTGGCGCACTTGCAGAACAGGGTATTTGTGTGGTTCCTTCATAAGCTGTAAAGGGAATATCAACAGGAAATTCTTTTTGGATGTAATTGTTAGAGGTGCATGGAATTACATCTGCATAATTGCCAATAACCACATTAATAGCATCGGCACCCGCTTCACCCTCGTCACCCTGTTCGCCTTTTGCACCATCGGCTGTAATAACAATTGTCTGTGTATCAAAGAGTGTGGATGTACCACCTGCTTTATACAAATTTACTGTCATATAACCATTTGCCGCCGCTGATGCAATATCAGTTGATGTAATAGTATGTGTTTTCTCGTTTGCTGTAGATGTATAAATTGTAGTCGAACCAGAAGTAATTTTAAAACGACCTGCGTATTGAGCACGAGCATTTGTACCAGTTTGACTATAACTTGTTATTTTTATTGATGCAGGTGTATAAGTTACCGGAGTACCGTCAGAAGGTGTAGTTTTATTAACAGCAACAGAAGCACATGCCAAAGAATAAATTACAGGTGTTGTACCATTTTTACCTGCTGTAACTTTTATCAATGAAAAATTCTTAACAATATCATCATATCCGCTTCTTTTGCATGTAAAAGTTACGCTACCTGTTGCACTGGTCAAATCTGTAACTGTTACAGTGTCATTAGCTTTTGTAGTGGTAGAAGTGGTTATAGTAACATTCGTTCCTACAACTGTAATGTTCCAATTAATGGTATCATCAAGACCGCCATTATAAATAATGATTTGAGATGTAGCTTCATCAAAAGCACCACTCATAGGTGTCCCTGTTGAATCACAAGGAATCATTTGGTTTTCATTTGTAAGAACAGCACTTACTGCCTTATCACCAGCCGCACCGTCTCTTAATTTAGTAATACAGTGAATATCATAAACATTTTCGTCATTTGTGATTACTTGAATAGTTGCCACATCATTTACAAAAATACTGTCAGATGCGCTTACTGTTAATGTCTCTTCAGTACCAGAATTTGGAATTTGAACCCAGTTTCCGTCTGCATTTTTATATTCCCATTGTTGAATAGAAACGTTATTTGTTTTTGCAGTTAACACAATCTCTGAGTTACTTACAAGAGTAGAGTTTGTATTATATTTAAATACTGTATCACCAGAAATAATACACGTTTTTGCAGAAGATGCTAATTTTACAAGGCTAAAAGTAATTTGTCCTTCTGCGGTTAATGTTCGTTTAATTTCAGGTTCTAAGTATTCTACCGTGACTATATAACTTATCATCGATGAATCTGGAGTAAATTTGTTAGCACTTACTTTAAGTGAACCATTTGTTTGTTTTGCTTCTCCAGTAGTTAAAGCTGTAATATTTCCAGACCCTTCTCGTCTTCTCCATGTAATAGTTACTCCTTCTGTAGTTGAAGTTAAGGTTGTATTATTGTAATAAATAACAGGTGTCAAAACTAAATTTGTTGTAGAAGTTCCCCAGTTTGGAGTGTAACTATTTTGGTCTGGATCATATACAATAGATAGGGGCATATTACTTGTGGGATATACAGATAATTGCCCAACATCAGTAAGGTCTACCAATGTTATTGAACCATATGTAACTTGTGCCATAGTTTTTTATTCCTTTCTTAATCAATTGATACTTCACATGTGAATATTGCTTTACTTAACAAATCTGTTGAAGTAAGAGTAATAATCCGTGTATTTAATCGACTCCAATTGGGGTCTAAATTTCCATCTTTGTCATATTTAATCCAATGAAAGTTTGTGACAGTATCACTTATATCTTTATTACCTCTTTTAACAGTTGCTGTAAGAGTAGTGTTAATACCTCTATTTTTAAAAATATTTCCTGCACTGGATGTAATTTCCACGGTGATAGGAGAGGAAGCCGCCTTTATCTTTTTGATTGCAAAATTTTTTCGAACCTCTAAATCTTTATATGTTGCCCTGACTTCCACAATTCCGTAATTACCAGTAACATTACGCACAGTAATACGATGCGTTTTGCCATTCCATTCTCCTGTGATATTTGAGGGGATACTGACATTCCATATCACAGTGGAGTCATCTGTAATATTATTTGTACCATAATATAATAAAACATCAGTATAGCAATCACTATAATCACCATTTTCTCCGTCTTCATCTGTAGAAACAGCTTGAAATTCATTGGTAAGAGTAATTAATAATGAACCATTAATTTCTTTAGACAATTTAGACAAATAATCTTCTAAAGACTGGTCATCATTTACCATAACGGCATCATAGTTTATTGTTGCAATATATTGATTGTTTCCCCCTTGTGTGATTTGAGAAATCTGTTTAACAATATTAATAGTTTCATCAGAGGCGTCTACTTTTTTAGACACATCAGATAAAGTCTTTCTATTATTTCTTGTAGCTTTTCGCATATTAGCAAAAGTAGAAAAGAAATCATTGGTTGTTTTTACGTCACTAAATTCAACTTGTATATTATTTAATGCTCCAAAATTTATTTGATAACTTACTAATCGTAATTTATAAATTTTGTCATCTACTTCAATACGCAACCAATTACCCACATCAAAATCATTTATTTTAGACTCATATACTTCAGGAGATAAAAGTAATAAATCTTTTAATGTGCAAGAAATCGTATATTGGGATTCACATTGTTTAGCAATATTTTCGTTTGCCCGTTCAAAAAATTCCATTGCATTTTGGATCAGTTCAACATCTGTTAATCCATCACTGATAAAATTGTTATTTTCTTGTTCGTCTTCTCTTCGAAATGCTAATAATTCCAACCACAATTCCTCTCCAAGATAAGTTTCTAAATTTAAAATATTATTGACATTTTTTTGTTGAACATTTATCTTTTTGATTATACCTTTAAGAGCTTTAACTTCATTTTCTTTAATAGTTATTTCAGAATTAACTATATCTAATTTCTCTACATATGGTGTATATATTTCATCATATACATCTGGTTGAGATTGCTCTGTAATTCCTGCATCATCTAAAATATTTAAAACAGCATTAATAGTCTGAGAAATATTGGAAAGAGCGGTGAGATTATATTTAGGGACTTCTTCTGCAAAGGTGGTATTATCAGCTTTTAAAAGATTAACAATACCACTTAATAAAGCTTCCTTTTTTTTAACAAATTTTTCTACTTGTCCTTTTATATAATCGCCTGTAGCTTCTGTAAAAGTAATGGTTTTTTGTTCAGTAGCTGTATCTTCTTCATCAGTTAAGGATGTTAATGTGATTGTTCCAAACCAACTGTGATCCACATAGGAATTGGTTTCAACTTGTATGGAATAACGTGATGTATCGACATATAATTTTACTGATTCTTTTACTTCATTAGCCGAAGTAGCCTCATTCATTGAGGATAAAGCACGCACGCCAATTTTTGTTTCTTTATATAAAGACAACTGTTCGATAGCAGTTGTATCCACCACTTCAGGTGAATAAGGCATCATCACATTATCTAAGAATGTTTCCAAATAAAGAGCGTAGTAATATGCTAGTGTTAAATTAGAGTATCCTGTTATAGGATATGTGAAATTAATTAATTCTTCTTTAGAATAATCTTGATATGCTGATGCTAATGTATTATAAGTTGAGATATCATCATTTGTTAAACCATTAAATAGGTAAGAATAATAATATTCCTTATATAAAGTTTCATATTCATTTATTTTTTGTTTTAATTCTGGTGACATATCTTCTTTCATTTCGTCAGTAAAATGCCATATATATCTTGATCCAGACGGATTACAATTAACAATAGCGGCAGTCATATCATCGTCACCCGCACTCAATCGGAAACAATTTTTAATATTGTCTGTATCTATAGATAAATTTATATTTTCGCCCAAGTTATCTTTATTAACGAAAATCCCGCTGTCTTTACCATAACGTGGAATTATTTTAAGACTATGCGTACAATCTGGATTAGTACATCCATTAGAAAAATCTCCACGTTTTTTACATTCAGGACAATAATCTTTGGCATCATAAAAAGAAATTGTTCTTTTAAAAATATCATCAGCTTGTTGAGACTCGCCAAATGTAATAATACAATCAACTTCTTCTGCAAGTTCTTTTAAACAAGCGATTACTTCATTATTATCAAATGAGAAGGTTCTTTTTAAATCTTTTAAAGTATCGTCCACATGAAAAACAGAATAATGTCTAGCTTTATCATGTAATATTCTGTCTACAATAGAAGCTTGCGGATTATCAGGATTATAAAAAACTGTGTCTTCATAATCATCTCTATCAATGTCTTCTTCTGTACGAATCTCTATTTCAAAATTTTTAGACTGATTTAATTCAGCATATTGCGCCAATGTCCCTGTTAAATGTTTTACGGTCTCGTCATTTTCATCAATGGTTACTGTAATTTCATACCATAAACCTTTAGATTTAATATGAGGTACATAAATTGGTATGTATAATAATTTAAAATTTTTTATTTTGTCCCATAATGGATTTTTAAAAGTATTGATATATTTATGTACATCGCACGACATTTCAGATAGTAATATATGGCTATCTTCTAAAGATACTTTCACTGTTAAGGTTTGCTCATCTATTAAAACAACCCCTAATTTTTGCCCACTTTTATTTGCAAGAATACATGAGGGAATAATGGGTTGTCGTGCTGAATCTTGTTCTATTCTATTCATTTTTCCCTCCTTCCTTATCTATTCATATCGGGATCACCTTTCTTATTGGATTATATACAATGGAATATCTACATGGTTTAGAAAAGGTGACCACGTTTTCATTCATTTCATAATTATTACATATCCTGAAAAATTGATAATTAAAATCATTGTAAACATCATGATTTTCATTAGAGGAAGAAATTTGTAAATATTTAGAAAAAGTAATTTCTTCATTAGCTTCACAATTTTTAACAATGGTAGTTCTATTTTCAAAATCGTTATGTATTTCTAAATTACCACTTTCTAAACAAACAATCTCCATATCAGGATATAAAAATCCTTGTTCCACAGAGAGGTCATTAATTGTTATCGAATCTCCACCGTCAACTGTTCCATAGAATTGCACATCATTTTGAAGCGCATAAGGTCGGGTACTTATAAAATTTATAGTTACACCTATACGATTTGATCCAGCGACCTCTTCTGTAAGATTAAATGTTCCTTCCCAAAATACATCACTATATTGGGATTCTATCAATCGAAAAACATGTGGTGCTGGTCTGCATAACCATCTTTTCAATTCTTCTATATCCTCTACGCTAAAATAAATATTTTCATCCATACAAGGATTTTTTATAATTGTAATAATAAATGAAAGAGTAGAGGAGTAATTCTGATATAAAAAGGGCTGTTCCTTACCTGAAAATAATGGTGTTTGTGCGATATTTCTCTGTCCTTCCGTTGGAACATTACCTGTGGTAAAGTTTGCCATAATATATTTACCATTATTAAAATTATGCAAGCTAATACCATCATACATAAAATTTGTTACACTCAACTCATAGCACCACCTTTCATTTTATTGCGAGTTTAACTCTATCAATTGTTGAAGTTGCTGTTTTAAATCTTCAACTTCTTTTAATTCTGCTCTCAATTGTCGAGCAATTTTTTGATTATCTTTAATTATTTCATCACATTGTTTTAGCTTTTCCATGTACTCCTGAAATATATCTTTTTTATCCATTTTTATATCTCCTTTAAAACAATGAGCACCCTTTTACAGGTGCCCATTGTAAATAATATTATCTAAAACGAATAGAATTGCCTTTAAGAGAATTATTACCATTTAACTTACCAATAGATATTTCTTGAATATATTTGGTAAAATTAGGATCACGTTGTGCTTCACGCATAAATTCTGCATAATTCGTAACTCCATCCATCTTAAATGTGATATAATTAACAGTATCTCCAGTTGTATTATTAGTAGTAATATTTTTATTAGGACGCATATCCATATGACTGGCAATAAATTCAACAGGATTACTCATGCCTTTAAGAAGATTAATTGCCGCATCATGGGGCAAAACAGTAGCACCTTTTTCAAGACGTGTATAAATTTTGCCCTGTTTATTAATAAAGACTTCATTGCCTTTTTCATCAACTTCATATAAGTCTGATTTTGAAACCTTTTTGGCTCCAGAAGCAAGTCCTTTTATACCAACGCCCGAAAGTTTAGTAGACGATGTATCTTTAATCGTACTACCTTTTATTGCGGGAACACCACCAGTTCTACGGGTCTTTTTCTTAATCCTACCATCTTTATCGGTTTCATAACTGTAATCGCCAACATTAAATTTGCCTACTTGCAGTATACCATTGGAATTAAAATAATAATTATCTTTTCCAATTGTTTGGATACCTGTAAGCATTTTACCAGTTTTAGTACTGAAGTAACGTCTACCTTCTTTCATAGACTGCCATCCAGTTTGAATATTACCTGATTTAAAGTAATAAGTACTACCGTTTTGTTTGTATAATCCAGTGTATTTATCTTTTAATTCACCTGTTTTACTATCTAATAAATAATAATTATTACCAATCTTTTGTACACCAGTAAGCAAGCTATTATCTTTAGTGCTTAAATAATATTTCTTACCACCAACAGTTTGCCAACCAGATTGCTTTTTATCATTTTTATAATAATAAGTTTTTCCGTTTTCTTTTATAAAACCATTTTTACCACTTGATCCGCTTGAACCAGTTGTCTTCTTAGGTTCGGTTGGCATTTCAACTTTTTCGGGAACATCAGGAGTTGGTGTGTTTTTGACAGTCGTTGCAGATGTATTAGTAATAGTTCCTTCGGTATCAGATGTTCCACTGACTAACGCACCAATTTGTTTGGCTATATTGGCAACATTTGCACTCAGATTCTGTACATCTTTATATGTTGCCTGTAAATTACTACTAATTGTATAATTAACAGATTTAGCGACATTTTGAATCGTAGAACAAACATCAGCGCCCGATTGGTTAACTCCAGAAACAACTTCTTGTAAAAGTGCATCAATATCCTCTAACTTTGTATTCAGGAATTCTTCATATCTTTCCTGCATATCGGATAATGCATCTTTAATATCAGAAATTCTTTGATCTTCTTGAGCTTCTTCTAAATCTTTTTGTGCTTCTTTTAACTCATCTCTAAGTTTCTGTCTACGAGTAGCACCTTCTTCAGAATCGTCACCTTCCATAGACCTTAATTGTTTCTGTAAAGAATTGATTTTCTTTTGTTTTTCAGCTATGCTGTCAGCATATTTCTGCTGATCCTTTTCAGTATCCAATGCTTTTTCATATTTATCAATCAATTCTTCCATTGCTTCAATCTGTTTCTTAATCCCTTTTTCAATCAAATCAGCAATAGCTTCTTTTTCAGCATGTGCATTTTCAATGGCTTCACGCTGTGCTTTTAACCATGTATTACGTTGATCAATTAATGTTTTATTATTTGGGTCTTTAGCTATCTCAGTATTTAATTCTTTAACAGCTTCGCCGTATTTTTGAGCCTGTTTAATATAAAGGTCATATTTCTGTGCCTCAAGACCAAATGCCGCTTTGCCTTTATCAGTGACAAAACCAGTATCTTTATCAAAGAGGTCTATTTCATTTATAAGACTACCTAAGAATTCGGCTTCATCAATCATGTCGGCAATTTCATCTTGACCACGATCAAATTTATCCCAACGTATCTGACGAATAGAATTCAGAAGAGATTGAATTTCTTTATCAGTAGCAATGATTTCATTCTTAACATTTTTAATCTGAGTCTGCCATTTACGCCATTCTTCAGAATCTTTTTTAATACGTCCAGATTTTACTGCATCATTTAATTTCTTTTGAAGTTCGTTTGCTTCATCGGTTAAATTCTTACTTCTCTTTTTATTTAAAAGAATCTGTTGATTGTAATAACTCTCAGCGGCATCATAGCCTTTTTCATTTGCTAAATCTATTTCATTTTGATATTCGGTGATACT
>Ga0326514_10002681_pt1 | contig 11326 bp, 12 predicted proteins | sample 3_2548_0518_D_FD_203653 | JGI IMG/M metagenome (GOLD analysis project Ga0326514, IMG submission 203653) | Bovine rumen microbial communities from UC Davis, California, United States - 3_2548_0518 | ecosystem: Host-associated > Mammals > Digestive system > Stomach > Rumen | place: USA... | reverse complement strand
GTTGGTCTCTGACCCCGACCCTCAACCCCGGCTTCGAGATTCATTCCAGGAACCGCCGCTTCTACCTGAGTGCAGGCATCGGGGCCGCGCTGAAGGGGCTGTACTATAACCGACGGAACAGCGAGAGCCATCCAAGCTCGCTTGAAGATGGCCGAGTCGTGACGGAGGAAGGCGAAGCCAAACTGAATTATACGAAGCCCGTGCTCAATCCCTCGATGGGCATCAACTACACCTTCTCGGCCAACAGCAAGCTGCAGTTCTCAACGGGCTACACGACGCAGATTGGCGACATGATGACGCTGCTGACGGAGCCGATGCAGGTGGACTACCGCTCGGTGCGCACCTCGTCGGGCATCATCGGCGAGTCGAACACGTGGCACACGTCGGGCGACTGGAAGTGGCAACTGCCCATGCAGTATTTCACGCTGAGCCTCGCCGCCAGCCACAGCGAGGGTAAGCGCAACACGCTCTACTCGCAGAGCATCAACGGCATCGACATCAGCAGCTCTGCTCTGCAACGCGACACCCGCAGCCGCTCCACCAACTTCTCCGTCAGCAGCACGAAAAACTTTCCGAGCATTTTCACCAAACTCGGGGCAGATGCCGCGTATGGCTTTGGCGACAGTGAGCAGGCCATCACCTCCTCGGAAGGGGCTGCGGACATCATCAAGATCCGCTCGAACAACTACAACCTCCACGGCAATGCCTCCGTCACGCCCATCCAGTGGCTCGAACTGCGCTACGACATCCGCTACGGTTGGTCGCGCTCCCGCTACTCCGAGGAGAGCAACACCGTGACCTCCCTCACCCACAGCGGAGCCATCCACATCTTTCCCATCGCCACCCTCGACCTCTCCCTGGACTACGACCATGTGCGCCGCCAGATCACCACCGACACGTACAAGCGCATGTCCCTTTTCAACGCCTCCGCGCAGTACAAGTACAAGCAGTGCGTCCTCCGTCTGGAGCTCACCAATCTGCTGAACCAGCGCAGCTACTCCTACACCCTCTTCGACGGCATCAACACCTACACCTACGACTACGGCCTCTGCGGCCGCACCGCCCTAATGAGACTGACGTTTAAGTTGTAAAAGTATAATAATGTTGAACCCTTTAAAACAAAAAATTACTATGAGTCCTTAAATGTATTACAAATGTTTTGGATGCGTGAGAGATAAGTTGCAACAGGAAAATACTTAGAAAAAATGATATTTCTTTGGTGTTTTGCTCGATTTGCACTATCTTTGCACCTCGATAATATAGTAGATAGAGCGACAGCTTTCTGTACTACTCACAAAATTACCACTACATGAGACACGGGAAGACTGCTGTTAGCTCACATCGCATAGCAATATGGATGTGGGCTTTAGCGGTATCCATCTGTGTCGAGGTACGTGGTAATACCTGTGAGTAGATGTTCTTGCCGTTACTGCCCGCATCCTTTTTTTATTAGAGTCTACTATATTTTTCACAATTTAAAATTCATAAACTATGAGTAATGAAGAAGAATCTTTATTGGCTCTCCTGTGCGAGAGCCTGGGCAATGGTCAGCGCGGCAATGCGCCGATATTTATCAATTTCAACAGTTTCAATGGCCCTGTCGGGCAGCATAATGACCACGCGGAAACCGTGAACTTCTCGATGGATAAGGACGGGGGCATCAGCTTCCAGCACATCCGGCGGACGGGCAAGGGCATCATTCAGCCCGAGGCGATGGCAAGGGCAGTAGAGCAGACAATGGCACAGGGCTACTGGTGGGCCAGCACGGCATGGGCCGTGGCATTCCGTATCTACCAGATGGAGGGTTTCACGGGCAGTATCCGGCAGTTTGTGCGTGAGGTGCAGGAATGGCCCTGGCAGAAGACGCTGGCCTTTCCCTGTACCTACGACAGCATCCAGAAGCCCATCGTCAGCGGAAAACTGTCTGGCAGCATTGACAAATGGAAGGAGAACGGTGCAACCGAGCAGATGCAACGACTGGCTCAGCGGCTGCTCGACCTTCTAAATTGACTTCTGAATGTGCTAAAAAACATTCTAAACCTTCTAATAATGCTTCTAAGGCTCCGACAATTTTTGCCGGAGCCTTTTGTTTTGTGTAACTTAGTGGCGTAAATCTTTATCATTATGAGTGAAAAGAAACGAAAGAAGGAAGCCGCTGAAGGCAGTAAGGAGCACAAGAAGCGCTCGGACGAAGGACGCCTACACCGCAAGAACTGGAAGGAATATACGGCCACGGTGGAGGATATCCAGAACTTCCTGATGGACCGCATCCTGCTGCGGCATAATGTGATCACGAGGAGGGTAGAGTATCGATTGCCGTCGAGCTACGAAAACGAAGGCACGGAATGGCAGCCAATATCTGACCGTGTGGTAAACTCGCTATGGTCGGAGCTGTCGGCCGAGAAGGTGGTACGGGCGCAGGACATCTATCGTGTGTTGGAGTCTGACTTCGTGCCGGAGTTCAACCCGTTCACGTTCTACCTGGAGCACCTGCCTCCGTGGAATGGCGAGGACTATATCTTTGCCATGTCGGTTAGTGTCAGCGTCAAGGCACCAATTAAGCGAGAGAAGAGCGATGCTTGCATCGGCTCCATTCCCGACCCTTGGTCGCCTACCCGTAGCCTTTCAGAGCGTGAGGAGGCTCAATCGGAGATCAAGGGCGAGGTGGAGGAGCAGATGCTGTTTGCGCAGTACCTGAAGAAGTGGCTGGTGGGCATGGTGGCAGGATGGATAGACCCGCACGTGGTGAACAACGTGATCTTAGTGCTGATAGGGGAGCAGGGCAGCTATAAGACGACGTGGTTCAACTACATCCTGCCGCCGGAGCTGCGTGCCTATTTCTATACGAAGACAAACGCCAGTCGCATGGGGCGCGACGACCTGCTGATCTTGGCACAGTACGGGCTGGTATGCTGCGAGGAACTGGACACGATGCGGCCGTCGGAACTGAACCAACTGAAGGCGGCGGTGACGATGCCGTCGATAGACGAGCGGGCGGCGTATGCCCACTTCCATGAGCACCGCAAGCACATCGCGTCGTTCTGCGGTACGGGCAACAACATGCAGTTCCTCTCGGATCCCACGGGCAACCGCCGCTGGCTGCCGTTCGAGGTGGAGTCGATAGAGTCGCCCAGGGAGGAACCGTTCGAGTATGAGGGCATCTATGCGCAGGCGTATGCACTGTACCAACAGGGTTTCCAGTTCTGGTTCTCCCGTGAAGAGATCCTGAAGCTGGCCGAGCACAACCGTCAGTTTGAGACGCCACGGTTGGAGAGTGAGTTGGTGCAGTTGTATTTCCGTAAGCCGGTAGGCGTTGAGGGCGGCATCTTCATGAGTGTGGCCCGTGCGATGCAGATCGTGAGTGCCAACATCTCGCAGAAGATCAGCGCCGTGTATCTTGGCCGTGCGTTCATGGAGCAGGGTTTCCGCCGTGTGAAGTCCTGCGGGCAGCGAGGCTATATCGTGGAACAGCGTACTGGAGAGGAGATACAGCGTCTGCAGCGTCAGATGGCGGATGACGTAGATGTGGACAGTGGACAGTAGGGACAGTGGTTTCCCCAAAAACTCTCCTGCGTACCTGTACGCACATGTACGCAGGAGAGTTTCCGTAAGAAAGTAGTGCCCTACTGTCCTTTAAAAATGAAGAACCTTTTAAAACGAAGAATGAAGAGTGAAGAGTGTTTTTCAATGAAGCAATATGGAAGTATGGTGTTTTGCATACGAAAACATGATACTTAGGGAACGTAAACAATATACTTAGATGACGAAAACATGATACTTAGGGAACGTAAATAATATGATTTTTAAGAGTTATCCAAAATCGGAGCTGGCGCTGCTCTATTTTCCAGACAGCACCCCTCATGTGGCACAGAACCGCCTGAACAGTTGGATCAAGCGGTGCCAGCCACTGGCAGACGCCCTTGCCAGTTGCTACCAGAGCAAGAATGCGAAGTTTTATACCCCCAAAGCGGTGCGGCTGATCGTGGAGTATTTGGGCGAACCGTAGAAAAGTAGAGCACTTTATCTTGTCGCTGTGGATGGTTGAGCATATTGTGCATGAATCAGGGTTGAGGAACGTAGAACCTTTGCAATACCTTTCAAAAAACCAAACAGATTTATGAAAATGCTGTAAGACATAAAAAAGTGGAAGACCATTATCCAGTTTATTGTAAGTTTAGGAAGTTATAAAATGAATTTAAATAGGAAGTTATTTCAATCCGCATGGTGGCAAAATAAAAAGGTTTCTATATGAAGAAGTCCCGGACTCCAAAGTATTTCCAAGGGAAGCGCATCCCCTTACCCGGCAACTATCAGAGTCCTGGGCGCGACTATGTGCTGCGCATCATGCTCACCGACCCGCAGGGACAGGTGGCAGCACAGCAGGACGTGACGGTGAAGGGCCACGTCTCGACCAGTCGCGATACGAAGACGATACTGCAATCCAGATGTGCGACTCCATCGGCATGTATGTAGGAGCCGAGGTGTCGTTGGGTGGCGCCTCGCAACTGATGTACGACCCGTCGTTTTTGGGGCCTGTCATGCTGCGAGTGAGGGGGGGATTGTCATGATGATGACTGCGACGGGGCATACCCGTATTGCTGTTTGAAGATACGGCTGAAATGGGTGGGATTTTCGAAGCCGAGGCTATAGGCGACGTCGGCAACGGAAAGGCTTGACGAGCGTAGCATCTCGTGGGCTTTCGACAGTCGCTTCTCACGAATCCAGCGTGCTGGCGGCTCTCCGTAGATGTCCTGGAACTCGCGCTTGAGACTTGACAGCGAACGGCCTGAGAGATATGCCAGTTCATCGAGTGAAATGGGCGATGTGTAGTTCTCCTCCACCACACGGTGGATGTCGGTCTTCACGGGCTGGCGCAGTTGCAGCATCTGGCGGAAGATGTTTTTCGAGCAGTCCATCACGTTGTAGAGCAGTTCCATCACCTTCAGACGAAGGAGACCGGGATTGACTTGTGAGGGATTGTTGAAGTAAGGTGACAAAGACCAGCAATAGGCCACGAGCCGTTCACTCATGGGACTCACCTGTGCGCCATACTCCTCAGTCATCGCAGGAATGACTACCTGTTGTGACGTGAGAAAGTCCTTCAGCAGTTCGTCGTTCTTGCAATCACGCCATTCTCTACCCACGACATCGTGGCTTCCTTTGTAAAGGCCTTCTCACCAAGTTCACGACTTGCCTTGCGGCCTGCTTCTGCATAAAGCTCAATGGCATTCAGGATGCCCTGTACGGTTTCATTGTTCTTGTTCATTGTTACATTATTATTAAAATTTCACAGTGCAAAGGTACGACGATTCCGGCAAACCGACCTTTCTATTTAGTTCAACTTTTCTTTCCGTTTAATCCAAAAAGCAGACACAAAAAGGATGTGCCACAAAAATAGCACATCCATTGTTATTACGTACAAGCGCTGTAATAGTTATCTCAACACCTGTGTAAACTCTGGGGCCTGCCCCTCCAATACCGTCACATAGATCTTGATTTCTCCTGTGGGTTCATCAGGAGCTGCACCCTCGCGTTTCATACATTATCAGGCAGAATAATATTGCATGGCATCCTCGAAGTCGGAGAAGCGGGAGGCGATGGCTTCGTCAACGATAAAAGAATCAACTGGTGTGACATTGCACATCGTGACGAACTCTGCAAACTTGCGGACAACGGTCTCATTCGGCAACTTGTGATGGGCTTCCAAGATGAGGCTCTATGTCCTCGACGAGTTTCATTACTTCGGGCGAGATACGCATATCCTCACGGCGGATTTTCGGCCAGCCGTTATTGGTCGTTGCTGCCGCTTTTCTCTCTGCTTTTACTTCCTCATAAAGGTGGTCGGCGAGCCACTGCTTGTTGCTCGTCGAAAGTGCCATCGAGTGGAGGAAGTTTAGCACCGTGTTCATTGAAATTGTCAAATCCTTATTCACGCTGTTTAGTAATTATGGCGCAAAGATAACAAATTTTTCTGAGATTATCGAATAACCAAATGTTTTTTCCACTTTACCATATATTTTAGGATTCTCATTCCCGAGCAAGCTCGCCGACCCGTAGCCTTTCTGCCATCCGTTTTCCTGCATCGAAAGCACGCAGCAAATCCTTTTCCCAATGCTCATCGCGGTACTGCCGCTTGGCTTCCTCTGAGAAACTGGCCAGTTCGAAGTTGTTGTAGTTCTTCACCTGGTAGGTGTTGTAGGCATTGACGTGCTCGGGTTGCCCAAGTGCGTTGGTAATGCAGTATTCCATTGAGCCGTAGCCTTGACTGTTGTTCCTCTCGGGCAGTCCGTTCATGGTTTCCATAAGCACCACGGGCATACGTTTGTGTGCTGTCAGGCTATAGTCATTGTAGGAAAGCCAGGGGAACGCCAAACGCTCCAGAAATGTACGCATCTGACCGGTCACATCGCCAAAGTATATCGGTGAGCCGAGAACCAACCCGTCGGCCTGAGCTATCTCCTCGAGTACAGGTGTCAGCGCATCCTTGAACTTGCAGACGTTTGACGCCCTGCCCTTGATCTTACATGCCATACACGACATGCACCCCTTGTAGTCGAGACCATAAAGGCGTACCGTCTTTACTTCAATTTCACTACTTACACATCACGATGGATATAGTTTATTTCTTTCTCAATGTCATCAAGGTAATCTCTGGAGTAGCACCGATGCGCCAGGGGAGGGTACCGCCCAGTCCGATATTAACATAAAGGTGCTGTTTGCCCTGCGTGTAAAGACCATCGCATTCGGGGTAGATCCACTTGGAGGGGGTGAAGCCCAAGAGGCGCAACTGCATGGCATGGGTATGACCACTCAGTGTCAGGGGAATGTCAGTCTCAGGCAATACTTCCTTGCGCCATTGTGACGGATCATGGGTGAGCAAAATGCTAAATGTTTCCTCATTTCCCTTCATCGTCTTTTGAAGGTCTCCGCGCTGGATGACAGGATGCGCACCAACGCTTTGGTTCTCGCAACCCAAAATGGCGATGCTGTCACCGCCCTTACGGATGACTGCCGACTCGTTGAGCAGCAACGTCCACCCCAGTTCTTCACGTTCCATGCGGATAAGTTCGGCCACTGCAGCCTCTCGCTCTCGGTCATTGCCGAAACGGGTGTAGGGCATGTAGTCGTGATTACCCAAAACGGCATAGACATGACCTTTCTGATTAGTACGCAACTGATGGAGAATCGGGATAAACGGTTTCAGCTCGTCGGGTGACAACGAGACGAGGTCGCCAGTAAAGCAGATGAAGTCTGGATGCAGAGCGTTAATCTCGTCAACACGCTGCTGCAGTTCCTTTCCATGTCCATCCCAGCCATCGAGGTGAAGGTCTGAGATATGCACGATGCGAAGTCCGTCGAAGGCTGTTGGCAGATTGTCGAAACTCAATTGTACTTGCTTCACCTCGTGGCGAAAACGACCGTAGACGTTGCCATAAAGTGCCAGTAGCACCCATGCTACAACAAGCACGAGAGCAGTGATTCCGAAAGGACGGTAGCCGACTCTGAAATTGGCTACCAGTCCTAACAGTTTTGCCAGCAGATAGATGATATGCGGCAGAAGTGCCAGTATCACTGTGATAAAGGTTATTCCGAAAAGCAGGAATCTCATAATTAGTGCTTTGCGTTATTACTTTTTGGATTTGTCCTTCTTCACTTCCGTTGCCTCATACTTGATTTTTTTGAAGCCTTTAATGATGTTCTGTACGTTGGTCTTGTCAGCATCATACTCGATGGTGACAGTCTTGGTCTTGAGATCTGTGATGATGTTTTTGATACCTTTTTCAAAACGCAGATTTCCCTTGATCTTCTTCTCGCAACTCTCGCAATGCATCTCTGGTTGCGTCTTCAGAACCACTGTTTTGATGTCCTTGGCCAGAGCGACCATAGCGGTCAGCATCATGGCTCCTAATACGAATACTTTTTTCATCTTAGTTTCTATTAAGTGTTTATTCTCAATGGATTACAGTCTTCCGATATTCACGCGGATGCCGGCATAGAACATCGCACCATGAACGGGACCCCACACCATCGTCGGGTCGAAGGTGCTGCTCCAAGGGTCGGCAGCGTTGATGATGGGCTGCTTCTGACGGAAGCCCGACAGGTTCTCGCCTCCGATATAGACAGAGAAATGACGGAACCAACGAGTGATCTGTGCCGACACTTGCTCGTAAGCATGAAAACGCTCTTCCCAAAGGCCATCGACGGGTGTCGGCATACGTCCGCCGCCATTCAGTTGTAGCGTAGCATCAAACTGCCAGATGCCGAGAGGCGTCTTGTAGCTGGCAGTGACGAGTCCCTTGTAACGGCTGGTCAACGGCTTCTCCATCAGTTTGCCGCCATAGGTACTCTTCACGTCGTTCAAGCGCCAGGCAACGGTCAGTTCCATACCTTCGAGCAGGAGATAGCTTGCATCTATCTGGAAGGTGTTGGAATACGACTTGCCGTCGAGGTTGGTGATGCGAATCTCGGTTGGGTTGCTGTCGTAGTCGATGACGGCCTGACGGTTGAAGTGCGTATGATAGTACTCTGCATTGAGCTTGAGTGTCTTGCCGAGGATGGGAATATAGAACGAGCTGCTGATGCCTGAGTTCCACGCCTGTTCCTGTTTCAGGTCGTCGATGACCAGCTGGCGTCCGCTGGCCAGCAGATAGTTGTTTTCTGCCAGCGCCCAGACAGTACGGTAGCCTTTTCCTACAGACAGGCGCAAACTAACGATTTCGTTGGGTGTCAGCTTCAAATGGAAACGAGGCGTCACGAACGTGCCGTAACGGCTGCTGTGGTCGGCTCTCAATCCAGCCATCGCTACCACCTTGTCGTTGAGGTTGTAGGTGTACTGGGCATAGATGCCAGGCGTGGTCTCCTTTTCGTCCCTATTCAAGTAGTCGTAGTTCAGCGAAAGACCTGCAGATAGACTGTGCTGTTTCGTAAAGTTTGTCTCGAAGAGCATTTGCGTGTAGGCATTCTTCTGGTTGACATCATAGTGTTTGTGACCATAGTTGGCTTCCAATTGGTGCATAGAGAGGTTGGTCATCACGGCAATGTTGGTGCCGTGCGCTGGGTCGAGGATGAAGGCGTGCTTCATGTAGCCTTCGTAGCGGTTGGTCTCGATACCTATCTTGTAGTGATGTTCCGTCTGTCCTCCTTCACGCTTCTCCTTCATCATGCTGATGCCACCATGAAAGATAAAGTTGTAACCCCTGTAATGCCAACGGTTCTGCAGGTTCCACTGGCGCACATTGGCTTGGTCAAGGAAACCGTCATCGTTCTCGTCGTGGTGTCCGTAGTCATCCTGATAATGTGCCAGCAACTCTGTGCTCAGTTGGCTGTTCAGGTGGATATTGGCATCGGCATTGGCGTCCATGCGACTCTTGGTGTTGCCGTAAAGGTTGAGCGTCACGCCTTCTTCGTCATCAGGTTTCAGGTACTCTACGTCAATCTGTCCCGTGATACTCTCGTAGCCGTTTTTGACGGACGATGCTCCTTTCGACACCTGAATGCCACTCATCCAGGGACCAGGCACATAGTCGAGGGCGTAGGGGGCAGCCGCTCCACGAAAGTTAGGCAGGTTTTCTGTGAGCATCTGCACATAGGTGCCGCTCAGTCCTAAGAGCTTGATCTGCTTGGCACCAGTAGCGGCGTCGCTATAGTTTACATCAACGGATGGGTTGGTGGTGAAACTCTCGCCAAGATTGCAGCAGGCTGCCTTGAACAATTCCTCTTTGTTGATCATGACGCCATTCACGGCACCACCCATTTTGCGAGTGCCGGTGCGGCGTGAGGTGATGGTCACATCACTTAGGTTCTGTGTCTTTATCGTGTCCGTCTGCAAAGAGTCTTTCTCTTGTCCGAAAGCAGACAGATATAGCATCATCATGATGCTGGTCAGTATATATTTCATGTTGTCTTGTCTTATTGTTTGATGATAATATGATACAATTTCTCATCAGGATACTGCTAACTAAAAGCAATCTCCTGAAAAGGCGGAATCATATAGAGGATCAAATCAGTAAGACTTGGATGAGGTTCAGGTATTCTCGGGGTGGACTTTTCCATACCGTATTGATAGGCTGAACCAATGCCTTGCAAGTGGTAGGCTGCATCCATTCTGCTACAAGGCTTGGCAGAATGGCCAGAAGAGGCTGTAGGACTTGGAAGTCGTAAGTAAGGGTCTTCGCGGTGAGCGTTGGCGACAGCTGCACATGTTCCACCATCAGGCAACCCTCATCAGGCGTACACCCCTTGTCCTCCACCTCCATGCCACATGGAACCACCTTCGCCATCCCAGTACAACTGCAATGTACGACGTCAACACCTGCTCCAATAAACAATATCGTCATGGAGAGCAAGATAGACAGCAATATGTGGCTACATTTCTTCATTGCGTCTGCAAAGGTAAAATATTTTCCGTAGACTTCAGGTGTCCAACGATAAATACTTAAGCATATTTAACATGCAGTCATACGTGAGCGCCACGAACCGTCCGTCAAGGAGCGGGAGGATGGCGTAGCAGATGGTGGGGTCGTTGGTTAGACCTAATTCCCTTAGATGTAGAATTCAGAAGGATCTATCAACCCCGCACGGAGCGCATATTTTACTGCTTCGTGTGCTGTGTTGATACCTAATTTGCGGAAGATGTTCTTGCGGTGGGTATTAACGGTATGGATGCTCGAAAACCGCTCGGCAGCAATCTCCTTGGTAGTCTTACCCAGTGCGATGGCCTTCACAATCTCCATCTCTGTGGTCGTCAGGACACTGGTGGTCTCTTCTTCCCGTTGTTGGATGATGATGGTTTCCAAGGCACGCTGGCTGATGTAGCGTGTGTGGCGACTGACAGCGTTAAGGGCCTCGTGAACCTCACTCAACGGGTCGTCCTTAAATACCACGCTGAACTGGTGCGATGAATAGACCACGCGTCGTATGAACTGGGGTGTCAGTTCGTCGCTGATAAGAATCCACTGCGAAAGACTGAAACGCTCAGCGATAATCAAGAGCTGGTCTTCATCGGCAAAATCGAATAGGGTGTAGTCGAGCAACACTACGGCGCTCTCGTTCTCCTTGAGCAACTCCACGAGCCTTGCTTTGTCGAAAGCCCGATAGACGGTATTCTCTTTGTCTTTTTGCAGCAGGCTCTCCAACGCATATCGCGACAGTTCCTGGTTGTCAGCTATAATATACTTTGCCATCTCTTATCAAATATTGTCGAGTGTCTGTGTCAAGTCTTCGATGATGTCATCGATGTGGTCTGATTTGTCAGAATGTTCACTTTTCACTTAGTTTGACTTTGCAAAGGTACGAACTTTAGAAATGTCTTCCAAATTCTATGTAA
>Ga0326514_10002680_pt1 | contig 11335 bp, 8 predicted proteins | sample 3_2548_0518_D_FD_203653 | JGI IMG/M metagenome (GOLD analysis project Ga0326514, IMG submission 203653) | Bovine rumen microbial communities from UC Davis, California, United States - 3_2548_0518 | ecosystem: Host-associated > Mammals > Digestive system > Stomach > Rumen | place: USA: California... | reverse complement strand
GGAGATGGGCACTTCAAAGACCGAATAGCCGCTTGTCGTGTCGGCTTCATAGCGCTTTCCTTCCACGATGGCATAATCGTAATAGGCGCTTGAAAACTGAACCTGTGCATACAGCTTCCCATCCGAGACGATGATGGTCGCGGGAGACGCCACGGAAGCTCTTCCGGATCCACCCGAAAGCGTTACCTCTGCCGTATAGGTCCCGTCCTCCAGGGAATCGGCAGATGCCGCGGAACCTGCTCCTTCTACAGTATCCGCCCCGGCATCGGAAACGGAGGTGGCAGTGTCCGCTTCCTCCGACTGTTCCGGATAGCCGGGAACTTCATTCCCTTCCACAAGATCACTGACACTGACCTTATGATCATACCACTTGCCCTTCTTCCCGATCAGCGCCAGGTCAAAATCCTGCCCTATTGCCGGCACCGGCACGTCGAATCCGTTTACCGTCTCGGAAAGACCGTCCGGATAGACGATCGTGTCTTTGACCGGCTGAAGGAGCTCTGCCCCTTCCCTGACGGCATCGGCCGCAAGCCCCGGGTACAGGTTGACGATCGATTCGGACTTCAGGCTGATATGGACCGTCATCTTCCCGTCCTGTACGGTAAGAAGACCCTTGCCCTCGCAGGCCTCATTTACGCCGAACATCGTGCTGTCGGTCGTAAATGTGCATGTGTATACGCCGTCCTTTGGGATGTCTGTCCCCTCTGCCTCCGTTCCGGAATTCTCCACGGCTTCCGGCTCGGCTTCGGTCCCTGCCTGAGTGGGATCTCCCGCCCCGGCAGCGCCCGCGTGCTTTACATAGATCTGCTGGATGTCCTCAAGCTCTCCCAGACCGCCGATCTGGCAGTCCACGCTCTCAAAGCCTGCCGCCAGGAACTGGCTCTTCCAGGAGTCCTCATCATCTCCCGCCATATCATTATTGGCGTGGTCTCCGGCGACGACCATGAGCGGACGCAGGATCACTTTGGTAAAGCCTGCACTCTGCACCTTCCCGATCACGGCCTGGCAGGCGGTTTCCTCTGGTTTACCCTCGACCGTTCCGATGAAGACATTCTGATAGCCAAGGTCATCCATGGCAGCCTGCATCTGGCTGTATGTCACGTTGGCAATATGGGATGTCCCGTGTCCCATGAAAATGAAAGCTGTCTTATCCGCAGCTGCCTCTTCGAGGCTCTGATATCCTGCCTGCCCGACGGCTGCTGCCGTTACATCCTGTGCGACCGCCAGCTTGTCATCGTTGATCTCGGATGCGTCTGATCCGACTTCCCCAAGCAGGGGCTCGGCAATGCTGACCGACTCAAAGCTGTCTTTGACGGCATCCACCGCCTCAACCAGCTGGTCATACTCTGCGCCGTGCATGAGGTGAGTCGGCTGGATGAGCAGGTCTTTCACCCCGTTGTCCGCAGCACGTGCAAGAGCCTGGTCCATGTTGTCGATCTTCTCGCCGTCCCTGGCCTGCACATGGTTGATGATGATCTGGGACGTGAAGGCTCTGCGCACCGCCCAGTCCGGATAGGCCTTCTGCAGTGCCTTCTCGATCCCGCCGATATCTTTCGTCCTGCTGTCGTTAAATGAGGTACCGAAGCTTACCACCAGAAGTTCCTGTTCCCCGATCCCATCTTCGTTCAGAGGATCATCTTTCATGGCGTCCCCCGTGTCACGACCGAAATAATCCGGATCCGCGTTCTCCCCGTTAACCATCTGTTTCTCCTCGTCTGTGAGAGCATCCCACGCTTCTTTCGCAGCCGCGCAGTCCTCGTCCGTCGTGTCAGTCCTCTCCTGGACGTAGATCTTGTCGATCAGATCCGCCACTCTCTCTGCGGCGGTCTCTTCCCCGGCATAGACCGGCATCGCCATGCCCGGCATGGACGAACTGACGAGTACTGCTGACACGGCAGCCAGCAACACTGTGGAAAATCTGTTTCTCATACTGCACATTCCTCCCAAAACAGGGGCGCCGCCATGCGGCATTCCTCCTGCATAAAAAAAGCCCTTCACCCGGGCCGGGCAAAAGGCATCATGGCATCCCCAAAGCAGACTCCGCCTCCGGGCACACCTGTGACACGCATTGCCGAATCCTCGCGGCACGCATCTTCCTTCAGGCAGGTCTCCCGGCTGATGCGCAGCATGACGGCCTTCCCGTTAAAGTGGCCTCTGTCGTGCCCACGGCGCAGAAGCGCCGCCCCGCAATCACGGTGACGAGATCGTGCAGGATCTTCACCTGCTTCCCTATTATCCGCGTACTATTACTTCCGCGGCACCTGATGGATCTTTATGAAAAAGCGGGGCAGGAGTTTTTCCTGCCCCGTCATCATCATATTCTATTTCAGAGGACTGCGCAAGCCCGCAGTTCCTCCTCGGATATCATTTCCAAGATCCATCTGACAGCAATGCATCATGCATCTGTCAGGGGGGCCAGGCACCTTGTGATTATGATGCGAACTGACTCATATACAGATCTGCATAGAACCCATGCTCTGCCATCAGCTCGTCATGCGTACCCGTCTCGATGATGTCGCCGTCTTCCGGCAGATCGCACGGGAGATGGTCAGTCTCTGTTTCTGACCTCCCGAGAAATTGGCTCCGCCTTCTTCCACATGTGCCTGGTAAGTTCCTTCCTTTTTCTCGATGAACTCCTTTGACTGGCCGATCTCCGCCGCTTTTTTGATATCCTTCACAGCGGCGGCAAAACCATCTTTTTCGCCATAATCGATGTTTGAAGAGCTACGGATTTTTGACAAATTTTTACCTGATCGTGACATCAGGAAGTTTTTTCTTTGCAAAACTACCTGATTGGGGAGTTTCCCAAATCCTTTTTATGGCATAAAAGAGTGTTATACAAACAAACTTACCTTTTGGTAAACATTGAGGAGGAATTATCACAATGAAGAAATCACTTTTAGCTATGGGTATCGCTCTTAGCATGACTCTGGCTCCGCTTACAGCTTTCGCTGAGGATGCCGAGTATGAGACAGAGTACTACGATGAGACCGAGGCAGGAACCGAGGGTGCCGGAACCATGGTCATCATGCAGGGTCTTGACGACCAGAACATCGTCTGGACGGTCGGCCTTGATGTAGCAACCGGTGAAGCTGCTGTCAACCTGCTTCCGCCTTCTGAGGACGGATCCTATGATCAGGCAAACAGCGTAACCGTTTCCGGACCATCCACCACCACCGACGATGGCCTGATCATCACCGATGAGGAGACCGGTACTGAGTACACCTTCGGTATGAGTTCGGTCGAAGGCAGCACCGACCAGGTAAAGCTGACCTACGAGGAGACCGGAAGCGAAGTAATCCTTTCCCTTGTCAACACAAAGGAAGCTTCTGATGATGAGAACATGGTATTCTATGCAGGTCTTGATGACAACGGAAATCAGTGGACCTTCGGATTTGATTTCGACAACTCCGAGATTGCTGCCAACGTTAAGACCACTGACGGACAGGAAGTTACCCAGTCCGGAACCTTCGTCGATGACGGAAATGGAACCCTGACCATCACCGATGAGAACGGCGAGGCTGCTGACTGGACCTACGAGGCACTCGATGAGAACTGGACCGCTATTAAGCTTACCGATCAGGAAGGTGCTTCTCTCTCCCTTTCTCTCGTCAACAACGATATCCTTACTGCCGCTGAAGCAGAGTAATCTGTAAAAGTGTAATGTAAGATAAAAAGATTCTTTTTCATCCGGAAAAGGCTGCGGGGTGGTCACCTGCAGCCTTTTTTCTCAAAAGGAGCAGCAACATGAATAAAAAAGTATCAACTGTATTGACCGTCTCTGCACTGGCCTTCTCCATGACAGGCTCCGCTTTCGCCGCGGAGGCTTCCACGGAGGCTGCTGCATCCGATTCCCAGATCACAGCCGGCGCAGGCTTTGATGAGGAAAGCGGTCTTGCCTGGACCATGGTTCTGGATCCATCCGTCGGAAAAGTGTTTGTTCACCAGTACTACGCCGACCAGGGCAGCGGCACCGGTCTCGGTGTGACTACCTACAGCGGAGTCCCGACATCCACAGACGAAGTAGAAGAAGGAGTAGTGGATGTACATTTTACAGACGATGAGGATGGACAGGAATATGTCCTGAGTGTCGCGAATGTGGATGATTTCACTACGGATCTGACTCTTGGCGAGAACTCTGTCAGCATCACTCAGGTTGATCCGAAGGTGGCTGACATCGGGATCGGGCTGACCTTCTTTGTCGGCGTCGATGCTGCAGGCAACGATGTAGCGGTAGGCTACAACCAGGCTGGCGATACCTTCTACTATTGCGGATACATGAAAGAAGACCCATCGACGCCTGTCGAGTCCCAGTTCTCTGATGTGACGATGGACCAGGATGATCAGGCGGTTATCTTCCACCTGACTGGCAATGACGGCTCCGGCATGGATGCGAAGATCGAACCGGCAGATGAGACCGGTCTTTCTGCATATATCACTCTTGGTGACGATGAACCGTTCGCCGCTTCCTGGGTGGACCTTATGGCTTTCCCGGCTTATGCAGAAGCAATGAACACACAGATGGTAGAGGATCAGACTGAGTAGGAGGGATCACATCTTATGAAAACAGTTACGAAAGTACTTCTGGGAATTCTCGGGATCTTCATGATCGTTGCAGGCGCGACCTGCCTGTTTAAGCCGGTCTACACTTCCCTCACGGTTGGCTATGCACTCGGTTTTGTCATGCTCTTCGATGCACTTGGAGACTTGCTGAACTGGGGAAGCGGCAAAAAAGAAAGCAAGTCCGGCGGATGGATGCTTGCCGGTGCCATTCTCTCCGGAGTCTTCGGAATCTTCCTTCTTTGCAGCGTCGTAGGCCGCGGAATCGTCGACATCGTCATCATCTACTATTTTGCAGTCTGGCTGCTGCTCCGCGGAGTCCTCGCAGCGATCAACGCATTCCGCTTCCGCAGGATGTATAAGGCACATCTCACCGAGACTCTCGGCAGATACTGGTACGTCCGCCTTATCCTTGGAATCCTGATCGCGGCATCCGGCCTGATCTGCATGCTGAGGCCGATCATCATGGCATCCGCGATCGGCATCATGATTGGAATCGCCATCATGATTGCCGGGATGTACATGATCTCCACAGCATTCGCACCGGATGCGGAGTGAAGCGTCTGAAGATTCATAGCAGGACGCCCTGTTTCTTAACAAACAAACAACCTGACGCCCCGGCTTCTGCCCGGGCGTCATCCTGGAGAATCTTTGCATCGCCAAACATATTGAAACCATCACCCTGACTCTTAAGCATGTAGTTATGGGAAGTCAGACCGGAAACCTGAAGGAATCCACCGTTCTCACTTGGCACCGTGCGGGAACCAGCTGATATAAGGGAATTCTGCCTTCTCTGTAAGAGAGGGGAGTACGGCAGACAAAACCACAGTTCGAATTTACAGCAGGAACATCATCACGAAGTGGCAGAAGCTGCCGGCCATGACAAATAGGTGAAAAATCTCATGATTGCCGAAGTCCGGATGTCTCCTGTTGAAAGCTTCCATCTTCAGGGCATAGATGATACCTCCGATCGTATAGACGACTCCGCCCAGGACCAGCCAGAAGATGGCTGCCGCCTGCATGCACCGGATCAGCTGCGGAAGTGAAAATGCTGCCATCCATCCCATCGCGATGTAGATGACGGCGGATACCCACTTAGGAAAGTGTTTCACGAATGCGGTCAGCAGGATTCCCGCAAGGCCGATGGTCCAGACGACTGCCAGCAGCTTAAATCCATACGGCTTTGGCAGGGCTATGATACAGATCGGTGTATAGCTGCCCGCGATCAGAAGATAGATACTTGCGTGATCAAACCTCTGCAGGCGCAGAGAAAAACGTGGGCTTGCACAGACCGCATGAAAGAGGGTACTTGCAAGATACAGCGTCTCCATGCTCCAGACAAAGACTGCAAGGGCTGCTTTCCGGTCAGGCGAAAAGCCAGCTTTCAGAAACAGCGGCACGGATGCCAGGATCGTTAAAAGCAGTGCGATCAAGTGTGTAAGCGCGCTCGCCGGATCTTTCCATCTTCTATATGACATATCTTGAGTCCTCCCCTTATTCTCTCATCCTGAAAACCTGTGACAGCACAGATTCCAGGCAGAGCAGATATCAATGATTGATCGACAGTTCTCTCCCCTCAGCCGGCTTCTGAGTGAATCCCTCGTCAGCTGATGCCCCTATCATAGGTTCTTCAGTTCCGCTTGTCAAGTTTATCAAAAACCGATATTAAGCTATTCACATTTTCTTCACAAAGTTTTATACTTTGTGTTTCAGGTTTCTTTCTGATATGATATGATGTAAAAAAGAACTTATTTTAGACGATGAAAGGGGCTTTTTATGTTTCATCTTCCCGAATACAGCGAGATTCCGGGCGTCGGACTCTATCTGGAACAGACGCTGAAATACATTAATGAGACATTTTCTCAATTTAAGAGTGTGCAGCTGACCAAATCCATGATCAGCAACTACGTCAAGCTCGGCTACCTGAAGAGACCGGTCAAAAAGCAGTATGACCGGGAGCAGATTGCATCGCTTCTGTTCATCGCGGTCAGCAAGCAGGTGCTTTCCATGGACAACATCGGCAAATTTTTCCGGATGCAGAAAGCAGTACTCTACACTGAGGATGCCTACACTGCCTTCAAGGCGGATTTTGACTATCTTCTCGATATCGTGTGGAACCAGAAAGTGATGGACGGCAAGGACGTCATGCTCTATATGCAGCCATCCACGCTTGTTCCGGGAGAAGGTGCTCCGAAGGTTTCAGAGCAAGTCGGGGGAGGCGGGGATTCTGCCGCGGATGAAGGAAATTCACCAGCTGACATCACTCCGTCTGAGGCCTATGCCCTGCTCTGGCAGATGGCTTCCGCCGATGCCTACAGCATCTACCTCAACGAGCTATTCGAGCAGGAAGGCTGACACGACTCTGTTTTTATAAAGATTCTGTCGCGTGCCGCGCGCCAGGTTTGCTATAATATACAAATCAGAACTCCGGCTGAAATCTGTCCTGAAAGGATTTCTATGAAGAAGCACAATTATATCTTTGATCTCTACGAGACCCTGTTCGACATCCGTACAGACGAAGGCTCAAGGCTCCTCTGGACCGGGATGGCTCAGCTCTATGCAAGATGCGGCGCTATATACAGGTCCCGCCAGCTTCAGGATGCCTATCTCCGCATGGTCGACGAGGAACAGCGGAAGCTGAGGGAAGAATCCGGGCTTCTGTACCCCGAGATCGACCTCACGAAGGTCTTCCGCAGACTGCTTCTGGAAGCTCCGAAGCATACAGGGCAGGATATCCCTTCCGCTAAAGCTGTCACAGGCTCCGTTGGCGCATCCGGCAGTTTTTCCGGATCTTTTGCGGACGACCCGCAGTGGATGTACATGATCGCTAATGCATTCCGGTCCATGTCCATGCGCCGCTTTGGGTTATATCCGGACACCCTGAGTACTCTCAGGGAGCTGAAAGCCCGCGGAAACAAGGTCTTTCTGCTCTCCAATGCCCAGAGCATCTTCACGAGACCTGAGCTTGCCATGACAGGGATCGACCAGTGCTTTGACGCGATTTACATTTCCTCGGAGAGGGGGATGAAGAAGCCCCAGCCTGAGTTCATGAAGCTGCTTCTCGATGAACAAAAGCTCGATCCGGATGACTGCATGATGGTCGGCAACGACACAGAGAGCGATGTCAGAGTCGCCCTCGCTTCCGGCGTGACCGGCTGTCTGCTCAATACCTATCATCTTTCCGATGAGGAGATTGACAAGCGCTTCGACCGGCTGAAACAAGAATATCCGGGAGGAAAGACGGAAGTGATCAGGTCCGGAAAGATCCGCGATCTGCTTGATATATAAAAAGGAGGAAACCCTATGCCAGCATGGCTCAAAGAAACAGTATTTTATGAGATCTATCCGCAGTCCTTCAACGATACAAACAAGGACGGAATCGGTGATTTTCAGGGCATCATCGAGAAACTTGACTACATCCGCTCGCTCGGATGCAACGCTCTCTGGATCAATCCCTGCTACGACTCTCCCTTCAAGGATGCGGGCTACGATGTCCGCGACTATAAGAAAGTGGCTCCGCGTTATGGCACCAACGACGACCTCGTAAGACTTTTCGAGGAAGCTCACAAGCGTGGGATCCATGTTCTTCTCGACCTGGTTCCGGGTCACACTTCTGAGGAGCATGAATGGTTCAAAGCGAGCGCAAGACCTGAGAAGAATGAATATTCTGACCGCTACATCTGGTCCAGTTTCTGGATCCAGGGCATGGCGGGCCACCCTTACATCGCAGGCGAGTGCGAGCGCGACGGTGCCTACATGCTGAACTTCTTCAAGTGCCAGCCGGCTCTCAACTACGGCTTTAAGCATCCGTCGGAGGACTGGCAGATGCCGATCGACGCTCCGGGTCCGATGGCGACCAGGGACGCGATCGTCGATATCTGCACCTTCTGGCTTGCAAAGGGTGCTGACGGCTTCCGTGTGGACATGGCGGACTCCCTTGTCAAGGACGACGATGAAAACAAGTCCGGGACCTGCGAAGTCTGGCGCTACATACTTGGAAAAGTAAAGAAAGAGTATCCGGACTGCGCATTCGTGTCCGAGTGGAACAATCCCCAGCAGTCATTAAATGGAGCCCACTTCGACATGGACTTCTATCTCAACTGGCAGGGCAACGGCTACAATACCCTGGTCCGCGACTATGAGACCGGGGGCGGCGACCACAGCTACTTCAAAAAGGACGCCGGAGGAGACATCCGGAGATTTCTCGATGAGTACCTGGTCCGCTACACCGCTACCAAAGAGAATGGCTACATCAGCATGCTGACCTGCAACCATGACACTCCCCGTATCTCCGACCGGCTCACTCCGGAAGAGATCCGTCTCTTCGATGCGTTCCTGCTGACCATGCCGGGCGTGCCTTTCATCTACTACGGTGATGAGATCGGAATGCGCTATATCGCTGATCAGCCGACCAAGGAAGGCGGCTACACCAGGACCGGGACCAGGACTCCGATGCAGTGGAGCTCCGGAAAGAACCTGGGCTTCTCGGATGCTGACCCGGATAAGCTCTACCTCCCGGTCGATTCCGGAGCAGATGCCCCGACCGTCGAGGCGGAGGAGAAGGATCCGTCCTCTCTCCTTCACACCGTCAGGGAGCTGATCGCCCTTCGCCACAGCCAGGAAGATCTCCAGGCAGACGCAGACTTCGAAGTACTCTGCGACAAGAAAGACCAGCCTTTCGTCTACAGACGCGGCAGCCTGACTGTAGCGATCAACGTCAGCGGCGAGGCGAAGAGCTTCGAACTGACGGCGCCGGCTAAAGAAGTCATCTACAGGATCGGCGATGCAGAGGCGGACGACAGAACCCTGAAGCTGGGGGCACAGTCATTTGCAGTTGTCCGGTAAACAGACTGACTGAGTGCAGAAAGAGGCAGTACCCTTTATGGGCACTGCCTCTTTTTTACAGACACCTGTTTCAGATCTTTATCTGGTGTTATCCTGAGCCAGAATCGCTATGCCATATGCAGGAAGGGTCAGCGTATCCCCTTCCAGATGACTGGACAGCACCATACTCTCTGCTGCTCTCCCGGCCTCTGTTTCAGTTTCCGGGTTCTGACTCCTTCTCCCTCTGCCTTTGCGCCTCCCTCTGCCGGATCCGCTGCCTTTTTCTATGGCAGCCCTGGCGCTCTCTTCACTCTGGGCGTTCAGGCCGGCTGCAAGGTTTCTGAATGCGTCTGCCTCCGGATCATCTGACAGATCGATCTCTGCTTTCTCCCCGCCTACGTTGACCGCAATAAGGACCGACCCGTCATCCGTGGTTCTGGTAAAGACGCAGACCTTCGCATTACTAAGGTTTTTGAGAACTTTCGTTGCTCCTTCCGCGATCGCAGGATAGGTACTTCTCAGCTGAATCGCCTCACGATAGTAAGAAAGGATAGAATCCGGATCACTGATCTGATCTGCTACGGTGCCGTACTTGAGGTCAGTTTTGTCCATGGAAGGAGGACCGGCGGTCACAGATGCATCCTCTTCCGCCCATGGCATCGGTGCTCTCTTGTTCTCATCTTTCCCGGAACCCTTCAGCCCTGCTTCCTCACCATAGTAGACAAAGGCATTGCCCTTCATAAGAAGATTCAGGCCTCCGGCAAGCTTAGCTTTTGTGCCATCGTCATAAGAATAATAGCCGGCGCTGCGTGCCATGTCGTGATTGGTGTAGAAGGGCGCATCGACGAAGTCCGGATTTGCGGCAGCATAAAGCTGCTCGGCATGTTCCATCTGATTGCCCCACGTCAAGGCACCGTTCTCACTTCGGACCGTATTCGCGATCGTCCCATCCTGGTCCGCAAATGGGAAGTCAAACAGAGAATCGATTCCGCTCTTTGAAAAGTCGGCGATCGTCTTCTCGTCAGCCCAGCATTCTCCGACAACATAGGCGTCCGCTTTCTGTGACTTGATCGTATCGGTCAGCCATGAAAGAAACTCAATGCTCTTATTCTTGTCGTCCGTGTAGTAGGACGTGACGGCATCCAGACGGAAGCCATCGACGCCCCGGTCGAGCCAGAACTTCGTGATCTTCGAAATCTCCTCCCTCACCGCATCGGAATCGAGATTCAGGTCCGGCATACCCTCCCAGAAGCGGGATTCGTAATAGTAGTCCGTGCCCGCAAGCTGGGTGTAGCCCTCCCTCGGCTCCGTGACAAAGTTGTAGTAGCAAAGATAGGGGCACTCGCTTTGCTCCTCCTCCGGAAATGTAATTCCGTATGCTCCCGGTACTGTCTGGCCTTCCGGCTTTGCGCCATGCTTTTTCAGGTAGTCTGCCGCCTCCTGAAACCATGGATGTTTTACGGAAGTATGGTTCACCGCGAGATCAAGATAAAGCCGGATTCCTCTCTGATGGCTGTCCTGCAGCAGCGCATCGAAGTCATCGAGCGTCCCGAAGTCCGGATCGATGCTCATATAATCCTTCGCATCATACTTGTGGTAAGTCGGTGACGGAAAGATGGGTGTCAGCCAGATTCCATCACATCCCAGATCCTCACTTGTCGCCGGATTGCCATCATTGATGTAGTCCAGATGCTCCCTGATTCCGTTCAGGTCCCCGATTCCATCCCCGTTGCTGTCAGCGAAGGAGCCTGTAAAGATTTCATAGGTGGTGTGTGGAGCCTGAACCCTTTCTGAAGAAGACATCGCAGCGGATCCTGAGGCTTCTGCGGCATATTCCGTCTCTTCCGCACCGGCCGGGGATATCATGCCCAGCGATGTTGTAAGGGCAAGGAGTACTGCCAGAACTTTATGTTTCCTGTAATCGATCATCTTTTTTCTCCTGGTTATCCGG
>Ga0326514_10002679_pt1 | contig 11343 bp, 13 predicted proteins | sample 3_2548_0518_D_FD_203653 | JGI IMG/M metagenome (GOLD analysis project Ga0326514, IMG submission 203653) | Bovine rumen microbial communities from UC Davis, California, United States - 3_2548_0518 | ecosystem: Host-associated > Mammals > Digestive system > Stomach > Rumen | place: USA... | reverse complement strand
CTGAGATAGTTGATGATTTTATGATTAGGTGGTATCTGCCTAAGACAGAAGTAGCTGCTATAGCAGATGTACCGCTGGTGATGGGTTCTGATAGTTCTGAGAACATCGGTAAAGACTTTACCACGTTTACTCTGGTTAGAGTAAGAGATTTGTCTGTTGTAGCTACTTTTAGATGCAACAACAGTAACACTATGGAAATAGCCCGTTTCATAGTGAATGTACTAGTGAAGTATCCGAATATAACGTTCATCCCTGAACGTCAGAATACCGGTATAGTTATCACAGATTTCGTTATAGAAGAACTACAAAAACGCAGTATAAATCCTTATACTAGAGTTTATAACGATGTGATACAGAATCTCGGTGAGAGTAAGTATCGTGATGTTAACATCTACGATTATACTAATATACCAGCTAATATTAGAGGCATGTTTGGTTATCGTACCGGCGGTAATTCCTCAGGTACTTCACGTAGTATGCTGTATAAAAATGTAATGATTAAAGCACTGGAGATAGATGCCTCTCGGATATACGACCGTACATTAGTAACAGAGTTCGTTAATCTTACTGACCGTGGTGGTCGTATAGACCATACCAACGGTAAGCATGATGACCAAGTTATCTCTTTCTTATTAGCATGTTACTTGATATTCTACGGTAGAAATATTAGTAAGTATAATATCGATAGTGCTGATGTGTTGAGTACTATAGCAGCTACTGGTGAAACTGTAATGAGCAGAGCAGATCGTGATAAGCAGTTACAGATTAAACAGCGTATAAACGATTTGGAAAGTATGCTGTCTGGTAGATTGCCTATAGGTCTGCAACAGAGCTATACCAGAGAGTTAGCTAACCTGAAAGCGGTATATGATGATAGGCTAAATGTCGCAGCACCATTAGCTGTGGAACAGGTCAACTATCAGGAAAAACAAATGAATGCTAGTGGCAGCTCGTTTAACCGGCTTAAAGCATTTACTAACAGATTTTTAAGAAAGTAATTAACGGAGCAGATATGACTAGTTTTATAAAAGATACACTATCTAAAGAGGTACCACTAGATATAACACCTGCACTGGCTACAGCACTGATTAAGTTAGTACGTTCATATGAGACTTTCGGTACTAACATAGATGCATTCACTAGTCCATTGCTAGGAGTTACCACATGTGTATTCCGTAATGTAGACCGAGATGCATTTTTCGATCTGTTCAGTTTAGACGGTGATAATATCAAGAGATTCATGGATGCTAAAGTATCCGGTAATAAGGTATTTGGTATCAGTTCAAATGAATTATTAGCTACATTAAAGACCGATCTGATGACCAAACGTGTTAATCACATCAGCCCTAATGATGTGATGTGTATTTCCAATACAGACATGCGTAAGATTATCCACCAAATACCTAGTATAAATGAAAGCTTCCAGGTACTGTCAGATCCCTTTAACGTGTTTTCTATATGGGTGACGTATAACATACTACATGCTAAACAATTGGATGATAAGATCAGGTACCGAGCAGCTATAAGCACACTGTTATTATTACAGTATAAATTCTTCACTTCGTTAGTCAACTATCGTTTTAAGTATAAAGCTAATGAAGCTACCATGAGTGCCACATATGAACAGTTATCTAACAAGTACTATATAAAGGTATATGGTAACTGGAAAGCAGTAATGGAATATCAGGCAAGCAGTGCTATAAGTCCTAACGGTATACATGCAGTAACTTGGGAAAAGTTTGATAAAGATGAGAAGATACTGTACATCATAACAGATATCCAGACAAGACTACGGTCGATGATAAATATCTACTGTGATGAATACTATCGAGTTAAAGCTGAGGGTGATACTATCGGTAATTATGGTACTATGGGTACGGACTCTGAGGGCGAACTGAAGGTTATGGCTAATGAGTCTGGGATAGACATGGCTATTTCTGGTGTGTATCAGGACTGCATGACTGTATCCCGTATGATAGACTATAAAGCATTACGTTTAGTATCAGTATTGTTCTCAGCTATAAGAACTGACCAGCTTAAACAACTACTGATAGCTTTCTCAGAAGAGTGTGTTAAGATGGCTAAAGCTGGCGAAGAAGATAAGACATACTTCGATAAAGAAACTGGTGAGCATCTGCTTATCGGCGGACATATACTAGTTATGTCTATCATTCAGCAATCGTACAGATACTGTCGTAACTCCGGTGTTAACATGTCCATACCGTCTGCTATCATTAAGTGTACTAAGGACGTGTATACCTCATCTCGTATATCTGACCCTGGGATTAACTTAGTACGTAATAGTGTAATGCATTATGTTACTACGTTACAGAAATCTACCCGTGAATCTACAATATCTGCACTTAAAGCAGCATTCATACTGTATATAGTGCTGTTATCTCTTAAGTATATTCATTAAGGTGTACCATGAGCAACTATGATACTACTACTGATAAAGCAATCACTTATCTTAACGATATTAAAGCTAGAGAGCGGTTAGAAAATAGTGAATACAATCGTCTGATTGATAGCGTGAGTAAACGTGATAAAAGACATAGAAGAAATCTAGCACTAACTAAAAGAATAGAACGGATACGGGATGATACACTAGAAGCTATCATTAAAAGAAATAGTTATTGATTATAACTACAGCGGTTGGGTTATCCCAACCGCTGTAGTAGATGAAATAATTATGTTTATATTTTACTTACGTGTAGTGTTATAACACACTTTATTTCTTTTTTTACGAGTATATTAGTTACTGTTAGCTAGGATTTGTATTTTCAGGATTACTAGACTGACCACCAGTATCTGCTGACGTAGAGGCTGCTTGTCCTGAGCGTATCTCATCACGTTGCGTTACTAAATTATCACGTATCTTAGAAACCTCGTATAGTTTATCCAATTCAGTAGTATACATTTTACACCGTTCTCTAACTTCTGTTATCAGAACATACGTAGCATGAGTTATCTGGTTTACTGCTCTAGCATGTAGTTTACTTGCAAGGACAGGATCAGAACCTGCCTGTTTTCTTGACATCAACATAGAACGCTGTTTTGCAATCTCGTTCCAGTCGAGAATAGTATTTGTTAAAGCTCTATCATTGTTTTGGACTTCTTTCTTTAACGCATCAACACTATCACCTGGTTTTACTCCGTGATTGGACATAAATTTGTCTGTCTCGTTTATCAGTGCTTCTAGTTTATCAAGCTTTTCAGTCATATTTTTAGTATTTTCTAATTCTTTTAGGCACTTGTCAGCTTCTTTTTTAAGCTGATCTCCATATATCGTAGTTTCTTTTAATGACGCTTTTCTTTCAGCTTTAGATTTCAGAACTTCATCTGTGAGTTTTTTACAATCATCTATTTCTTTGTTGAGAAGATGTTCTTGTCCACTTCTATTATTACACGGTAGACTACGTACCAGGCTGTAGACTGCAGATATAGCTAAACTTACGAGTTCTGGATTTCGTTTTACAAAGTCGAATACTTTAGCTGCAGTAGACTTAGATATAAACGCTTTCCTTATTGCAGTAACTTGTTTTTCAGCTTTATTGAAACAAAAATTAAACCATGATTTTACTTTAGACCATACAGTTTTAAAGAAATTTACTATTTTATCCCATATTTTTTTGACAAACTCCCATATCTTAGAGAGTAACCCATCCGAGCTTTCCATAGCTACTATAAATGCTCTGGATATATTACTATTAGGATAGCCTTCACTGTCTACAGATTCACATGAAGGAAACTTCACACCTAACATGTTATCAAGTTGGTTACTGCCGTTATATAGAGATAGGAATGTTCTATCTATCCCGTACTGTTTAACATGATTATACATATTAAGTAGTTGATCTAACTGAGACATAGTAGATGATGTTTTAATGTTATCAGCTTCAGCTTGTGCTAGATCAGTAGTAATTTCCATCTCCATCATCTGAAGTTCTGTAGCAGATACGGATTCATTTCTTCTTGAGACGTTAGTCTCAAATATAGACTCACAGGAGCCAAACATAACATTTAAATTTAACATACGTTATTATCCTTAATATATTAAGTTTATCGTTTAGGTACCATCCGTAACAATATATTACGTAGTCTATCAGGTTCGTATATCTGAGCACCTGCCATAGCTAATAACTGTTCTTCATATTTTTCATTAGCATCAGAGTAGTTACTGATTATATCTTTTACTACACCTAATTCCACACCTTTAGTAACTAAGTTACTCTCAACGATGATAACTGAATTTACATATACGTATGCTTTTACAGCATATTCACAGAGTAAACAGAATGTCCTGATACTGCTAACATCCATACCTGAAAAATTATCATCAAAACTTAATCTCACCATAACTTGCCATGGTACAAAGTTATACTGGGGTGGATCGAGTTGAATAATGTTTCCGGGTTTCACTATACCCTGTGGTACCGATAGTTGATTAGCACCAGTCTGAGACTGTAATACAGCACACGCTAACCCGCTTAATGTATTACCTTTAAGTGAGTTATTATTGTAAAAGTTACAGGAGTTACTAGTTCCTATGGTGTATGGGAATCTGATACCAAGAACACAGCTGATATCTCTATTATCTCGAGCCTCTGGGGGTATGTGGAATACTGTATAAGCACCGCTTATACCTAATGCATAAGGAGATGGTGATGAGGTGTACTTACACCAGTTCTGGTTAAGTATAAGTTTTAATACTCTACCACCACGTAGAGATATATCATCTCTTACCCTGCTAAGCAATACTTTATTTAAGATAAGATTGTCTAAGGATACGCCATATTCATAAGGTTTAAATACTGCCTCTAATATAGGAGTAGGTATTACGTTGTAAATATGCGTTAGTGCTTGTCTTACTGCATCTATCATAGCAGGGTCACCTCCTGTATAATCAAATTACGAATTTAGATTGTATTTATCTCGCATCGACTCTTCAAAGTCATCATCTAACGTCTTAATAGCAGCATCTCTATTCTGTAGATTAGGGTGATTCTTCTTATTTGCCATATCTACACGGAATGCGATATCCTCAGCTTCAGACTTCGAGAATCCCGATTTTCTAGCAGTTGATATTATAGTTTCAGGTGCAGCATCACAGAAATCATTTACGATCTTATGATAGATTTGCATTTTACGAGCGAACTGTGTTTCAGCCTCGAGTAATTCCTCACCTGCTTTATTATACTGTTTTACTTTTTCATATTCCCCAGAACCAGGTGATGTTTCAGTCATATCAGGAGCCATCTTAACATGTTCAAAAGTATGGGCTGTAGCTTCACCATTCTTTACGCTCTTATCAATTTCGTCTTGACAAGCTTTTACTTTCTTATTGAAGTCTCCTATAAATTCAGCTTCTTTCTTAAAGAACGAAAAGCTACCTTTTACCTTCTCGAAAACATTCCCGATTGATTCTTTTAATTTACTAAATCCGTCAAAGGATTTTACTGATTCAAATGTACCACCGGCGGTTGCTCCAGTTAGTGATTGTTTTAGTTTACCGAACCAAGAACGATTCATCCAAGCAGCGACTGCAGTAGCTAGAATAACCGATCCTATCAATACCTTTTTGTTTGTTACTGCTTTAAAAACAAACGTCTGCCCAGTATCTTTAGCACTCTTGATTTTATTAAGTAATCCATTTACTTTTTTATCAGATGCACCAAACCACGATTTCAGTTTATTCCACACTACAGAGCAGAAATGCTTAATTTTTTCCCAGATCCACTTAACACCTTTAATGATCTTGGCAAAAATACCTTCCTTATTATCTTCCATGGCAGCCAGGAATGCTTTAGACATATTACTGCCAGGATAACCTTCACTATCCACAGACTCACAACTAGGAAATTTTACTCCGATCATGTTGTTTAACTGGCCATTAGAGTTGAATAGAGTTAAAAATGTTCTATCAATACCAAACTTCTTAACATGGTTGTACATGTTAAATACTTGATCTAGTTGGGACATAGTAGATGATGCTTTAGCGCCATCAGCTTCAAGTTTGGCCAAGTCAGCGGATATTTCCATATCCATCATTTGTAATTCAACAGATGAAACAGACGGTTCCTTATAACGCGGCGGTTGACTGAATATAGACTCACGAGAGCCAAACATGGCATTTAAATCTAACATACGTATATTACTCCAGAGTAACGTTAATTATACGATCCATATCATGAAAATGATATAGGCTGCTGCTCCTATAATAAAGGATGAATAACATGGCTGACAATGAAAATACTTCTACTACTACAGTTGTTAAGAAAGAACCTCTGAAATTAGTTATGGGGGATACTGTTGGTAAGTTACCTGGCTACTTAGAAGGTTATAGTCTGTATCCTGACAATTATAAAATAAAATTACCTAAGGATGATATACACAAGTTACGTCCGGATAGTGATAACGGGGAGGTGAATAACAATGAGTAATGTTAAGTTCATCGATAAAGTAACTGTTGATTCTGTAATTGAGGCGTATAAGAGACTGAACTACCCATTATTTACTAACGGGGATTACAATGTCAACATATTTGGTATTAGGGATGATGAATCAGTGGCAGATACCTTTAATGATCTTGTTTGTCTGCTATATAGAGTTAATGGCGAATGGGTACTTAAGAGATACCCGGCTACAACAGACCCTGGTGTTCATTACCGCACTCATTTGCTCAACCCTAATGGTACAGCAATTCTACAAAACGGCTATTATCGCAGTGCTTACCAACTAGGTCTGCACAGAGGCAAATATACTGCACTGGTACAGCGTAAACCATTGAACCTTTGGCGGGATAAGAACAAAGACAATGTACTAGACCGTGATGGTCCTACATTCTTTGAGGTGGCTGGTATCAATATCCATCATGCCGCTAATACCGGTACTACTACCAGAGTAGGTGCACATTCAGCCGGATGTCAAGTATTGTCAGACATTAATGACTGGAATGAGTTTATTAACATTATTATAACTTCTTCCAATAAATATGGTAAGACGTTTAGTTATGCTCTGTTTACTGAATCAGAGTTTTTCAATAAGGTAAAATAATGAGAAAATACAAAATAGAAATATTTCTATCAAGTAAAATACTGTCTGACTATAAACAAGTTCCCCGAGAAGAAGCTGAGAAATGGTTAGACGATCATGGTTATAAGTTTGTGTATATCGGTGATGATGGTGCTATTCATGCCCGCAGTCAGAATAACAGACTTATAGAAGGTTATAGGTTATACATGCGTGAAGTTCCTGACGTATAAGGAAGGGTTATCATGGATATGACTACACAGCTGATACCGCCGGCTACTAAACGTAAGCGGGTATTACAGGTTATCAATGCTAACGTGGCTTCATGTAACAACATTACAGCCATTAGACTAGATAATTGTAGGTTATATAAGGATGCCAGCTTAGCTGATGTGTTAGTATATCTTAAAGGGAGACGCAATGTTCTTGCTGACCAGAGTCAGGAGATACAAAATGCTTTCGGTCGACAAATAAGAAATTTAATATAAAGGGGTTATATGATAAGCGAACAACAGCTTAGAACGCTGTTACAGATAGCAGATGACGAAATAGATTGGGACGACGATCATGACGTAGTACAATGGACAAAAGCTATACGAAATGCAAGGCTATTGCTATCTGTATTAGAAGACGATGATGTTACGATTCATGCTGATAAAATAGGCGGCATCACCTTAGATATGAGTGTTGATAGTATCAGCGAAATAGTATCTACAATGAAAGGTGTCGTATATTATCCTGTCAGAATAATAATATTCGCGGATAATTTTAATATTATAGTTAAAGACCCTGTGAATGGAATAATGTTCTATGGGTCTTATACTGCTAAGAGATTTATTCAAGAATATATATTGAAATAAATACATTATGCATACTAGGGAGATACTCCCTAGTGTGCATTTTAATTATTTTTGTTTATACATAATTCGGGTGAACAGCTATCAAAGGAGGATATATGACAGCTGAGATATTTGATTTGACGAAGCACCGCCGTCAAACGGAAAATGAGCGGTGTGGGATTCAGGGTGACGCCGATAGCCCTGAATACTACCAGGGTATCGGTCCTGACGAGTTCTCCGGTTTCTTTAATACCGAAACCGGAGAACGAGCTGTCTTTGATGGGGATGTTGAGGCTGCTGTCCTCGAACTTCCCCGTCGAGACAGCGATAAATAGTTGATAATAAACACCGGTCATGTAGTATCGGCCGGTGTTTATTTTTTCATCATATTTGAAAATATACATTATTGTAATGACTAAATTAAGTAATATTAGTCGTTTATTCTAATTTATAAGGAGAACTTAATGAATGATAAGAAAGACCGAATATATGTAATTGTACCCAAAGACTGTCTTCACAAGTTGAAAAGAACTAGACTTTTTCAGGATTTAGTTTGTAAAGATACCATAAAACGCATAGTAGGCGACCTCTATATGTTTACAACAGTACCGTGTAATTGGGGTCAGCCATCAGATACAAGATGTCACTCTAGACGTGTTAAGAAATTTATGGAAATTGTCAAATCAGCAAAGTACTATGAATTTCTTAGAAAAGGTAATGATCTTGATGACCTTGATTATTGTGCCTATGACTATTATGGTAAATTCATCTGTGGTTCATTTCTAGGTTTTGTGTTAAATATTGATAGTTTACATGAGCTTGCGTGTAAGGAGGAGAAGCCTATTATGGTTAATACTGCTATGAATACTTATGTATTTTACGGGGATAAGTCCTCGTTGGATAAGGTGTATGCTGATGTTAATAAGATGTATGATGAGCATAACCATCTTATCAATATCATTCCGGAAGAGGTTCGGAATGGTACTTTGACTGCTGAGTGGTTTATTGAGGATCGTGATATGGCTATCGAGCGTACTGACAAGTATGTCGCAATCAACACCACTTCTGATTACTATGGTAACCCGGAGTATTGGAACCAGTGGTCAGTTGAGCATGGTTGCGTTATGTCCTGTCAAATATTCGAGTATGTGGGTGGGGTCTTTACTCGGATAGATCCTAATAATCATTTCCCGGATGATTGGTTCGTAGGTGTGCCAGCTGAGTATGCCGAGGAGTTCAATAAACTCTTAGGGAATGCCTTCGGTGGATGTGGTTCAGTATATGTTGATACTGAAGAGTACCGGAAGAGAGGTGTTGATATTAGTAAACTCATAACAGAGTTCATTGATGAGCACCCTAGTGATAACTGGGATATGACCAAGCCTCTTACTTATTCATCATTCGAGGAGTACGCTTCTCGGTATGCTGGTGAGAATGGAGAGCTGCAGTTCAAAGATGAAGATGAGGTTGAGGAAGTATCATGACCTATCAATCTGTCATTGATGTAGTGACAGACAATGAGGGCATGCGGATACTCCGTGATACTGAATTGGTTAGAAGGTATATGTCTCACACACCTATACCTTATATAAGATTCAGGTATGATGGAGTAACTAACCCAGTCTGGTACTACCATTTGCATATGAACATCAATACATGCGAAGAGAAATGCTCGTTTATCGAGACTGTCAAAGAACTCAAGTATTACGAGTTTATTGAAGTTGGTGAACTCGAGCATGACATTACCGTAATGAGATCATACCCTTCTGAGTACTTCCTACAGATGCACGCTAATGTATCGGTTGACAGTGTGCCGGTAGGCGGAAAGAAGTAATGAGTGTGCATCAAGACAGGGATATCCCTGTCTTGATGCTTTAACCTATAGGTTTCATTATGTCATAGCACCTAAGAAGTAATCCGGGTTCTTTGTAATAAGAAAGAAAACCCCTACGGGGGTTTTCTTTTTTCTTGTAATCAGATCTAGTAGTTGATGATGCTTACATTTTTGTTAGTGTTCTCAGGAATGTCACTTAGGTTATCAGTACTAAGGCACACGATGTTACAGTTTTTAAATCCTTCGCTAACACTAACAAAGTGGTTGATGATAAAACACTGTTCTATCAGTTTGTTATCCAGTAAGCTATTCAGGAACTCTATCGTTTTAGTACGATGATAACTATCCATACACCGGGTTATCTCATCAGCATAGAACGGCATATTGTTAAGCAGTTTCATCTGTAACAATATAGTCAGAGTCCATACTAGATTCATTATCTCAGACTGACCATCACTTAACATACTTATGTCTTTGTTAACTTCATTACCAACCCTAACAGAAAAGGTATAGTCGATACTGTCACGTTCATCTATGTTAGAAACAACCAGAGGATATGACCACACCTTACTGAGAAAGTGGTTAACGTTGTTGATAAGAGTGTTGAGATACTTGACCATGTATCGGTGTGGTATACCGGAGTTAGGAGATAGTGCCATCTCCAGTTTCTCATACAGGTTCTTATCTTTTTCTATTACAGCAAGCTGAGATAGTATTTCGTTGTTGTAGTTATACCGTATCTTTTCCTGTGTCTCTACCAGAGTTTCCAACGTCCGTAGTTTAGTATCGAGCTTATAAGAGTAATCCTGTAATACTGCTCTCAGATTACTCCAGTACTCATGTGACTTATTTACGATAAGTTTACGTTCTGCATCGTTAAACTCCGATAATAGCGTTACTGCTTGCTCATATACTTCCTTATATTCTAATAGTGTATCGTACTTACCCTTAGTACAATTATACTCACCTTTCAATTCATCTAACTGTCTTAGATTATCAGCTAGCTTATCTTTCATCTTGTTAAGTTCAGCAGTGATAAACTCAGATGACACTTTAGATGATTGTACCAGTGTATTAAGCTTATCCATAAGCTCACGTTTCTTATCCTTGAGAGCAGTATACTTAGTATAAGCAATCGATCCCTCTACCAGTGTATTAAGTTCAGAAGCAACTAGAGCTCCTTTAATGTTGATGTCCTGCATAAGGTCATCATCAGACTTATCATAACCGAAATAAGACCGCAGCTGTCTGCTAATCTCATTGAACCTAGTTATCAGTCTATATTTAAGAAAGGGTGCTAGCTTATCGTTAAGCTCAGCTAGTTTACTAGTATGTTCTGCTAGGCTCCTCTCTACTTCAGCTAACTCACCAGTAGTAGTTTCTAATTGCTTATTGATAGCATCCAGTTCTACTACGATACTCTGTCTTAGTTTACACTGTGGTACCATACAGGTACTAGGTACATTAGAGTGTTCTTTTTCTTTAATAGTGTTAGCATTATTATTCAGGAATGCGATAATATCTAACAGTTTATTTTTCTTATCAGTCTCACTGGTCACTACTGTCTTGAGTGTACAGGAATTGTTATACATTTCCCGTACTACACTTTCAGGAATCAGATTAGTACCACTATCCTTT
>Ga0326514_10002677_pt1 | contig 11343 bp, 10 predicted proteins | sample 3_2548_0518_D_FD_203653 | JGI IMG/M metagenome (GOLD analysis project Ga0326514, IMG submission 203653) | Bovine rumen microbial communities from UC Davis, California, United States - 3_2548_0518 | ecosystem: Host-associated > Mammals > Digestive system > Stomach > Rumen | place: USA... | reverse complement strand
AACCACGCCCTGGTTGCCAAATCGTTGTACCCACCAAGAAACAACGCCGTGGCCTGGGCCTGCAGGAGTGGCTGAGTATAGGAACCAGCACCGCCTCATTAGGTACGATGATTGCCACTATTGCTAACTTGACGAAGAAGTAAGAAAGTATGGAAGAGATGAAGAAAAACAGACCTGAGGTTATTGACATACGTATCATCTTTAAGCAGATACGAGACAATAAGATTTTGTTCTATAAAGTATTGTCAATCGTTTTCGTACTATCGTGCATATATATACTCGGTATTCCCCGTTATTACACCTCTGATGCAAAGCTGGCTCCAGAAATGGGAGGTTCTTCGACAGGAAGCATCGGATCTATTGCTTCTGCCTTCGGATTTGACCTGAGTAATATGGAAACTGCCGATGCCATCTATCCGACTTTATATCCTGACCTGATGGAAGACGACGGTTTTGTCACAGGTTTGTTTAACATCCGAGTTGTCAGCCAGGACGGCCAGATCAACACGACTTACTACGATTATTTAAGGAAACACCAGAAGAAGAGTATATGGAGCTATCCCATAACTTGGATTAAAATCCTATTTACCTTTAAAAAGAAAGACCAAGGTAGCAAAGAAGGCAAATTTGATCCTTACAATCTGTCAGGACCAGACTACGATATTGCGGAGTCTATCAGGGGTAACATCATGTTCAATTTCAATGAAAAGACTGGTATAGTCAGCATCAAGACCAAAGCACAAGACCCTCTTATCTGTAAAACACTGGCCGACTCCGTTATGGCCCACTTACAAGATTTCATAACAGAATATCGTACCAACAAGGCACGCATAGACTTTGATTATTACAGGCATCTGGCTACCAAGGCCAAAGAAGACTACGAGAAGGTTCGCAGGGTGTATGCCAGTATGGCCGATGCCACGACAAACGTATCATTGAAGAGCGTCGAATTGAAATTGCAAGATATTGAGAATGACATGCAACTGAAATTTAATGCCTACACAACCGTCAACAATCAGTTGGAAGCAGCCAAAGCAAAGGTTCAAGAGCGTACCCCGGCTTTTACTACGCTGAAAGGAGCAGCTGTGCCCCAAAAACCTGCTGGTCCCAAAAGAGTATTCTTTGTACTCTTTATGCTTATTCTTTCATCAGTAGTAACGGCAGCTATCGTTTTACGTCACGATATAATTAAAACACTATCAATGAACTATCATAAAGATTAGCTTGTGGAAATTGCCTTTTCTGACAAAATAAGTATTTCTTTCAAAAAAGATATTCTGCTCACCCCCATGATATACGTGGTATGGGCATATATGGCTATTACCTATTTGAGAGGTGTTTTTTTGCGCTTGCCCGTTATTAAAGACAACGTAGAGATTGCCATAATACTTTATTTTGCCTTTCCGGTTATTCTGGCAATTCCGTCATTGTTTAACAAATTCTGCTTGGGAGACTACCTCTTTTATTTAGCCAATGTCTTGTTTCTGTTGTCAGGTTATGTTTTTTTCCCTGAGAACACTGAGTATTTAAATGAAAACATACTGACATGTATATTCTGTATTTTCCCTTTTTATTTCCTCGGACGGATAATCGAAATAGAAAAGTCATTTGATGCATTCCTTCTCCTGTCTGCAGCTTGTATTCTGCTTGACCTGTTCTACTTCTTAGTTTACGCCCAAAACAACAAGAACATGGAAGAAGTTGCCGGTCAGGACAATATGTTTGCAGCATATCAGATACTTCCGCACGTTGCATTTCTTCTATGGGCGACCTTGAAAAAGTTCCGAATCTGGAAAATTGTTACCACGTTTCTTGGCATATTATTCCTCCTTTCATGTGGAACACGAGGTCCCTTGGTATGCTTGGGATTTTTCACCATTATATATTTCTTCTTCTATATGAATTTCAAAGGAGCTGTGTATGTCAAATTTTTCATCCTTGCTATGGCAAGTATTGTGATTGTGAATTTGCAAAGCATTGCCATAGCTCTGGCCAAAGTATTTACTGGACTACAACTTAGCACACGTATCCTTGAGAAGTTTATTACCGGAGAGCTTGGAAATGATTCTTATCGGAGCGTTTTACGTGACAGGCTTTATGAGGTTCTGGACAGCGGAAACCATTTCTTTGGCCTCGGGGCTTTCGGCTGTCGCAATTATGACATCGTGTATCCACATGTCTTGCATCTTGATTTTTTCTGTACATACGGCTATCTCGTCGGAACCGCACTTTTAATATTACTTTTCCTTCTTATCGGATGGGCATTTTGGCTTTCCCGAAATACGAGTGAGCAAGTGTTCTTGCTATTCCTGTTTTCGATCACCATCATAAAACTCCTATTAAGTGGCACCTTTATTCAAGAACCCTATTTTTTTCTGTTAATTGGAGCATGCGTGAAAGTATTTTTAGATAAACGTTCTATACTCTATGATAACAGGTAACAAGATAGTCAGTTCTTTTATTTGGAAATTGCTTGAAAGATTTTCATCACAAGCAGTTTCTTTAATGGTAACTATAATTCTTGCACGCCTTCTTCTTCCAAGCGAGTTCGGAATAGTAGCCATCATTACCGTTTTTATTGAATTGGCTAATGTCATTATAGACGGAGGGCTTAACACGGCATTGATACAAAAGAAAGAAGCCGACAACCTTGATTTTTCGACTATCCTGTATTTCAGTCTCGCACTGTCTTTTGCTCTATACATAATACTTTTTTTTGCTGCCCCCCACATCGCCTCTTTCTATGACAACACGATATTAACACCCGTATTACGAGTTCTGAGTATTAATCTGTTTTTCAACACTATTAATGCCATCCAGCGCGCATTCATCGCAAAAAACATGCTTTTCAACAAATTGTTTTATTGCAATTTAGCAGCTATCATGACCTCTGGCTGCGTGGGAACAATCATGGCATATGGAGGCTGGGGCGTGTGGGCTTTGGTCTTTCAGCAAATTGCAAACCAATTTATACTCACGGTGGTTATGTGGTTCACTGTCAAGTGGCGTCCTATCTTGAGATTCTCCATGGAACGATTCAAAGGGCTCTTCGACTATGGATGGAAGATTTTTCTCACCAATCTAATCATTGCAATATATGAGAATGCAAGAAGTCTGATTATCGGCAAAATATACCATCCTTCAACTTTAGCTTTTTTTGACAGAGGAAAACAAATTCCCAGTCTTGCCATCACCAATTTCAGCGTATCTCTTCAGACCATCTTATTGCCTGCTTTTTCCGATATCCAAGATGACAAGATGCACGTAAGACAACTGATGACACACTCCATAAAACTAGTCAACGCCATCATTCTGCCCGTACTCGTATGCCTAGCTGTTTCGGCCAAACCACTTGTCATTCTTTTGCTTACAGAAAAATGGCTGCCTGCAGTACCATTCTTGCAGATTTTTTGTGTGGCTTATATGTTGATTCCTATCCAAAGTGCTAATATGAGTGCCATCAAAGCTTTGGGATATAGCAATATCACGCTTAAGATAGAACTCCTTAAGAAATTCATAGAAACAATTATTCTCATTGTCAGTTTCCTCATTAATGCCTACGCCGTTGCTTGGGGTATTGTGTTATATAATTTCATAAGCATAGCCATCAATTCATATCCATGCAAAAAAATCCTTGATTACGGTCCTAAAGAACAGACCATGGACATTCTCCCATACATACTCATTTCATTCCTCATGGGAGCAATCATCTATACTTTTTCCTTTATCAAGATGCACCCAGGAATTCTTCTCACATTGCAAATCAGCAGTGGTTTTATTATATACATCATACTGAATATAGTTTTTAACACAAACGGTTATAAGTATGTAAAGCCCCTCATCAAAGAAAGACTACATTCAAATCATCATTAAGCAAGTCAAATGAAACGTGTAATGCTAATCTTCGGCACTCGTCCTGAAGCCATCAAGATGGCTCCATTGGTGAAAGAACTTCAGAAGCATCCCAAGGCTTTTGAGAGCCTAGTGTGTGTTACAGGACAGCACAGGGAACTACTTGATCAAGTTCTTAGAGTCTTCGATATCACACCTGACTATGACCTAAACATTATGAAACAGGGACAAGACCTGTATGACATCACATCCCGCGTCTTGACAGGCATGCGCGAAATTCTACAGAAAGCTAAGCCAGACCTTGTACTGGTGCATGGAGACACAACCACATCAACAGCCTCAGCCTTAGCAGCCTTCTACCAGCAGATTCCTGTAGGACATGTTGAGGCAGGGCTTCGCACCAGAAACATATACTCACCATGGCCAGAAGAGATGAACCGCCAAATTACAGGACGTTTAGCAACCTACCATTTTACCCCCACCACACTCTCCAAAAAGAACTTGCAGGAAGAATGCGTTCAAGGTAAAATTATCGTGACAGGCAACACGGTTATAGATGCACTCCACATGGTGACAGACAGGCTTTCCCAAGATAAGGTTTTGGCCAAAGAACAGGAAGCCGCCCTATTAAAGGCCAGCTATGATGTCATGCGCTTGGACAATGGTCGGAAGCTGATTCTCATAACAGGACATCGGCGCGAAAACTTCGGAGAAGGTTTTATCAATATGATAACAGCCATCAAAGACCTTACACGAAAGTATCCTGATGTTGATTTCGTTTATCCCATGCATCTTAATCCTAACGTCCGCAAGCCCATACATGAGGTATTTGGTGAAGATTTAAGCTGTTTGGGGAATATATTCTTCATCGAACCCCTTCAATATCTAGAGTTTGTATATCTGATGGAGAGAGCACATATTGTACTTACTGATAGTGGGGGCATACAAGAGGAAGCCCCTGGCTTGGGTAAGCCAGTTCTCGTGATGCGTGACACCACAGAACGCCCTGAAGCAGTAGAGGCAGGAACGGTACACCTTGTGGGAACTGATTATAACCTCATTATTAAAGAAGTCAGCACGCTGCTTGAGAACCGGGAAGCCTACCAGAAAATGGCAAAAGCTGTCAATCCCTATGGAGACGGGAAAGCCTGTAAACGGATAGTAGAAGCACTTATCGAAAGTTTAACGTAAGATACTAAAGTATGCATGCACATATCATATACAATTACCTTAAGCCTAACGGAGTGGGCATTTCCATAGGTGGTGTACAAACTTACATTACCAATCTCATCCCTTTATTGAAAAAGAGCGGATACAGCATTACCATCTATCAAGTTTCCGATTTGGACTTCCACCAGGAATTTGCTGACTATGACATATATGGACTAAAAACAGATGAAAGGAAGCAAACTGCTGCTGTGTTATCAGCATTTGCATTTCAGCACATCAACCCAACAACCGACTTGTTAATATACGGAACAGACTTCCTAATCCATAAAAAATCACCGTGCCGCTCCATTGCCATACAACACGGAATTTCTTGGGACATCCCGTTTGACAACTGCTCAAAATTGAGATATTTAAAGCACTACTTAGGAAAATGCAAAGATGCATGGAAGACCATTCAGCGAGTGAATAAGGTTGACCAATTAGTATGCGTTGACTACAACTTTGTCAATTGGCACAGGGCAACATCTCCCTATTCAAAAACACGACACATTGTCATACCTAATTTTTCTGCCATTCCAGCATTTCAGCCGCAAAAAAACAATAAAGACATCAAAATAATATTTGCAAGACGACTCTTCGCCTATCGTGGAACCCGTCTTTTTGCAGATGTAGCAGAAAGGATATTAACGGAGTATAAGAATGTCTGTGTTACGATAGCCGGCACCGGACCAGATGAAGACTATATGCATCAGAAACTGGATAAATTCTGCAATGTGGAATTCACTACATACGAAAGCAAAGACAGTCTAAGAATCCACGAAGACAAGAATATTGCCGTTGTGCCTACCTTAGGATCTGAAGGTACATCTTTGTCTCTCTTGGAGGCAATGGCATCAGGATGCGCTGTAGTATGTACCAATGTGGGAGGAATGACTAATATCGTACTAGACGGATATAATGGACTTTTGGTCAATCCTGAAAAAGAAGATCTCTATCAAGCACTTCGGAACCTGATAGAAGATATTGCCACAAGAACAGTACTACAAGCTAATGCATATATGACCGTCAGCAAAGCCTTCTCACTGGAAAAATGGCAAAGGAGATGGCTAACACTACTTCAACGACAATAAATAAGAAAGAAATGGAAAAATTATGTTGTTTCTTCAATTACAACCCACTATACCGGTTTCCGATTTACAGCGAGATGTCAAGACAGCTTGAGTGCGATTTCTACTTCGGCGACTCTGTTTTCGAACCCTTAAAGCAGTTTGACCCACAAAAGCTGAAAGGATTTCAGAAGACATTGCATACCGTCAGGCTATTTAGAGAATACAAATGGCATAAGGGGGTGCATTCACTCTTGAAGGGATACTCTGCATATCTGATTACTGGCCAATACGAATATCTCTCTTACTGGGTTATTATCTTCTATGCAAAGCTAACAGGGAAGCGCATATATTGCTGGACGCATGGTACATCCCAAAAAGCCTTAGGTAAAACTAAAGAACGGCTTATAAACAAGCTTTTTTTTAAGGTCATGGATGGAATACTCATGTACAACAGTTACAGGATTCCAAACATGGAAGCTATAGGGATCAGTGCCAACAAACTTTTCGTCATCCACAATTCACTCGACAGTCCATTTCAAACAGATATCTATGACAAACTGCAACCCTCCAGCATCTATAGAGACCATTTCCATAACGACCTTCCAACTGTAATTTATATTGGACGCATACAAAAACGCAAGAAAATAGATTTGCTAGTAAAAGCCATCGCCTACCTTTATCATGACAACAATCCTCTTAATCTTGTCATTGTCGGAAAAGCCACTCAGGAAAACGATATTGAGCAGTTAGTTCTGGACAAGGGAATTGCTGACCATGTATGGTTCTATGGTCCCTGTTTTGAAGAGGAGAAAAATGCTGAGTTGCTTTACAACGCCGCAGTTTGTGTATGCCCTGCAGAAGTCGGTTTGACTGCTATTCACTCTCTGACGTATGGTACACCAGTTATTTCCAACAACGATTTTGACACACAAATGCCAGAATTTGAAGCCATCATCAATGGCGAAACTGGTTCTTTCTACCAGGCTGGTGATATTCCTAGCCTTGCTCAGGAGATAGTAAGATGGAGCAATAAGACAACAGAAGAGCGCACTGCCATACGTGCCCGGGCAAGGAAAGAAATCACAACATCATGGAGCATAAACTATCAAATAGATGTACTAAGAAACGTTTTTCCAGATTACAAATCATCATATAAGTCGAAATAGCTACTATGAGAGTATTATGGATCACCAACAGTCTCCTTCCCGAAGCTATTGCAAAGATTCGGAAGGAAGAAATCCAACAATGGAAAACGACAGGAAGTTGGATTATTGGAGCGGCCAATGCACTAACTAAAGAACAGAACATACAGTTGTATATGGTCTCTACATCTCAGCAAGTAAAGTCGCTAACCAGAATAGAGACAGCAGACATTGTGTCTTATGCCATTCCCTACGGGAAAGGTTGCGAGTCAGTTAATACAGAATACAACAAATACATGAAGGCCATCAATGATGAAGTAAGGCCAGACATCATTCATATTCACGGGACAGAATATTCACATGGCTGGGCGTGGATTCAAGCATGCGGTAGCCAACATGTCGTAATATCCATCCAAGGAATGACTTCGGTTTGTAGCCAATATTACCACGAAGGTATCAGCATCTGTGAAATCTTAAGCGCCATATCCTTCCGAGATATTATACGTGGCGGCATGCTACGAGGGCAGATGTCATTCAGAAAACGCGGCGAGTACGAGAAGAAGATGATACAGTCCGTAAGACATGTCATAGGGCGAACTTCATGGGACCATGCCCACGTTATGACCATAAACCCTCATTGTACATATCATTTCTGCAATGAGACTCTAAGAGATGACTTTTATACCGGAGAGAACTGGGAATACGGGAATTGCCAACCCTATACCATATTTATCAGTCAGTCGCTGAATCCGTTTAAAGGTTTGCATCAATTAATAAAAGCTCTGCCACATATATTAAAGTCTTTTCCAGACACACATGTCTTTGTTGCCGGTGAAGATCCTACGCTCGGATACGACATTTCCAATTGGTGGAGAATCACTGGTTATGGAAGATATCTTAAGCATCTCATGCGTCATTTGGACGTCAAGAAGCATATCACGTTTATTGGGAATGTCGATGCGAGACAAATGAAGGAAGAATTGTTAAAATGTAATGTCTTCGTTATGCCCTCAGCAATAGAGAACAGCCCTAACTCTTTAGGCGAAGCACAGATACTAGGTGTTCCATGTGTCGCATCCTACGTAGGAGGAATACCAGACATGATGAAGGGTAATGAGGAGAATCTATATAGATATGAGGAAACGGAAATGCTTGCCAGGCTGATTTGTCGTGTATTCATGGAAAAAGATCACCAGACTGATATGTCAACAATAGCAGCCTTGCGACACTGTCCTCAAAAAAATCTTAAGGATTTGATTTCTATTTATGAAAGCATTTTGAATTTATAACATGACAAGTAAAATAGCATGACTGAAGTTACGTTCATGAAAATAGCAGCAATACTCACCGTACACAATCGTAAGCAGAAAACACTCACATGTTTACGTCACCTCTTTGATGCAACCAACCACTATAACAACAAGGAGAAAGGAAAAATCAAATTGTCAGTCTATCTGACTGACGACGGATGTACCGATGGGACCGCCGAAGCTGTTATGAAATCTTTTCCTGGTCGACATATCCGTATCCTTAGGGGAACAGGATCACTCTTTTGGGCTGGCGGCATGCGTCTTGCGTGGAAGACTGCTATTGAAGAAAGCGAAGAATGGGACTACTATCTTCTATTGAATGATGACACCAATATGATGGATTCTGTCTTTGACGAACTGTTTGAAGCAAATAGCTATGTTCTCAAGCAGACAGGCAGACAGGGTATAATATCTGGTATCACCTGTCAACCTGGAAACAAGTCCCAAATTACCTACGGAGGACTCAACTTCGTCAACAAGACCAAAGGACGGCAGGTTCTTGTTTTGCCAAACGAAGTACCACAGCGTATAGATCTTACCCATGCCAACATTTTACTGGTTCACCACTCAATAGTAAAAGAGATAGGGATTTTCTACAGAGGCTACACCCATGGCTGTGCAGACATCGACTATAGCATGATGGCTAAGCGACATGGTATTCCAACTTATTCTACAGCAAATGTATGCGGCGAATGCGTTTACGACCACATATCACAGAAAGAAGAGGCTGAACACCTTACCACGATGACATTAACAGAACGTAAAAAATACGTCAACTCACCCACACATTGCGACAGTGATTACCTACAATTTGTATATCGCAATTTGCCATTGCGATATCCCTTGGCATGGCTATTGCGTACTATCCGAGTTTATGTTCCCTATTTATACTTACATATCACAAATTTCAGAGGTGTTTACAAATCATGAGCGTTTCTGTTATCATACCCACCTATAAGCCTCAGGAGTATTTATTCAATTGTCTTGATTCGCTATGCCTGCAAACGCTGAATAAAGACCAATTCGAGGTTATCATTGTACTTAACGGACCGAAGAATCCTTACTTTGACCTTATAGACAGCTACATCCAAACCCATTTTGACATTATCAACATACGCACTCTTTATAGTGACATACCTGGAGTGTCAAATGCCCGCAACAAGGGCATTGACGAGGCTTTGAGTAAATATATTACTTTTATAGATGATGACGATGTCGTAAGTAAGACTTTTCTTGAGGAATTATTAGCAAAGGCCCATGAAGATTGCTTGGTAATATCCAATGTCTATGGAATTGATGATACCACAGGCAAAGCTTATGAATATTTACTTTCTAAAGAATACAAAAAAATAGCCCGTATTGAAACGCCCTCATTCTTCACTGCCAGGAGACTCTTGTCACCTGTTTGGTGCAAAATAATACCTCAAAAAGTAATTAACGGCGACCGTTTTCCTACTGATTTTGCCTTGGGTGAAGATTCCCTCTTTATGTTCAACATTTCACGGAGAATCAAAGACATCCGAATAACTTCTCCGGACGCAGTTTACTATGTCCGCCATCGCAATGGTTCCGCATCCCGCCGCCATTATAGTTACTGGTTTCGCATACTTCTGGCATTCCGAACGACATTTCGGTATTTTTTCATCTACATAAGAACGCCTTTCTCTTACAACTTTCCCTTTTTTATGACCCGTATAGCAGCCACCCTACGAAAACTAGCAAGGAAAGCATACGAGACTGAATAGACCGTGACAAGGACAGTCTAGAGTTTAAACTCAAAAATCTTGTAAAGGAACTTCACACTAATCATCAGCGGATTGGTGTAGAAACCATTCTCACGACAACCACGTACATCGTCCTTGATGAGCTGCAATCGGCTCTTTATATTGCGTGTACTGGCACCACCAGTTCGCATAGTTACAAAATCAATAGGCAAATATTTCGCCTTAATTTTATAAACCATAAACAAACGGACCATCATCTCATAATCAGAACCTATCTTATAATCTATCTTATAGAGACCCGCTTTTTCGTACACTTCCCTTCGGCAATAAAACGAAGGATGGGCTGGCATGAAACCGAAACGGAGCCACATCGGACGAAAGGGCTTTGAGCTGTAATAGCGCACGATTTTGTCTGGCTCGCCGTCGTGTATAAAATGTATGTCCCCATATACTGCATCAATGTTTGGGTCGTCAAAATTAACTACCATTCGTTCTATCACATCATCGCCCGTAAAATAGTCATCAGAGTTCAAAATGCCTACGATGTCGCCCGTAGCCATCCGTATTCCTTTATTCATGGCGTCATAGATACCTCCGTCCTTTTCGGAAATCCACTTCAGACGGCCACTAAACTGTGGTTCATATTGATGTATGATATCCAATGAATTATCATGAGAGGCACCATCGACAATGATATATTCTATATCTGCATAGGATTGCGCTAGCACTGACTTTATTGTCTCTTCCAATGTAGAAGAGCTATTGTATGCAACAGTTACTATTGATACTTTCATCTTTTTCATTATTTTTATAACGCAATATCTTTTTAGATATTGTGTCTAATCCATGATTATATTACATCATGACAAGTCACTACACCTATCTTTATGCTAATATTACATTAGAAAACAGCAATAGCCCAACAAAACACTTGCATATCTCAAGAAAAAGTCATACCTTTGCCAAATCGTACTCCAATTTAGGTCTAACTTACCTCCAATACATTCAAGTTCCAGCCTCTTTTCTTGTGCGATTG
>Ga0326514_10002675_pt1 | contig 11344 bp, 11 predicted proteins | sample 3_2548_0518_D_FD_203653 | JGI IMG/M metagenome (GOLD analysis project Ga0326514, IMG submission 203653) | Bovine rumen microbial communities from UC Davis, California, United States - 3_2548_0518 | ecosystem: Host-associated > Mammals > Digestive system > Stomach > Rumen | place: USA... | reverse complement strand
TTTTTGAGGTATTATATTATAGATTAATTTTAAATAGAAATGAGGAATTTAAAGTATGTTATGTTCAGAATGTAATGAAAATCCAGCAATACTTTTTTATAAAAAAATAGAAAATGGAAAAGAATCTTTAGAAGGTTATTGTTATAATTGCGCTAAGAAAAAAGGAATAAATCCAACTGAAGTTTTAGCAGATCAAAATAATATACTTTCTGGCGATAAAGTAAATCTTAATGATATGACAAAACAATTTGAAACTATATTTAAAGATTTAGCAGAAAATATAAACTTAGAAGATATTCAAAATATTGAAGGTGCAATCACTTTTGAAAGTGATAATGATAATCCTAATGAACCTAATAAAATATCAGGTGCTGCTATTCCACTTGGCTCTATTTTTTCCAACATGTTTAATGGCAATAAAGCTTCACAAAATTCTGAAGAAGAATTAAACAACGGTAGAAAAAAAGTAAAAGTTGAAAAAAAGAAAAATAAAAAATCTAGTAAAAAGAAAAAATTCTTGGATACTTTTGGAACTAATTTAACTGAAAAAGCAAAAAATAGTGAACTTGATATTGTTATTGGAAGAGATAAAGAAATTCAAAGAATTGTACAAATATTAAATAGACGTTCTAAAAATAATCCTTGCCTAATTGGTGAACCAGGTGTAGGAAAAACAGCAATTGCTCAAGGATTGGCAATTAAAATTGCTAATCAAAATGTACCTGCAAAACTCCTAAATAAAGAAGTTTATTTATTAGATATGACTGCAGTTATTGCTGGTACACAGTTCAGAGGTCAATTTGAGTCTAGAATGAAAGGTATAATCGATGAATGTAAAGAATATGAAAATATAATTCTAGTTATTGATGAAATACATAATATAATTGGAGCAGGTGACCGGTGAACATTCTATGAATGCAGCAAATATCTTAAAACCAGCATTATCGAATGGAGAAATTCAATTAATTGGTACTACTACTCTAAAAGAATATAGAAAATATATTGAAAAAGATTCTGCATTAGAAAGAAGATTTCAACAAGTATTAGTAGAAGAACCTTCTATCGATGATTCAATAGGTATCTTAGAAGGAATTAAAAAATATTATGAAGAATATCATAAAGTTAAAGTATCTTCAGATATTATACGCCAAGCAGTTATTATGTCTGAAAAATATATACATGATAGATTTTTACCAGATAAAGCAATAGATATTTTAGACGAAGCATGTTCTAGAATTAATCTAGAGAATAAAAATTTAGTAAAACTAGAATTATTAAAACAAGAATTGTCAAAAGTTCAAGCTGAAAAAGAAGAAGTTGTAGCTGCTGACTCAACAGAAGATTATCAAAAAGCTGCCGATTTAAAAACACGTGAATGTCAATTAATAGAAGAACTTGATAAATTAAATGCAAAAATGAAACCAAAACAATTAACAATTCAAGATATAGCAAATGTTATAGAAAGTTGGACAAAAATTCCTGTAAAAAAAATAACAGAAGCCGAAACTCAAAAATTATTAAACTTAGAAACAAATCTTCATAAAAGAATAATTGGCCAAGATGAAGCTGTATCAGGTGTTGCAAGAGCAATAAGAAGAAACAGAGCTGGACTACAAAATAGTAAAAGACCACCTTCATTTATATTTGTTGGACCTACAGGAGTTGGTAAAACAGAGCTTGCTAAAAGCTTAGCATATGAAATGTTTGGAAGTGAAGATGCAATTATTAGAGTTGATATGTCTGAATATATGGAAAGTCACTCAACTTCTAAATTAATTGGTGCCCCTCCAGGTTATGTAGGATATGACGATGCTGGACAATTAACTGAAAAAGTAAAAAGAAAGCCTTATTCTATTATACTTTTAGACGAAATAGAAAAAGCTCATCCAGATGTATTTAATATTTTATTACAAGTATTAGATGATGGGAAATTAACAGATAGCCAAGGAAATAGTGTAAGTTTTGCAAACACAATAATTATTATGACATCTAATGCAGGTTCTAATACAAATACAAATTCTATTGGATTTGGTAAACAAACAATTGATAAAAATAAAGTAATAGATAAATTAAAAGAAGTTTTTCGTCCTGAATTCTTAAATAGAGTTGATGAAATTATAAGTTTTGATGCTCTAACTGAAAGTCAGCTTTTAGAAATAGTTGATATAATGTTAAATGAAACTAAAAAAGCTTTAAATGAAAAAGACATAAAAATGGAAGTTACTAATAATGCAAAGCACTATCTTTTAGAAAAAGGAACAGATATAAAATTTGGAGCAAGACCTTTAAGAAGAGCTATTCAAAGATATATTGAAGATGAATTATCTGAAATGATTTTAAAAAGTGAACTTTTAGATGGAAAAACAGTAATAGTAGATTTAGAAAAAAATAAATTAAAATTTGAAATAAATTAGGAGAAAAAAATGTTAAAACATGTACCAAACATACTAACTATCATACGTTTTCTATTAATACCATTTATAATATTTTATATATTCACAGGAAACTATATCTTAGCATTTGTATTTTTTACAATTTCTGGTATAACAGATATAGCAGATGGTTTTATAGCAAGAAAATTTAATTTAATATCTAATTTTGGAAAATTAATGGATCCATTAGCAGATAAATTAACACAGATATCAACACTTGCATCTTTAGTAATAAAAAACATTATTCCAATTTGGATTTTAATAATAGTTTTATTAAAAGAGTTTATTATGATAGTTGGCGCCTCTTTCTTATATGGAAAAGATGTTGTAGTTTATAGTAGATGGTATGGAAAATTAGCAACAGTTCTATTCTATGTGGCGATTGTATTTTCACTAATCACAAAACAATTTGAGCTTACAGGTATTTGGAACCAATTTGACTTTATACTATACTGTTTAGCTCTAATAACTACAGTTTTTGCTCTTATTATGTATGTTAAAGATTTATATAAAAATGGAATTATTGATAAACAAGATTTAAAAAAAGAAGTTACAGTTGAAAAAATAGAGAAGAAAAAATAATACAGAAAACCGACTCAAATTGAGTCGGTTTCCCTTTTTATCTACTTAAATCCAGTAGGATACCGTGGCATAAGTTACCTCCTTCGCCGGGTCGCGCTGCTTTTGTTTACGCCGAAATTACGAAATACTGATAAATAGCACCAGGAGATGCTCTTTTCATGATTTCATCATTCCTTCCTATAGATTTTTCCTGCTCCAGCTTTTGCCGGAACGAATATATTTTATCACTTAAATTTACATAAGTCAATAGTTTTTACTCAAAATCTTCTATTAACTGGTTTAGATTCTGTTTTCCATTTACTCTAATTCCTTCTTTTATTTGTACTTTATCAGCTTCTGCCAAATATTCTGTAGATATTTCTGTTTCTTGGAATTTCTGCTTAGTACCATCTTCTAAGATTTTATATATTACAACCTTTCCTTCTTTATCTTGAACCAAATAATGTTCATCACAATATCCCTCTTCATCTTTTGATAATACAATATTACTGTCAGAAAAATCTTCTATTTTCCAATCACTATATACTTTTTGTAATTCTTCTTCTGTTTTATTTACAAGATTATCATCTATTTTTTCGTATTTGTTTGTTTCATGTCCACATTTTTTATAGCTAGTTTTGAATGTAATAAAACAATTTGGAGATATTTTTTCTTGATTTGTGCTTGCCTGTAACATTTCTTCCTGTATTTCTTCATATTCGTCAGTACAATCATCTAAAATGTTCTCTTCGGCAATTTTAAATTCTATATTATCTATTTCTTCTTTATTATTCGTTTTGTAAATTACAATGGCAGTAAATACAGCTATCATAATTACAATAATAGAAAGCATTGTTATTATCGTTTTATTCATAATTTTAACCTTCTCTCTTTTTTTTATTTATTATTTACTTTTTTTGTTAAAATTATGCAATAATTAAATTTAATCAATTCTTTATTTACTCTTATCCTCTTTTCTATTGTTGTTTGTAACTAACTTTAGTTGCTTATTTTTAATTTATAAAATTTTTAAATTTGATTTTTCCATTACTATTTACAATTACAGAAATTTCTCCCATTTCATCAGTTCTGTATATTTTTGTACCGTAAACTTTTTAATCTCTCAATTACTTCAACATTCGGATGTCCAAATGTGTTATTTTTTCCAACGCCTATTAATGCAAAACTAGAATTTACAGCTTCTAGAAATTCATGTGTACTAGATGTTTTTGAACCATGATGTGGAACTTTTATAATTGTCGCTTTTAATAAATTAATGTTTTCTTTATATTCTTTTAACATTTCTTTTTCCGCTATTTCTTCTATGTCCCCCGTAAAAAGCATTAAAAAATTTTTATAATGTAATTTGCAAACAATAGAATTGTTATTTAAAACATTTTCGCTCATTAGTTTTGAATTATTTGGCCATAAAATATCAAAATAAAAATTTCTTTCTATTTGTAACCTATCTCCTTTATTTACAACTTGAACCTTTATTTTTTTATCTTTTATTATTTCTTTAAATTTTTGGAAGTTTTCACTTTCTTCTCCTTGTTTTGAAATTATAACCTTTCCAACACTTAACTCTTTTATTACAGTTAGTAGCCCGTCCGAACATGGTCTTGATCAAAATGGCTAATAATCACATAATCAATTTTTGTATATCCCTTATCTAAAATATAAGGAATTAATGTATTCTTTCCTACATCAAAATCATTAGATTTGCTACCTCCTCCATCTACTAATATTGTTTTTCCAGATGGAGTAACTATAAATGTGCAATCTCCTTGTCCTACATCAACAAAATTAATCTGTAAATTTTTTGGAATTAATTTAAATAAAATAAAAATCAAAAAAAATATGATAATAAATCTATAGTATCTTTTACGGTTTAAAATAAATTTGTATTTGATTAATGCAATTAAATTTCTGAATCTAACTATTGTAGCATTTAATTTTTTACTATTGTATAAAGAATATATAATATTGAATAAAAATACCATTATATAGTATAAAATAATAATCCAAACATTAGGTGTGGGTAAATAAAATTTCGAAAATGGAATATTAGAAATATTTGAAATATAGATAAAAATATGAATTAAAATACTTAGGAAATATGAAATAAATATAGCTATTGGCTTAAAAATAAAACTTAGTATTATGGTTATTAGACTTAGTATTAATACTGGACCTATTAATACACTTATAAGCAAATTACTTAGTAAAAAGTAAGTTCCAAAAATATTAAAATGGTAGATCATAATTGGTAATATTGAAATTTGAGCAGAAATAGTTACCGCCACAATTTCTTGTACTTTACTAATAATTTTCAATGTTTTAATACTGAATCTATATTTCCACTTCTTATTTTTAATCTTTAAATTTTTTAGAACTTTTTTTATGTTTTTCTGTAATAAAATAATACCTATTGTAGCAATATAAGAAAATTGTAATCCTATATTTTCTATAAGAAATGGATTATATATAAAGATAATTAATAATGATAAACTAATTGAAGTAGCTAAATCATTTTTTCTATAAAAAATCCCAGCTCCCAATATTATAATATTCATAATTGATGCTCTTACAATTGAAGGTGAAAATCCTGCTAAAAACATATAAAAAATTAAAAATAATATAATAATAAATTTTGTTTTTCTTTTACCAAAGCTCTTTTTTAATATAAAATTGCAAATTAAAATTATGTATGAAACATGCATTCCAGAAACTGCTAATATATGAGATATTCCACTTATTCTGAAATTTTCTTGAACATCTTCATCTATATTACTTTTATCTCCTAAAACAATTCCTTTTATAAAATTTGAAATATCTTTTTCAAATAAATTATCTAAATTTTCTTCAATTTTTAAGTAAATAGAATTCGATAATTTTGATATAACATTTACTTTATCTTTTCCTATCACCTTTACACTATTTACATTAACTGTACCATATATCTTTAAAGATTTTAGATATTCTTTATAATTAAATCCACCATAATTCCTTGCGACTTCAGTTTTTACAAATTCTCCAACAAATTTTATTTTGTCGCCATATTGTAAATTCATTGTATTCTTTTTATTTACCTTTAAATATAAACAGGTATCTTTATATTTTATGCTACCATTTAAATTATTTATCTTTATCTTATATGAATTAGTATATTCTTTTTCTTTTTTACTGCTTACAACAACAGCTTCTCCTTCTATTTCATCTAAATTTTTATATAAGGAGTCGTACTTATTGTTTTGATAAATCACGATTGAATTTGAAATAATTGAACTTAAAATTATTAGAAATATAACTTCTTTTTTTATTATTAATTTAACATATTTTAAATACCTTTTCGGACTTAAAAAATTAAACTTTTCTTTTTTCTTTTTTATGCTTTTATAAATAAAGTATATTGCAATTATTGGAATATACAAAAGGACTATACTTGTATTAAAGTATAGCCCCATTAATATACCTATTATATATCCTATAACTGCAACTAAAATTGGTCTTTTAATATAAATCTTCCTTTCTTAATTGCGTTTTATTAATTAACTCTTCTTGCTCCAACATAATTATTGTAATAATATCCTGAATTTATTGTATCTGTTGTAACGCCTCTTGATGGATTTGCAGCATGAACCATTTGTCCGCCACCTATATAAATCCCAACGTGATTGATACCAGATTTTCCAAACATAACTAAATCACCTGGCTGTAATTCATCTTTACTAACTGCTGTACCATTTGAATATTGACCTGCAGCTGTTCTATTTAAAGAAACTCCATATTGTTTATATATATATGATGTGAATCCTGAACAATCAAAACTACTTGGTCCTGATGCTCCATATACATAACTTGATCCTATATAACTTTTTGCTGTCTCTACAACTGAACCTCCATTTTGTGATGCTGGTGCTGATGATGTTGTAGTAGTTGCCTCGTTTGTTTGTGTACTTGTACTTTCATTTGTTCTTGGTGTTTCTGCTGCTCTTGATGTTTCTTTCTTTTTATCTGATAGAAGTGAAGAAGATATATATCCTTCTTTTCCACTTACTTTTACTTTACTCCATCCACCTTCTTCTGAATATACATCAACTGCCATATTTAATGATAATTTTGATACTATTTCTGAACTTGTATTAGGTTCTTTTCTTAAATTTACTGTTTCAGAAGCTATAAATTGTGTTTTTATTTTTGTTTCTTGTACTGCTACCTCTGTTTCATTTTTTTCTTCTTGTTCTTTTTCTGTTTCTTCTTGTTTTTCTTCTACTTTTTGCTCTTCTTTAACCTTTAATTTTTCACTTCTTATCCAGCCTTTTGTATTGCCTGCTTGTATACATACCCAATTATTAATTGTTTCAATAATTGTAACTTCTTGATTTGCTTTTACTTCAATTATATTTGTTGCATTTATTGCTGGAACAATTTTTAGCTTTGTATCTTCTGATACAAGTTTATTTTTTTCTTCTTGTACATTTTCTGTATTGTCTACGGACGTAGTTGCTTCAACATTTTCTACAACAGTATTAGTAGTTACTGTGTTTTCAGATACTGGATTATTAGTTGTATTATTATCAGTCACTTCTTCTTTTACTGTTAATAAATCTTGTCTTATATATCCTGTAATACCATTTGATTTTACTTTATACCATTCTCCAGATTTTTCAACTAGTTCTACTTCATCATTTAGAGAAAGTTGTTCTAATATTTTACCTTCTGCATCAGGTGTTTCCCTAAGATTAGCAGTTTCTACATTTATTTTTGCGTTATTTGCTGCAAAACTCATATTTATAAAAAACAATGCCGCAATTCCTAAAATAGCAAATAATACAATGCTTTTTATATTTTTTTTACTTTTCATTTCATATTACTCCTTATTAATAATATTACATCCCGTCTTAAACAAACTTAATATATAACAAAAAAGTTTTTTTGTCAAGTTTTTCCACAAATTCTTCACAATGTATTGACAAATCTAGCTTTTTGTAATAAAATATTTAGCGATTATAGATAGTATGATTTAAATATAAAACTTCTCCCCGGTGGTTTTAAATTTAAATTTCATATAAATAAAAAATATAAGAATAAATAGGAGGGTTATATTACCATGAATAATACTACATATAGTGCAAAAAAAGGTGAAGTTGAAAGTAAATGGTATATAATTGATGCAGCAAACAAACCACTTGGTAGAGTTGCAACAGAAGCTGCCATGCTTTTAAGAGGAAAACACAAACCAACATATACACCAAATGTTGATACAGGTGATCACGTTATCATAATTAATTGTAAAGACGTAATTTTAACAGGAAACAAATTAAATCAAAAAATTTATAGACATCATTCAGGTTACATTGGAGGAATGAAAGAAACTCCTGCAAAAGTAATGCTTGAGAAAAATCCAGAAAAAGCTATGACTTTAGCTATAAAAGGAATGTTACCTCATAACTCTTTAGGAAGACAAAGTCTAAAAAAATTAAGAGTATATGCTGGAGCAGAACATGAAAATCAAGCTCAAAAACCAGAAGTATGGGAGGTAAGAAAATAATGGCTAAAAAAGAAACTATTAATTATTATGGAACAGGTAGAAGAAAAAACGCAATAGCTAGAGTTAGATTAGTAGAAGGATCTGGAAAAATAACAATCAATGGTAAAGATATAGATGAATTCTTTGGATTAGAAACTTTAAAAGTTATTGCCAGACAACCACTTACAGTTACAAATACAACTGCTAAATATGATGTTATAGCTACAGTAAAAGGTGGAGGATTTACAGGTCAAGCTGGTGCAATCAGACATGGTATTGCAAGAGCTTTAAATGAAGCAAATGCTGAATTTAGACCAGCATTAAAACAAAATGGATTCTTAACAAGAGATCCTCGTATGAAAGAAAGAAAAAAATACGGTCTTAAAAAAGCAAGAAAAGCACCACAATTCTCTAAGAGATAATTACAAGACTTATTTTGGAACCGACCAAAAGTCTTACAGAAACCCTATGTTGCTACAAAACAAAGGGTTTCTTCTTTTTTTGTAACTTCTCTTTAAATCTCATAAAAACCGCTCCATTTTCTTCAATAATATACATACAATATACACACAATATACAAATACAATGTACAAATTATATCAAGTCTATAGCTTCTATCAATTGTTCTATTGTTTTATGAGTATATACTGAATCTGTTATATCTGGTGAAGCATGTCCCATTATCCTTTTTATACAAAGTTTATTCGCGCCGAGCAGTATCCATAAGTCCGGGCGAAGCAATGTCTGCAATCATGGGGCCTATGTATTACATCAAATTCCATTTTTTCCATAATGTTATCCCATTTTTCTCGTCTATAATTAGAATACTGCATTTGCCTTCCAAAAGCATTTGTTATAAGGTATGTCTTGTCTTTGTTTTCTTCATAATACTTCCTAATAAAAGGTTCTATCTTTTTATTAATTGGTATTACTCTGTCTCTTCCAGCTTCTGTTTTAAGTCCACCTCTCATATACCTTTCATCTAAATGTACATTTTCAATTTTGATGTCTAATAATTCTCCAATTCTAAGACCTGTATAAATCATTATTAAAACAGTATCAGTATAATCAATATCATTTACATGCTTAAATAGTTTGTCTATTTCTTCTTGTGTAAATGGATGTCTGTTACTTTTTCCTTCTCGTTTTCCAATATCAACATATTGAGCATAATCCTTTTCTACAATGTCATTTTTCATTGCAAAAGTAAATAATACATTAAATAATGTTTTTATTGAGGCTCTTGTTGGATGAGCCATTCCACAGTCATCAATTACACCTTGTAAATGTGTAAGTCTTATATCTTTAAATCTAATTTTATATAATGATTTACAATATTTACGGTAAGCATTTCCATATCTTTCAATGGAACTATCACTTACTTTTCTAAAATGCTCTTTACTCCATTTTTTATAAACATCTGCAAAAGTTATAGTTTCTTTTGTAATATCGTATGGGCTTGAATTATATTCGGATAAAGCAATACATGCTTCTTCTTTTTTAGCAAAATATCCAAGATATGCATATAATTGCTTTCCTTCGTCTGTAAATCCTTGAGTTACTCTTACTTGATATGGCTTTCTTCTATTGCCTTTGAGCTTTATAATAGAGCCATACCCAGACGGCATTCTCATATTCAAATCTCTCCTTTCTAACCATAACTAAAATTCAAGTCATATCTTTTTTATATTAATCTGTTTTCTCATTTTTGTACATAGCTGAATCGTCTTCTCCCAAATAATCTTTCAATAATTTGGGAGAAATATGATAGCTGTATTTACTACTTGTTTGTATTGCAGTTCCTATTGGTAGTATCCCTCGTTGGAGACCAACTCTTACAAACATTTCACTTTTGTTCATCATCTTAGCTGCTTCTTTCACTGAAATATTTCCTTTCATTGCATATCACCCCTTATGTCTTAGAATTGTTCCATACGATTTATTTACAAGTATAAAACTATATTACTTTTGCTTGAAAATGTCTTAAAATGCTTTTTGAAGCTTCGGTTTTAATACTTAATCTATTGAATTTTCAAAGAGCTATGCATTCTTATTTTTCTTCTAAAAACAAGCTTTCCATTTAATTCTTTTGATTACTTTTCTTCCATTCATCGATAAAGAATCTATCTAGGTTTATAGGTAATAACCCTTCATCATAGTACACCTTTAGTTTATTGAAAATATTTAGTAGTTTTTCATATATGTCATCTATATAATTATTTTTTCTAAGAAAATCATCTATACCATTAGAACATGTTGCATCATAATTACTTATTATCGATACTTGTTCTTTCAAAATACTAAACAATTCAATTTTTTCTTTTTTACATGTTTCTTCTGGTTTTAAAATATCTTTTATAAAATATTGAATGTTTAAAAATTTTGTTATATCTATGTCATCTAAAGTAACTTTTATTTTTAAATCATTTTTTAAGCATAGTTTTATAAGTTGCTCAGTTGTTTCAGTTAATTCATCTTTAGTATTTTTCAGTTGTGATATTGATTTACTAATTTCACCCTCTATTCTACTAGTATCAGAATCAAAATACCAACTGCCAATTTCATTTAATTTTCCATTACAAAATGCTTCCAATGTTTCTCTCATACCATTTCTATAAATTGAGTCAATTATATCTAATGTTTCACTTTCATTAGATAATAACTCTGTTAATTCTTCTCCAAAATCTTCTTCATTATCATATTCAATAACTTCATCATTTTCTTCAATTTCTTTGTTATTTAGATTTTCTTTCTCATTCATTTTTATTTCCTCCTTTTTAATATGCAGAGCACTTTAGCATATTTAATTTTAAAAGTG
>Ga0326514_10002674_pt1 | contig 11346 bp, 13 predicted proteins | sample 3_2548_0518_D_FD_203653 | JGI IMG/M metagenome (GOLD analysis project Ga0326514, IMG submission 203653) | Bovine rumen microbial communities from UC Davis, California, United States - 3_2548_0518 | ecosystem: Host-associated > Mammals > Digestive system > Stomach > Rumen | place: USA... | reverse complement strand
CATGATCTTTGTAAATTTGATGCTCCATCAATATTTACTGTTCCACCAGTTACTTTTCCCTCTATTTCTTCGATTGGATTTTCATTATGATCTAAAGAAACAATTTTAGCAAAAATTTCTTTTCCATGTTCCATATCTAATTTTGCTAAAAAATCTTTATCTAGTAAAGGATTATTTTTATTATTTATCATAATCTCTATTCTCCTTCATACATTAATAAAGCAATATCTAATTCTTTAATAAAATCATTGTAATATTGTTTTATTTCTTGCTCATACTAATGTTCAACTTTTCCAATCTCTTGAATAGTACCACTTTTTCCAATTAAATAACGAGAATTATTATTAATAACTGTTTCATATCTTTTTAATTGTCGTAAATAATTTTGTTGTTCTCTATTTAATTGATCCTAATTTGTAATTTTAGAAATTCGTGTCTAATAATCCTATTCTAAAGAAATTAAAGATTTAAAAGCATTATATTTTTCTATAATTTCATTATAAGCTTTTTTCTTTCCATCAACTGTTTTATTTGTAAATTCTATATCATAAGTAAGTTCTCTTATTTGATAACACATTTCACAAATAATAGCATTATTAAATTCTATTTTTGTAATTTTTTCTTCTCCCAAATCTTTTAAAGCATATTTATAAATACCATCTAAATCTATAGTATCTTTATTAATAGTAATTTTAGTATTATATTCAGAAGAATCAAAAATATAATCTGTCTAATTTCCATCTAACATTTTTCCTGTAAAAACAGGTGTTTGATTTCCATTGGCATCTACATAAACACCATAATTAAACATACTATCAACATAATATTGTTCATTTGGTAAATTATAATAACTATAATCTCCTCTAGAATTACAAATTGCATAAATATAATAAGGATCTGCTTCTTCTAAATTAAATACTTCTGTACAGTCCATATCTTTATAATACTAATCAATAAAAACTGCCTAATAACAATTTCCTGTCAACTAATTAAAATCAGTTGGTTTCTAAAAATGCTCTAAAATATTATGAGTATTTTCATCTGTTTTTGTTTCAGAAATATAATAATACTATCCTTTATAATAATTTGTCAATTGAGGTTCACTTATTAAAACCATACGAATTCTATTTTCATAAAAACTTCCTTGCGGCAACCAAAAATCTTCTTCCATTTTAATAAAAGGATTATTTGAATTATTATTAACAATAAAAATTTTTTGTATAGGTCTTAATTCAAAATGTAATTCAAAAATTTTAACAATATTTTTTTTAGAATTATTTAAAATTTCAATTAAATTATTTGTAATAGTTGAAACTCCAGTATTAGGATTATATTTACTACCATACTATTTTCCAATAAATTGCTATACTGGAATATCTAAAATCTAAACGGAGTGAACTGTATCAAAAACATTTAATGCAGAACTTTCATAACTATAAGTGATAGATCCTTGTATTCCATTAGGAACATAGCCATCTGATGAAGTAGAAGAAACTAAATCTGACATTGTTTGCGTAGCAGGTACTTCAACTCTATCTACTGGAACATCAAAATCAGCATAATAACTACCAGTACGTCCAATTTGAATTTGTTCAATTGTTTCTTTATTGCCATCTAAAGTAATAAGATTAATAATAGTTCCTGGTAACATATCCATTACTTTAATAGATTTTACAGGTCTTGTATTGATAACTCCTGTAAGATATGTTATTTTCCCCTTTACGTCAAGCATCTATTTTATTAAAGTCTAATTCGGCTAACGTAAATTATAAGAAGTTTTATTTACTGTAGAAAAATAATTTTTTAATTCTGGAACAGCATTCACAAGTCTTTGATAACTTCTCATATCAAAAACAGGAGTTACTCCTGCAGAGAATAAAGAAGGAACAATTCCTAATAGTTCATCTAAAGTAGAATCATGAGATACTAATTCAACTGTACTCCATCTAATTTGAGTATGAGTGAGATCTTGAATACTAACGAATCCTAAATTCTACATATTTGTATATGTAAAATCAGCAATTTCATAAGCAGTACAACTAAAACTATGAAGCATTCTTCCTACTCCAGCCATAGCTGTTAATGAATTATTTAATAATCTAACTATATAATTTCCTTCAGTTGGAGATTTAAATAATTTAGGTTTTCCATTATTTAACCAATTTAAAACTTTTAATTTAAATAATCTTTCTGCCTAAATATTATTAGTAACTAAATCATAAGTTCTTCCTAATAAATTAATGGACTCATCATTTTTTATAAACTAATAATTTTCATCCATCTAATAAGAAATTAGTCCAGATATAGGAAATTCTTTATAATATACAGTACCATTTCTAAAAATATATGGATATTTACTTCCAATTGTATCAGTTTTAGTTTCTAATACATCTGTTTTAAAAGTATTAACTTGCGGATTTAATCTAATTTTTAACTATACACTACCATCATATAAAAACATATCTTCATAATCAGCAACTACTGTATTAGAAACAATTCTTTCAGAATATAAACCATAATCATTATATTGCTAAATAGAATATTTATAAGATACTCCTTGTTCTATAGTATAATCTCTCCATAAGAAACGAGTAGGAGATTGAGACTATAATGAAAAACTCATAATTTTATTCCAAACATAATTTTCATTACTTGCGGCCCGGCTTACTATAAAGCTACCTATAGCCAAAGATTCATTTCCATCTATATCACGATCACCAATTAAATTTAAATCTATATATCCTTCTTCAAAATTATTTGTTGCTTTCAAATGTGCTTTTATTTCAGGATTAACAGATTCTTGCTGCATAATTCTATATTTTCTAGTTTCTAAAACCAAATTATTAGAAGTTTTAATCTAAAAAACTAAATAATAAGAAACATTCGCATCTAAATCTCTTGGAATTTCATACATTTCAATTGCTTCATATGCACTAACATCATTTAAAATATTATGAATTATTTCACCACTATCAATTAATACTTGTCCAGTATTATTTAATAATTTAAAACGACTAGAATATAATTTTTCTGTAGAATCTCCTACTCCTTCATCTTGAACATATTTACCAACATAAGTATATTTATGATTATTAATATTTTCATTTAATCCTTCAATAGAAATAGAAGGTTTACTAGTATATTTAACTACTCCTACAGTAGAATAATATCCTGGTTCATATGATTTTAAACTATCATTATAAGATAAAAATGCAATTTGAATTTTATAAAACTATCCAATTTTTAAATATTGTACTACGCTACTCATGTCAAATGTTACACTTAAGTTAACATCTAAATCCCATTTACCAGGATCTGTTTGAAATATTGGATAACCTAATAAAACACTATTTTGCACAGTTTTTATTTTTAGGGCAAATCCTTTAATCTCGCTTTTCGCCACAGCCCTGTTTAAAGAAAAAGGGACGGATAGCGTAACATCACTATCCGTCTCCTGCGCGCAAAAAGCTGGAATTGTGCCCTCTATTAATGGAGGATACAATTTTACAGCCATATTTAATTACTCCTCTTCTTCAATCATAAAAGAGATTGCTGCGACTTGAGCAGCATTCATATCAATATTATCAAACCAATCAAGCTTTAACATACTAACAGGTACTTCCTGTTCAAGTTCTAAAAAGTCTTGAATTTCTTTGCTTGCTTCTTCAATTTTATCGTCTGGAATCTTATATTCATCAGGATTTTCCTCTGAAGGATTTCCGTATTTCTAAATAATTTCAATTCTCTTCTGTTCAATTTCTTTTGCAAGATTTAAAAATGCATTCATATTTTTCTGAAGATAAAAATTAACCTTTACAGGATAATTTAATTCAGAACCATCTTTTGCATTAAAAGCTTCTACCATAGCAGCTGCTTTATTATAAATATCTAAATTTGTATAAAGATTTTTTGTAATCATAAGTTTTTGTCTCCTTTTTCTCTTTATTTCTGCTAAATCATATAAATGTTTTTTAGCAATAATTGATAAATATTTTTTTCTATTAATATTACAACTCTATCCGCCATTAGCAGGACACTATTCAGAAAAAATACAACCAGGTCTAAATTCACAAGATTTGCATTCTTCTCTATCAGAATAATGAGAAAATTTTTTTATAATATCTATATTATAAAAATTATTGTCTAAATCTGTTACAATATTATAATTAATACAATGTTCACATATTGAAATTTTCCCATCTGGTAAAATAGTTATAGCATTTCCTCTATCTGCCATACATCCACTATTTTTCCAACTTAATGGTGTATCAGTAGTTTTTCCAAAAGTTGCTTCTATAATAGAATTTATATATAATAAATTATTATAGGTATTCTTTTCTTTTTCTTCCCCAAATAATTCATGTACACCAATAGATAAATTAGAATATTGTTTAAAATTATCATATAAAATATAAACTAATTTTTTTAAATCTTTATAATTCTAATTACTAACATTTAATCTAATTACAATTTTTATTTTTTGCTATAATATTTTTTTTATATTTATTAATAAAATATTAAAACTTCCAGAAGGAACATTTTTTATTTTTTCATAAAAAAATTCTGTACCATCTATAGTAATTTGTACTTTTTTTAAATGCCATTTCTCTTTTGCTTTAATTATATTTTTATCATTAAAAAGTAAGCCATTACTAAACATATTACATTCATATTCTATATTATTACTTTTTAACTAATCACTTATATAATCTATAATTTCTTCATTATATAATGGTTCTCCTCCGAACCATCCAATAGATATTTTCTTTTTGTTATTTTTTATTAATAAAGAAATAATCTTATCAGCAGTTTCTTTAGACATTTTATATTTATTATTTCTTAAATTATTTTCATAACAATAATAACAATTTGCATTACAACCTAAAGTTGTAAAAATAACCATATGTTCAAAATTATTTAATAAATTATAATTATTCTAATTTTTATAACCTAAATACAAATTATCTTGAATTTTTTTATATAAAAAATATGGATTAATATTCTTATCTAAATAATACCATTTTTTTATTAGAAAAGTCAAATCTTTTTTTTCGAGAGGAATAGAACATGAAATTTTTTCATTTGTTAATAAATTATAAATAATTTTATAACCATGATGATATATTTTAATTAAATAAGGAGATTCTATATATTCTTTATGAAGATTATAATTCTATTCTTTTAAACAAGATATAATATTATCATTAGATTGCTATAAAATATATATCATTAAAAAATATTATCCTCCTGAAATATTTTAATTATTAGCCAGCAGGAGAATCTCCTCCAGTAGCTTCATCACATCCGCAATCATTATCACATCCACAAACATCATCACATCCACAAACACCACCACAATTCGTTCCTAAACAATCATGACAATATGCTTGTGGAACATAAGCAGCATATCCTTCTTGATATCCTAAAGCATATACTCTGCCTTTTAAAGTAGTATTATTACTATCTTTATAAGTTGAATCAGCTTCACAGCATTATTTTAAAAAAAATTAATCTCTATTACAATGACTATCATTACATTGTGAACAATAAGAATTACAAATAGAATTGCAATCACAGTCAGTTGTACACGGAGTATCTCTCTAAGCCTATTTATATCCATCTTCAGTACCTTCTGAATATGCACCTGAAATAGACTAAGACCTGCAAAAAACCTATATTTTCATATAGAGATTAGACTATACCATCTTTTTATAAAGTTCCTATTATAGTCGTTGAACGTCCCTCTGTCCTAGAGGTTTCGATGCGTTTGATTGCCCAATCTTTAACGATTTTACCTTACCGAGGCCGTTACTCCATCGCCGCAAGCACATCCCTGTACTTGTTTGGTTGTTAAAGCTCTAAGGGTGTCCCCGCAGTTTAAGGAATTTAAAGAGCACCAGTTTAATCGTCTAATTCAACATTATCATGCTAACATACTTCATCATGTATATCAGTTAACTATTTTACTTTTATTAGCCAATTCCAATCATCTTTAATGCTCTAATAAATAGTATTTAAAATACTACCTAAATTATTATCATTATAACTAGTATTACCATAAACTTTTGTTATACCAGTTTCTCCATTATCATTTACAAAAAAGTCTGCATCATTTCCAGTCCAATTTGCCCATAACCAATAAGGATGAGAACCACTAGTATCTGAAGAAATACCAACTTTAGAATTTTCTAGACTTCCAGACCCATCTAAAGAACCAAACCACTAACCTTTTCCTCCAGACTTATTTTCTGCTCCAAACTATCCAATTATAATTTTTTCATCATTGGCATAAAAAAATTCATCTCCAATATTAATTGAACCACCAGAAATATCTCCATTTTGTAAATCTAAAGTTCCTTTAACAGAATCAAATTTAAATTTTACATTCTTTCCAGCAGATGAAGCAGCCTCAAAACTAGAATTCCAATTAATTCTAAAATAACTTCCTCCACTACCCTCAATCCTAAATGGATATGTTCCATGAGTACTACTAATATAAATAATACCTTTATTAGTATTAACAGCTTTTAAATCAAAACTATAAGAAGTAATTTTTCCTTTTGTTAAATTAATATTAGTACCTGTTTCAGTATCTGTGCTATAATCAGCTGACTGTAAATAATAATTATTAGTTCCTATATATAATAAATTCTTATATACATCATTTAATTTAGTCTAAGCAACTAAATAAGGAGAAGATGAACTAATTTTTACTCCACCGTCATTACTATATCCTTTTATTTCAAAAGATGCTTTTTTATTAGCATCTCCAAGAACAATTTTTGCTCCTGTTTTCTCTCCGCTCTGATAATCAACAGTTTGTAAAAAAGATTCATCATTACCAATTTTAAAAATTGTTTTTGTATTATTGCTTGTATCTTTTGCATCAACTCTAATAAAAGGAGAAATAGAACTAATTCTAATACCACCCTAAGTACTAAAAGCTCTTAATTCAAAAGAAGGTTTTTTTAAAGTATCATTTTCATCATTAGCACCTTTTAAAGTAATTCTAGCTCCATTCTAAGTAGATACATCATAATCATTTGTCTAAATAAAAGATTCTGTTGTACTAATCTAAAAAATAGTTTTATTATTTTCTTTTACTAACATATAAGGTGTTAATGCAGATATTCTAACCTAACTATTGGTTTTAGTATATGTAGGAGATGTTGAACTTGTATTAGCTGCGCCACTTTTTGTAGCACCCTAAATATCAATAAAACCATCATCAAGATCAATTAACATTCCAGTAGCACCAGCAGCATAAGACATACTTTGAATTTTTCCAGAATTACCATCAAATTCAATACGTCCTTTTCCAGATTTACCAATAAATGCTTTACCATCTATTTTAAATCCAAAAGACTAAGCACCTTCATGATAACCAAATAATCCTGTCCCTGCATGTGCATCTGCGGCAGTACCTCGATGATTTTGATCAGATACATCACCCATTAAAACACCATTAAAACGATTAGCACTATCTTTAAAACCAGCACCCAACATTGTTGCTAATATTGTACCATTATTTTCATCGATTGTCAAATCACCATTCCATGAATTTAGCATCTATGATGAATAAACATTTCGTCTCATGAATATTGGTTGAATCCAATATTGAATGTCTCCTTTTCTAGCAATAACATTTATTTTAGGACTGATACCTTCAAAAAGCATTGATGGAGGAATTAATTGTCCACTTTTAATTTCTGACTATTCTTCATGACCCTAAAGAGTTACTTTTAATTTTCCTTCACCCATTTTAGGATAATAAGCATCTGCAGCCGCCACATCATCATGGCTAGTTTCCCAGACCAAATCTGGATCAAGCTACGCCGCATTATCATAATATAATATATAAGGACTTTTGTAATAATATGAACATTTACCAAATGTATCATAAATTATTTCTGTTGTTCCCTCTATAGAATAACCATACTTATAAGCAAATGGTATTGGTAAATAAGCAACTAACTAAGTACCTTTTTTAGTCTGACCACCAATTTCAATATCCATTGAAATTTCAGCTTTTAAAATATTATATTGACAAACACTATTAGCATCTTTTCTTCTAATATAAATATCTAAATGACTTCCATCACTAGACTATTCTTTTGCTTCATAGCTTTCTTGATTATCTAATTTATTTCCAAATTTATCACAAAAAATAATTGTACTATCAGTTGAATACCAACTAAATTTTGGAATAGGTGTATCTATTGCTGAAATAATATTATTAGTATAATCATATAAAGAAGCAGAGATTTTTAATGGATCTAAATCTTGTTCTAAAACATTATTTACTGTTCGTCCAGTATAATGATATAAACAATTTCTTCCCTATTCAAATTTTAATAAAAAAGTATAATCTGTACCATTTGTTCCTTTTGGTCCAAAAAATAACTACACTTCAGCAGTATAATTAATTTTATTTTTTACAATAGAACAATAAATTGTATTATTTGTAGCATTCTCACTATAATATTCTTTTATTCTAAAATTCTACTCAGCATAATTATTAAATAATTGTCCAATAGTACCATTCTATAAAGAAGCATCACGAGTTATAATACAATATAATCCATCATCGGTAAATTCAACTATATCATTCTCACTATCAAATTCTTTTCCTTCTTGCGGACGTTGAATCATTGTATTTGTAAGAGGAATTCTCCACTAAATAGATTCTGCATTATCTAAAGTAGTTTCTCCAGTTATCAAAGAATTATAAGTAGCAATTAATTTTCTTAATTTACTAGTCTAAGTAGAATCCTAAATTCTATTTGTTTGATCATATAAAAGATATTCACCTTGAGGTTCATTTTCTTCAAAAGTAATTTTTAATGCTTTTATTAAATCAACTGTAGCTTTATCAGCTACTGGATTTTCATTTGTAAAAATTAAAATATTACTTTCAAAATAATCATCTGTGTCTAATGGATGAATAATTACTTTAAATTTATCTTCATTTAAAGTAATATCTGGATTAATTTCTAATGAAAAATCTCCTGCATTTGGAATTTGCTACCAAAAATTACCAGCCCATTCATCACTTATATTATTCGCTAATAAATATTGATACCATCTAATTTCAATACCGCCAACAATTCTAGAAAAATCTTCATAACATCTAACATCTTTTGATTCAGCATCAACAACATGTACCCATCTTGCACATAATTTTTTCATATTATTAGCAGCGTTTACACTATAAGTTTTATTATTTGGTGAATATAAAATTACAGTATCTTCACTATAATCAAGAGCATCATATCCCAATCCTAATTCAATATCTTTAACAAAAATATTATCTAAATCAGCAACTGGAACATAATTACCTTCTTTATTATAAAAATCTTTATTTTGATATAAAAAGATTTCTATTTCTTTTATATTATCTAATTTAGTAATATCAAAAACAGCTTCTTGTGAATAATAAGTATCATAACGATATGGATTACCATACATTTCATCAGAAGTATAATTAATATTTACTTTTTTTGTAATTGGTGCTGTTTGAGAAGTTAATTGAATTTCGTAAGTTATATTTAATCCAATTCCAAAAGATCCCTATGCTACATCATAAGCAGATAAATATGTTTTAAAATCTGCTTTGAGGCCCATACGAGTATACTAACTACCATTACTAACCTATATTGTAGCAATAGTTTTTTTAGTAATACTATCATTGGCTTTTATAGTTATTTCTTTTGTATTTCGCACAGGAATTAAATTATTGGTCATATTAATAAAACGTTCCCATGGTGCTTTATAACGATATTGATTAGAATCTTCATCAGCTATATATTTACCAACAATTAATTTTGTTTTTGAAAAATCATCCTGCGGAATACTTATATAAACAGCTTCATTTTTTTTATATTCAGTATTATCACTATAAGCATAAAAACTTGATGATCCATCAGATACAGTATACTATCCTTCTGAAGCTTTTGAATTATCAATAATATGACAAATTATTGTTTTATCAAAACTTAACTAAGATACTGCTGCATCAGATATTGTTTTCATAGCTTTTAGAAATATATCCGCATAATCTTTTGCCATTTATCGGCCTCCTTTCTCTCCATATTCTATATTTTATTAAAAATATTTTATTTTTATTAATTATAATTGTCCTATAAAATAAAAAAATGGGGAAAGATTTATTATCTTTCCCCAATATATATCATAAATTTTTTCTTCCGGCAAACTAAGCTGCTCTTTCAATTAAATTATTTAATGCTTCTTCAATTTCATTATGATCAGAAACATTAGGAAATTCAGCTTGAATATGCACATTTTGTTCTAAAGATTCTTTAGATCCAAAAGAAGACTTATATGCGGAATTCGGTGATGCGAAGATAGAGCCAGCCGCAAGAGCATTTAAATCAATTGTTTTAGAAATTGATCTAATCATATCAACAGCAGATAAAATATTTTTTGTATCATCTGCATTAAGAACAAGTTCTTTTTCATGTAAAAATGCCATTCTTTTTGAACTGCCCCAATCACCTGTATATCCACCAGTATCAAAAGAACCTGGACCATAATATTTTACAAGATCATCAAAAGAAGTATCACTTGCTGGACCAGAACTAGTATTTTTTGATTGTACATCTGTATTTCTTGAAATAACTACTACATTTCCTGTTTCTAATTCATAATCATTATCTCCCATAGGAGTTACTTCTGCTGGAAGTACTTCTCCATATTGAGATGTTCTTTTATTATAAGAACCAAAATAACCATTATGTAAAAAATTCTCTGGAGAGGCTTGAACAATACCATTTTCATCAGTATTATAATCTGCCCAATAATGATCTCCTTCTTCTGTTGTCCAATCTGCAGCAAAAGTTCCTTTTTTTCTATTACCTTGACTATTTTCATAGACCCATTCATATTCTCCAGTACCTTCTTTTAAATTTTTCCATTTATAATCATTTGCTTGCACAGGAGATGAATCATCATCGTCGTCATCTTCACCATTTAATTCAGCCATCGCTTCTAACAATCTCATAATAGCTTCAATAGCATTATTACATTCTTTAATAATATTCTAAATAACACCATCAAAATCATCTGCAAAATTCCAAGCATAATCAATAATTTCAGTAAAAGCAGTATCATATTCATTTGCCATCTTATGAACTGCATTTTCTGCATCTTGAGTTTGTTCAACTAATCCACCAGATCCATTTATTGCTTCGTCAACTTCTTCAGTATAATTTTGCATACTATTACCACCAAGATCTAATGCACTATTTGTTCGAACATACCAATCTTCCCAATTTTGAGCTGCAAGATCAGCAGCATCATTTACTGCAGAAACAAAAGTATTTTGAG
>Ga0326514_10002673_pt1 | contig 11346 bp, 15 predicted proteins | sample 3_2548_0518_D_FD_203653 | JGI IMG/M metagenome (GOLD analysis project Ga0326514, IMG submission 203653) | Bovine rumen microbial communities from UC Davis, California, United States - 3_2548_0518 | ecosystem: Host-associated > Mammals > Digestive system > Stomach > Rumen | place: USA... | reverse complement strand
ATGTAAATAAAAAAGCACGGGAAAGAAAGTTTATTATATATTAAGGAGGTGCCATTATGTAACACAAAATATTAGGAGGTGTTATATAATGTCTAGGTCATATCATAAATATCATGTTTGTAAAGACCATAATAAAGGTCAGAAACAAATAGCTAATCGACATTTAAGAAGAAATGAAAATAAACTATTTCCCTTAAAAGGTGGAAATTATAAAAAATTCTATCCCCAATGGGATATATGTGATTGGTGTTGGAGATGGACTAGAGAAGAAGCTATAGAGGATTGGTATAGAGAAGAAGCAGAGCATTTTAAAGGTTATGCTTGGAGACATGAGAGATACCAGACTCTTGAAAATTGGCTAAACTATTGGGCTAAATGTGTAAAAAGAAAATGATTTAATAAGGACAAGATTAAAAAATCTTGTCCTTATTTTTTTTTATTTTATTAGAAATATTTTAAAACATAATTAAGGAGGTTAATATGTCAAGTATAATCAAAGGAACCTCTATCACACTTACTAGAGGAGATACCCTTCGTGTTAAAATAAATATAACAGTGGATGGAGAAGAATATACTCCTGTAGCAGGTGATTCTGTTCGTTTTGCTGTTAAACATAATACAATGAATCAAAAAAGGTCTGAATATAAAGATACACAACCTTTGTTAATAAAACAAATTCCTTATAACACAATGATTTTAGAACTTGAACCTCAGGATACAAAATCATTACCTTTTGATACATATGTTTATGATATTGAAATAACTTTTGAAGATGGTACTGTGGATACTTTTATCACAGAAGCAAAATTTACAATAACTCCAGAGGTGCATTGATATGTCAGAAATTTTAACTTTAGATGGAGAAGTTAGTGGAAATATAGTTCAAACTCATTCTATTACTGGTAATATTTCTAATGCATTAACAATTCAAGGAAATATATCTCCTGGACAGTTATCTCCTAGATTTCCTATATATGATGGAGTTTATGAGGTAACTCCTCTTGCTCAGTTAGATATTGTATTAGATACAGCAAATAAAATTTTATAGAATAATGTAACAGTAAATAGAATTCCTTATTTTTAGACCTCTAATCTAAGTGGAGGTTATACAGCTACTATTGGTTAAAGAAAGGATTTAATTTATGTCTCAATATATAAATAAAGTAATTTATGATGGTAATACACTTATTGATTTAACTAGTGATACAGTTGATGCTGCACACCTTTTATATGGATACACAGCTCACTTGAAAAATGGTTCTACTGTAACTGGTCAATGTACTTACAATGCTGATACATCAGATGCTACAGCTGGTGCGGCAGAAATTTTAGCTACTAAAACTGCTTATGTTAATGGTAATAAAATAACTGGTAGTATGACAAATAATGGTGCTGTTACTGGTACTATTTCAGCTAGTACAGCTCAATATACTATTCCAAGTGGTTTTCATGATGGTAGTGGTAAAGTTAGTATTGCTAGTTCAGAACAAGAAAAACTTATTGCTAGTAATATTAAATCTGGAGTAACTATTCTTGGTGTAGAAGGTAGTTATTCTGGTTAGGCTATTTCTGTTTAGTCAAATAAAAATGTTACTCCTTCTTCTACGCAACAAATTGTTTTACCTAGTGATGGATATGATTATTTAGCGCAAGTTACTGTTGCTGCTATCCCTTGTTCTACAGCTACTAATGCTGCTGGAGGAGTAACTTATACTATTGGATAAGAAGGGTAGTGATAAAGAGTGGCAGTAAATAAAGTAATTTATGATGGAAATACATTAGTAGATTTAACTGAAACGACTGCAACAGCGAGTGATGTAGCTGAAGGAAAAGTTTTTCTTGCTGCAGATGGTACGGTTACTGTAGGAATAGCAGGAGGTGAAACATTGACTTTATTAAAATATGGTACTTCAACATGGGCAGATTTCATGGAAGCTTATACTACTAATTCTATAGTCTATTGTAGAGCTTCTTCTAATAGTAATCCTGCTTCTGGAAGTCAAACTAGACTAGCGTTCATGGCATATGTTAATAATGAAAAAAATCCAACAAATGTAGAATTTCAGTATTATAGGAGCGTTAGTACACATTCTAATACTCAACAAGGTGACCAAGTTTATGTTTATAAATTAGATAAAACAAGCGGGTGGAGTGTTACTGTAAGATAGTGTTATACAAAGATTGTTGCTGGTACTGGACTTAAAGGCGTATGGAGTAATGGTGTTTTAACTATTAGTCTTGACGAATAAGTTTATTTAATTTAAGGACAAGATTAAAAAATCTTGTCCTTATTTTTTTTAATTTAATTGGTATTAAAATTATCTTATTTTTAGAAAGGAGCCAAATTTTATGGCTAATAAAACAATAGGTCAATTAACTGAATTAACACCTAATTTAAATACTGAATTAGCAGTTTTTAATAACAATACAACTGGTAAAACAACTGTATCTGCTTTATTAAATTCAGAAAGTTTAGTCTGTGCAGGTGATGTATAGACACTAACTAGTTCAGCAACTATAAAAACAATTAAAGATCGTTCTAATAATAATAATATTATATGTCCAATTACTAGAACAGATGCTGTTTATCTTAGTGATAATGAAACTACAGTAGAAGATGCTTTAGGCGATTTAAGTACAATTTCCGGTATTGGAACTGGTACGATTGCAGGTGCAATTGTATCTTTAAATTCGAATATGTCACGACAAATAAGAAAAAATCATTCTTTTACAACTTTATGGACAGGAGCAGACTCACAGTTTTCAATACCATATTCTATATTTTATCTTTTTTATTTTACTTTTGGCAGTAACATTTCTAATAAAAGTATAGTAATGGTACCTCCTTTTAATGGAACATATTCTTTTAATATATCTAGTAATAAAACAGTAACAATATCATGCGTTACTAGTGCTGGAAACAATTCAACTTTTACTATGATTGAAATGTCAGGAGCAACATTAACACAAGTTGCTGGTCTTGTATGATTTTATAATATATAAAAGGTCTATTCAAAATACAATAGACCTTTATTTTTTATTTTTCAATTTTAATCTTTTCAGCAAAATAAATAATATTATTATCTTCATTCCACTTATTACATGATTCAAGATATTCTTTCATACTTTCTTTACTTCTTATAAAAACTATCTCATTTAAAATACCATGATTAACTTCATAAATCCTATAAATATCCTCAGTAACAAAAGTTTTTATATCCATAGTGGACCTCCTATAAAATAAAAAGTTTTAAAAAGTTTATAATAATATTATATCATAAAAATATAAAATTTTGAAAATCGAGATAGACAATATATGTCTATGTGCTTAAATTTAAAATAAAATTAAAAAACTTTTAAAAAATCTGCAATAATCATTTTCTTTACTTTTTAAAAAATTTTTGATATAATATATATATCAAAAGAAAGAGAGGTAAAACTTATGGGCAAAACTTATAATTCTACTTCTAACATTTTTTATAATATTTACTACAAAGATGATTTTAATAGAAAACATATGAGTTTTAATGTATCTCAAAAAGATTTTAAATTTATCCTCTCTCGATATGGTAAAGAAAGTATTCTCTCAATAGAGAAAAAGAACTATTAATAATTAAACGTGCCATTGGTGTAATGGTAGCATTATTGCCTTCCAAGCAATCGGTGACGGTTCAAGTCCGTTATGGCACTTTAAAGGGAAAATATGAAAAATATAAAAGATATTTTAAATATGTTAGATCTTTTTTATGCTAATAAACATCTTTATGAAAAGATTCAAAAGAAAAGGAAAAGAAATACGCGGCAGAGGTTATCACGGTGCCTTTGCTAGTTAAAAAGATAATTTTGCAATTTTAAAAAATTTATGTTATAATATTTATATAAGATAAAGAAAGAAATAAATATAAAAAATGTGAAATTCAAGCACTTTGCAATGGAAGAGGTCCCGTGATAGCCGGCCGCAAGTAGTTGAGCAATAAAAATACTACGCTTTTTGTCCTTGGGCAGCTAATCAAAAGGAATCGAATAAGAATAATGACCAATTTCTTATTTTAAAGGTGACTAGATTTCAATATGAAATTAATAAATTCCTTGATGTGCAGCTATAAAAGGTTAGCTGACTAGACAGGTTGACTTGTGTGAGAATAGTTTACACCGACTACTGTTGCAAGGGTTATGGGAACAGCGTAAGGTAAGCCGTTAGTCTTCCCAGGAGAACCTAGGATAACTCCTGTGTTTGCCGAGATAGTATAAACGGAGAGTACGGTGGCTTTGTAACCCACTAATCTGGGATCATACCCCAGTCTCGGCGTTGGGAGTTCTACTCTTCTCCAGTATAATGAAAAAGAGTTGGCTTACAAGGGAAAAGACTTGTCCAGCGGTTTGGTGAACACGCGGCCCGCAAATAGGGTAACTAAAATAAGTTTGGGGTGGCAACCTAAAACGCTCTAAGCAGGTATACATGCTTAGCCGCTAATTCTTGAGCGAGATAAAAACAAAGATTTGCAATTTTAAAAAATTTATGTTATAATATTTATATAAGGTAAGGCCTTGAAATCGTACTCGACCTTATATAGATATTAAACTTGGAGATATAGCTCAATAGTAGAGCATACGGCTGTTAACCGTAGGACCTAGGAGCGTTACCTAGTATCTCCGCGCGTCAGATAAGACATTAAAATCGTCGATAGCATGGATTAATGGGTAGGGTAAACTACGATCAACTTACAATGTAGTAAGGTATATCGCTTAGTAACAATCGACTAATAAAGAGGTAAAGTAACCCGCCTAATTTTGGTCCTGTAGATTAATGGCTAAATCATCAGGTTGTCGCCCTGAAGAGTCTGGGTTCGATTCCCAGTGGGATCGTTTATATCGCAGAGTGGACTGGAGTTGGTACCAGCCGTGGCTCATAACCACTGATATGAACGCAGGTTCGAATCCTGCCTCTGCAATTTAATAAAAATAATAATGGTGACTAAAGTGGAGTGTACATTAAGCTTTAGAAAGTCCACCACACTGCGGCGGTCGGTAGGGAGAGACCATAGCAGACTACCTAGAGTAGCTGGAGTCGCGACCAGCGGAATTCAGGCTATAGTGAACAGGGAGCCTAGAAATGGACAAAATTATTTTTATTAAAATTTGTTGAAACTCACGGCTAAGTGTAAAGGAAGTTCGAGGTGTATTGGTTTGGAGGTATAGAGAAGTAGAATCCTTGATACGCAGTCAATAAGATGGGACAGGCAGAGTGAGAACATATACCCATATAATTTGTCGCCTTCGTCTAATTGGTTAGGACCTGTGTCTTTCACGCACAAAATGCCGGATCATTCCCGGCAGGCGATGTTCTTCGAAGATATAAGGTAGTTTAGGTACAAGTTAGTGAAGAAAGAGTCACACAAGGTCAGGCATACAGTAGCTAAAAAGCTAAGAGTAGGAGTTGTACACCCTTGTAACGGTTAATATCTCTAAACCACTTGCAGACTATAGCCTTATATATAGGTTTATGGTTATCCAAAAAAACCATTTATCTTTTCAACAGTAAGAGGTAACGCATAGCACTCTTACTTTTACAATAGAAAAGAGTTAAAAGGTGTTCGCGGCGGTCCTGTCTAAGGACGATTCAGTCTAATCCAAATCTGGAATGAGTGGCCGCCGCGGTGTCCTAATGTGGAACCTCGTAGGTCCTTTCAGGCATTGGGGTGGGTTCGATTCCCACATAGGATACTAAAAAATTTTTGACAACTATAAAAATTTTTGTTATAATATAAATATAAAGAACAATTCGTTCTTAATATCATAGAATTGAAGGTATAGTCCAATGGGCAGATGAGTTAGCTTTAACAGTTTTAAGTAACTATTAACTTGTTTTGTAACTATTGATACTCACTTCGAGTAGTAAGGCGGTAGCTACTATAAAATAAATACCGCCAAAAATTTTGACAAGTTTAAAAATTTTTGATATAATATACATATAATAAATAATAAGATTTGAAAGGAAATGAAATTTATATGACTAGAGAAACTGTTCAGGGACTTCTTTATTACTATGAAAACAGTGCCGATCTTGACGAGGGGATTCGTGTTCAGACGGTTGAGGTTCTTAATGATGTAATTGCAAAGATGGATGAAGAAGCTGCTATTGCAGCAAAGAAACGCAAATCTCCGAATAAGAGTGGAGTCGTTCAGGTTGATGTAGAAACTGGTAAGGTGATTGCTGAGTATGCTTCACAGAAAGAAGCTCTTATTGCTATCGGTAAGGATCCAAAGAAGAGTGGAATCAGTGACGCTATTAATGGAAGAACATCAACTCATGTAGCATATGGCTTCAAGTGGTTCTTTAAGGACGAATATAAAGCCTAATAAGGTTTTATTAATATAATTTATCCTTTCTCAAGCGAGTTTTATAGCTTTCTCCTTCAAAAAGCTATTCTTTTTTACCGCGGTGCCGGTTAACTCTTAAAGGCATCATAGTAAAAAAGAAATATATGTACCTGTGGCGGAATAGGTATACGCTGCGGACTTAAAATCCGTTGACATTAGTCATGTGGGTTCGATTCCCACCAGGTACACTGCATTGATGGTGTAATTCTTTATTATTAGAAGAATAATATTAAAGTCGCGAATTTAATACTTCAGAATAAAAGAAGCGTAGACCTGATCAATCTACAGAACACGCCTGCGAGGAAGCAGGAGACTACGTGAGAATCGTATGATGCAACCATACCCTGATGGCGGAATTGGTATACGCGGCAGACTAAGGATCTGTGTCTTCGGACGTGTGGGTTCGAGTCCCACTCGGGGTACGTTACTGACTAACATTTGTTTTGTTTTTCTTACCTCCTTTCTTTTTTAAAGACACTTACAGCAATTTTTACAAGGATAGTCTGCTAAACTATAATCTTAAAGTGTCTTGATAATATATTCGCCTTGTCCTCGACGGTATTGAGGGACGGCCTTATAAGCCGTTACATAGGGTCCGACTCCCTAAGGGCGTATTGAGGGAAAAAGCTCAATGAACTGTTATTGCACAGCAGGAATTTAAAAGGTCGTCAATGGTAACTGTAAGACGTTAAATACAGTTATTGGATAAGAGTTGAGTGCAATAAGATTCTTATCTATGGGTCAGTAGTTCAGTTGGGAGAACGTCGGTCCTGCAAACCGAATGTCGTGGGTTCGAATCCCACCTGTATCCATTTAATTATCGCCCGGTCGTCTAAAGGTTAGGACGGCGGTCTCTAAAACCGCAAATCGTTGGGTTCGACTCCCCGGCGGGTGATTTTAGACAGGCAAACTGCAATTTTTCTAGCAGAAAATCTTTATTATTATTTATGGATGAGATTAGGGTTGTTTTGCTGGTTTTGTGTCCCCTATCATCTAAAATACAGCATCCTGTCTAGTTTTGCAGCTATACTCAAATTGGCAAGAGGGCAGTCTACTAAACTGCTAGACGAGTAATCGTGTGCAGGTTCGAGTCCTGCTGGCTGCGTTTGCCGAGATCGCATAGTCTGGTTGAGTGCGTCGGTCCTGAAAACCGAAGGTCGTAAGATCCGTAGGTTCGAATCCTACTCTCGGCGTTAGAGGTCCTTGGTTCAACGGTAGAATAAGGGTCTCCAAAACCCAAGATAGAGGTCCGATTCCTCTAGGGCCTGTTTAGAGGAGGATAAATATTATGGCAACTAATAACTTTCAATTTAATATTGCATCTACTCAAAAGTAGATATTAGATTTTTTTTAGGAATAGGTAGTTCCTTCTTATATTGCACCAAAAAGAAATAAACATATTTTTGGAGTAATGACTCATAATTCTGATAATACTGTTTATTTTGGTCCAGATTATAATTATGGAATGGATAATATTCCTATAGAAGATCAAATTGTTATAATTCATGATGAATCTGAAGGTTTATATTGGGAAGATATATAATTTTACTTTTTAAAAAATTTATGTTATAATATTATTATAATAAATAAAGGCACATACAGCAATTTTATTTATTGATTATGCAAGGGTTAATTAATACACTGTGTCTTGAGTAAGGGGTAGCACTGGTTTCGATATGGTTATGAAAATTTAATTCTCGTTCGGGTGATTACGTTATAAATCAAAAATTAAAATAAACGCTAACGATTACGCATTAGCAGCTTGACTTAATTTATCAAGCACCAAAAAATACTAAGATTCTAGTGGTAGGTATTGAGGTTTAAAAACAACTAGGTTTTGTTCATGTTTGTACTCCTTTTTTTAAATTCTTATATAACGACGTAAATGAATTAAATTAGTAGTAGGTATAGACGCGAGTTCGATTCTCGCCTACTCCATGCACGATAGCAAATAAGTGGATAAACGGATGTGCGGTTAACTGACCTTAAAGTTAATGGGGTGTAGCGTAGTTTGGTTATCGCGCGTGCCTTGGGAGCACGAGGTCGTGAGTTCGAATCTCACCACTCCAATTAGGTTGATATATTAAATCAATAGTCCATAAAACATTGTAGATAAGTTTCCAAGAAAGCTAAATTCTAAATTTAGTATCTTATTTATGAGGTTATATCCTAAACCGCGGTTAGTAATGAGCCTCTGAATCTACAAAATAACAGGTAAAGAGAATAATATAGGGACACGGACGAGAGACACGTCATAGGCGTCGGTAACCAATCCGTTATAAGACTACCTAGAAATCTTCGATGCAACCCTTCCTGCTAAATTTTTTAAATCTAAGATATGCCTTAAGATGTGAGAATGGGCAAGAAAGGACATTATGAAATTTTATTCAGAAATTACTAAGAAACTTTATGACTCAAAAGACGAACTTGTAAAAGCAGAAGTTGCTGCTACTAAGGCTAAATCTGATCGTGAAGTAAAAGCAAAAGAAGTAACAGAACTTATTAAAGCTGCAAATGAAGCTACTAAGAAAGCTAATACTGCTCTTAGAGAGTTTATTAACGAATATGGTAGTTTCAAAACAACTATCAAGAGTGAAGATGCTGGAACAAAAAGTGACTTTTGGGATCTTTTTGATAAGTTGATGTTTTAAGCGCGGGCGCCGCGTTAGGATTCCTGAAGCTAATCCTTTACAGGAAATGACCTGCCGCCGCGTGTTTAAAAATTTTTGATTAGCTAATCGGGAGCATTGCTCCCTAAAGGCCTGTAGCCAAGGGGTTTAAGGCACAGCACTTTGACTGCTGCATTTTCTCGCTGGTTCGAATCCAGCCAGGCCTGCTCAGACACACACAGCAAATTAACAAGTGGTAAAAAAAAGTTCTTTAAAAACTTTATAGTAGGTTCAAATCCTACATTTTATAATGTGTCTAGTAGTTTATACGAAAGGAAAAATATTTTGAGATTATATAATATAACAGATATAGATAGATTTTTTTAGGTTGTTGACTCTTGTTCTGGTAATGTGTATATCACATCACCACAAGGAGATAAATTTAACCTCAAATCTAGTTTAACAAAGTATGTTGCTTTTGCAAATTTACTTTCAGAAGCAGCTGTTGCTGAACTAGAACTTGAAGTTGAAAATGCAGAAGATGGTCAGAGATTTATTAAATTCATGATGGGTTAAGGAGATTAAGGTGAGTAAGAAAACACATTGGGTTCATGTAGGTGATAACATTACTGATATGCGTTCAGAAGAGCAGAAAAGAAAAGATGCTAAAAAGGCTTTTAAAGTAGGTCTTGCTCTTCAAAGAATGAAAACTGATAAACCTAAACTTGATGGCTCTGATAAGCCTTTCTATGCAAAGAAAAAGAAAAAGGAAAACCCAGATGGTCAGAAATCATCTGAGGAGATAGAGAGTGGGATGTAGGCTGAATAAGTCGGTAATCATTTAAAGAGTAGACTACTAGTCTTTTGGAAATATATTCACACCACTCGGGTTTAGGGTTAACCTTTAAAACCCTATATATCCCATTAGCTTAATGGAAAGAGTATCTGAATACGAATCAGAAGATACACGTTCGATTCGTGTATGGGATAACAATGTTTGAGCCTTGTAATGTATATATGCATTTGGAAGTCTCTTAACACTCCAGGTTGGCTAGCTAGAAACACTGGATCGGCAGGTAAAGCATGTTATAAGGTGAGAGATAAAGACATGCGGCGGTTCGTCGTTAAGGGCATCCGCCTAATAACTTCCTATAGCTTAATGGAAAGAGCAGTGGCCTTCTAAGCCATTAATCTTGGTTCGACTCCAGGTAGGAAGGTACGGTTAACGATTATACCGTTGCCGCAGTTTATTATTCATAATTGTTTTAATTTAATTAGACTCTTACAGCAAAATATTTCTGTTATGATCGCCAAATTTACCTCCCCATGATCAAAGGGAATGAGTCTAGAATATGTACAGTTGACAGAGTGGCCTATTGTATCCGGCTGCAACCCGGTTTTTCGCTGGTTCGAATCCAGCACTGTACTTTTTAGGCTCAGGGGATTGAATTAAGTTCTTTCTTTTGAGCCTATTTTTTATTTTACTTTTTAAAAAATTTATGATATAATATTTATATAAGAGATAAAAATTAAAATGTACCGTTAGCTCAGTAGGCTAGAGCACTTGACTTTTTAGACTTATGTAGAATGACAATCACTTAAAGGAGTGATTTAATGTTAAGTAGTCATTTTATAGGAGAAATAACAGAACAACAAGTTGCTTTGGAGTTTTTAAAACAAGGAATTTTAATTTCAAAGCCATTAGTACAAAGTTCTCGATATGATTTTATAGCAGATATAAATAGAAAATTATATAAGATTCAAGTTAAAACTGGAACTTTTAAAGAAGATTCTTATTTAGAATTTGCGACAAGTACAAGTCATACTAATACAAAAGGAACATTAAATATATCTTACAGCGCTGATGATGTAGATTTTTTTGCAACAATATATGAAAACCAATGTTATTTAATTCCATATAATTTATGTGGAAAAAGAGCACAGCGATTAAGATTTGTTCCTACAAAGAATGGTCAAACAAAAGGTATTTTGTTTGCTAAAGATTTTAAATTAGAGGATATAATAAAAACTTTGTGATTGTTAATTCTGAAGGACTAAAAAATCAAGTTGTCGGAGGTTCGATTCCTCTACGGTACACTTTGGGTAGGTAGCCTAGCGGCGAAGGCACCTGACTGTAAATCAGGCACACCGGTAACATCGTTGGTTCGAGTCCAACCCTGCCCACTTATAGTACCATCTTTCAATGGTAGGAAGTCTCTCTGATAAGGAGATAATATTAGTTCAATTCTAATCGGTACTATTTTGGCTTGTAAGCTAACTTAGTAGAAGCGCCTGCCTGAAGAGCAGGAGGATCTGGAGCGTAACCAGGACAAGCCATTGTGACTATTGCATAATG
>Ga0326514_10002671_pt1 | contig 11346 bp, 9 predicted proteins | sample 3_2548_0518_D_FD_203653 | JGI IMG/M metagenome (GOLD analysis project Ga0326514, IMG submission 203653) | Bovine rumen microbial communities from UC Davis, California, United States - 3_2548_0518 | ecosystem: Host-associated > Mammals > Digestive system > Stomach > Rumen | place: USA: California... | reverse complement strand
TTCAGGAGCACTATGCAGCCATCCTCGAAATTTTGGGCGAAGACCCCCAGCGCGAGGGCCTTCTGAAAACGCCTTTGCGCGTAGCCAAGTCGATGCAGTTCCTTACGCAAGGGTATGAACAGGACCCGATGGAAATCCTGTTGTCGGCCAAATTTAAGGAGGACTACCGCCAAATGGTGATTGTCAAGGATATAGAGGTGTATTCATTGTGCGAGCATCACCTCATCCCCTTTATTGGCAAGGCGCATGTCGGCTATATTCCTAATGGCTATATCACTGGCCTGAGCAAGATTGCCCGCGTGGTGGAGGCCTATTCGCGCCGCCTTCAGGTGCAGGAGCGGCTGACCACCCAAATCAAGAACGCCATCAACGATGCCTTGCATCCGTTGGGTGTGGCGGTCGTTATCGAGGCGCGGCATTTGTGCATGTCGATGCGCGGCGTGCAAAAGCAAAGCGCGGTGACCACGACGAGCGACTTCATTGGAGCTTTCGAGCGCGAATCCACTCGCGAGGAGTTCTTCCAATTGATAGGAACAAAACTAAGTTGAAAGTTGTAAATTGTTGAATATTAAATCTCAAATAGAAATATGATTAAAGCATACGTTTTCCCCGGTCAAGGTGCCCAGTTTGTGGGGATGGGCAAGGACTTGTACGACAATTTCCCCAAGGCCAAAGACATGTTCAAGAAAGCCAACAACATCTTGAAATTCAAGATTACCGATGTGATGTTTGAAGGCACTGATGACGACTTGCGCCAAACCAAGGTGACGCAGCCGGCCATTTTCCTTCATTCGGTCATTTTGGCTTCGCTGCTTGAGGAGTTCGACCCCACGATGGTGGCAGGCCACTCTTTGGGCGAGTTCTCGGCTTTGGTTGCCAATAAGGTATTGACTTTCGAGGACGGTTTGCGCCTCGTCAGCAAGCGTGCTATGGCCATGCAGAAGGCCTGCGAAGCCCAACCCGGCACGATGGCAGCCGTTGTGGGGGGTGAGGACAGCCTGATTGAGAGTGTCTGCGCTTCCATCAAGGATGCCGTGGTGGTGCCCGCCAACTACAACTGCCCTGGCCAATTGGTGATTTCGGGTTCAATTGAAGGCGTGGCAGCCGCTTCCGAGAAACTGAAGGAGGCAGGCGTGAAGCGTGTGGTGCCCCTGAGCGTGGGCGGCGCGTTCCATAGCCCGCTGATGGAACCTGCCCGCGTGGAGTTGGCCGAGGCCATCAAGGAGACCACTTTCAGCCAAGGCATCTGCCCGATTTACCAAAATGTCACCGGACAATCGGTCAACGACCCCGAAATCATCAAGAAGAACCTCATTGCCCAACTGACTTCGCCCGTGCTTTGGACGCAGACCATGAGCAACATTTTGGCCAATGGCGTGCGCACTATCGTTGAAGTGGGCCCCGGCACTGTGTTGCAAGGCTTGTTCCGCAAGATGGACCGCAACCTTGAACTTTCAAGTGCCACCGTGGGAGCCGCTTCGTAAGCTATGGACAACAACAAGATGCGGTCTCTCACAGTGTCTTTGCTTTTCATGGCGGGGATACTTGTGGGCATATTAATTAAAGGTGGGCAGCAGCGCAAGCAGACCATCAATGTAGAGGGTGTCAGCAAGTTTGACGAAGTGATGTGGTATGTCGGCAACGATTATGTCGATGTGCCCGATGCTCAAAAGTTGCAAGACGACGCCATCGCTGCCATGATGGACAATCTTGACCCGCATAGTGCCTATGTTTCGTTGGAAGAGTTCAATGAGATGAACGAACCGCTTTTGGGCAGTTTCGACGGTATCGGTGTGCAGTTCCGTTTGGAGAAAGACACCATCGCCGTTGTCAGTGTCATCAAGGGCGGTCCTTCCGAGAAGGTGGGCATATTGGGCGGCGACCGAATTATTTACATCGACGACACCCTTGCGGCAGGCGTGAAAATGACCAACGAGAAGGTGATGCGCAAGCTGAAAGGCCCGAAACACACAAAAGTGAGGGTGAAAGTGCTACGCCGTGGCGTGGATGGACTGCTTGATTATAACATCACCCGTGCCGCCATCCCGACCTACAGCGTCGACATCGCCTATATGCTGGACGAGACCACTGGTTTCCTGAAACTCAGCAAGTTTTCTGCAACCACCGTTGAGGAGTTTAAGAAAGGGGTGCGCGAACTGAAGTCGCAAGGCATGAAGCAGTTGGTCTTTGACCTACGCGGCAATACAGGTGGCTACCTCAATGCCGCCGTCGACATTGCTGATGAATTTTTGCCCAAAGGCAGTCTGATTGTCTATACCGAAGGTCGCAACCGTCCGCGTCAATACATGAAAGCGCTTCGCCGTGGCATGTTGGAAGATATGCCCGTGGTGGTGCTCATCGATGGCGAGTCAGCCAGCGCGAGCGAAATTGTTGCCGGGGCATTGCAAGACAATGACCGAGGCACCATCATCGGACGACGTTCTTTCGGAAAGGGCTTGGTGCAGGAGCAAATCATGCTCAGCGACCAGTCGGCGATTAGGCTCACTGTGGCGCGGTATTATACACCTACAGGCCGCTGCATCCAGAAGCCTTTCGACGGCGACCGCGAGAAGTACCTTTTCGAGGCGTTTGAGCGTTACGAGAACGGTGAACTTTTCCACCCCGACAGCATACATTTTGCTGATTCGCTGAAATTTACAACGCCGAAAGGCAAAACCGTCTATGGCGGTGGCGGCATCATGCCCGATATTTATGTGCCGCTTGTCGACGACAGCACCGAGTATTATTTCAACCGTATCGCCAACCTTGGTCTGCTCTACCAATATGCCTTCGACTATACCGACAAGCACCGTGCGCAACTGCAACGCTATAAGACAGTTAAGGCTTTCGACCAGTCGTTTGCAGTGACTGATGTGATGTTCAATGAATTGGTGAAATTGGCTGATGAAAAAGGCATCAAAGGCAGTGACGAACAAAAACAAGTGGCGCGGAAAGAGGCCAACATTCTCTTGAAAGCCTACATCGCCCGCAACCTTTTCGACGACGAGGGCTTCTATCCGATATATGCTCCGATGGACGAAGTGCTGCAAAAAGCCATTGAGACTTTGAGCCAAATGGAAAAGTGATTGCTCACTTCAACCTCTTGATGGCTATGAAAGCCAACCATGCCTGAGAGTATTAAAGGTAGGGAAACAACGAAAAACCCGCTGAAAATCAGCGGGTTTTCTTTCAAATCTCGTGGAGCATAACGGAGTCGAACCGATGACCTCTTGCATGCCATGCAAGCGCTCTAGCCAACTGAGCTAATGCCCCTCGCTTTTGACGCTGCAAAAGTACAACTTTTTTCTTTTGCTCCAACAATTTTTGGAAATTTTTTTTCTTTTCCGAAAATTTTCTCGAAAAGAGGAGATTATTTCTTCAAAGTTATCCTAAAAGTCGTCCCTTCGCCGACCACCGACGACTTCACGAAAATCTTGCCCTTGTGGTAGTCCTCAATGATGCGTTTGGCCAACGAAAGCCCGAGGCCCCAGCCGCGTTTCTTGCTCGTGAAGCCAGGGTTGAACACCTGCTTGATTTGCGACTTCGGGATGCCTTTGCCAGTGTCGCTCAGGTCCAAATGGATGTGGTCGCCGTCGTCGATGAGGTCGAGGGTGATTTTGCCCTTGTCGCCCATCGCGTCAACGGCGTTTTTGGTCAGGTTTTCCAAGACCCAACGGAACAGCGAGGGAATCAACGGCATAACCAATTCACCTTCAGGCAGATTGATTTCAAACTCGAATTTCTTGGAGAACCGTTTTTGCAGGTAGTCCATCGTGTCGCGGATGAGATAGTTGATGTCAGTAGGCTCAGGCACGGGCACGGAGCCGATTTTCGAGAAACGGTCGGCCACGATTTGCAACCGCTCGATGTCTTTTTCCATCTCGTGCGTGCCCACGAAAGGTTCTTCCTGCATTTTCAGCAACTCAATCCAGCCCATCAGCGAGGAGAGCGGCGTGCCCAATTGATGCGCGGTTTCCTTGGCCATGCCTGCCCACACTTGGTTTTGCTCCGAGCGGCGGGCGTAGCTGAAAAGGAGGTAGGCCACAATAAGGAAAAGTGCAAACACAACCAATTGAATCATAGGATAATAGCGCATCTGTTCCACCAAATCTGAAGTGCGGTAGAAGACGGTGGCCTTGCCCGTGTTCATAAATTCAATTTGCAGCGGGTCGTTCTCGTCGCGCATGAATTCCAATTGTTGGGTCACATAATTGCGGTCTTTCATCAACAGCGAGTCTAAGTTGCCGAAACTCAGGATTTGGCTTTGGTCTTCGTTGGTGATGATGACGGGCGCGCCCACCGAATTGAGGGTGATTTCCTCCATGAAATGGTCAATCATGCCCTCCAAAACTGCCTTCAACTCCGTGTAAATCAGCGACTCGTTGTAATGCAAGTATTGCACCGAGCCATAGCCCGGGTCGATTTTGATGGGCGGGAACTTGGAGTAATAATGCTTCATTTCGCCATCGAAGGTCTTCTTGCCTTCTTGCGACGGTGGCAGGTTGCTCGAAAAGATGATGTTGTCTTTCGTGTCGGTGATGACCAACGGGATGCTGATGTTGTTTTGGATGATTTCGAGGTAAATGGCGGTGTTCTCGTTGGTCGAAATGTCGATGACGCGACGGTAGGCATTGGCCAAAAGGTCGACACGCAACTGTTCTTGTTCGCTCACTTTGTTGAAAAACTCCTCCGTCGATTTCATCATTATGGCCTGTTGCTCCATAGCAGCGGCCCACATCTTCACTTGACGGGTTTCTTGCTCGGCGATGGACTTCACAAGGCGGTTAGTGTACCACAGCGAGGCCGCAATGATGAGCAGGGCGATGATGGCCAAAGCCCATTTCCAGTGCTTTTTGTTCGTGTAGAGGTTCGTTTTCATTAAATCTTCTTCCTCATTCTGCCCACTGGAATCCCCAACTGCTCACGATATTTCGCCACAGTGCGCCGTGCGATGGGATAGCCCTTGTCCTTCAGCACGAACATCAGTTGCTCATCGGTCATGGGGTTGGACTTGTCCTCGCTATCGACGCTGTCCTTCAGGATTTTCTTGATTTCGCGGGTCGAAATTTCCTCGCCTTCCTCGTTGGTGATGCCTTCGCTGAAAAAGAATTTCAGCAGGTGGGTGCCGTATGGAGTTTGCACATATTTGCTGTTGGCCACGCGCGAAATGGTGGAAATGTCCAATCCAACCTTATCGGCTACATCCTTGAGAATCATGGGCTTGAGTTTGGTTTCATCGCCCGTGAGGAAATACTCCTCTTGTATGTCTACTATGGCTTTCATCGTGACATACAGCGTGTTTTGCCGCTGGTTGATGGCATCGATGAACCATTTGGCGGAGTCGATTTTCTGCTTCACGAACTGCACGGCCTCTTGCATTTGGCGCGTGTCTTTGCTCTTGGAGAAGTCCTCTAACATCTTGATATAACTCTTGCTGACGTGCAGTTCGGGTGTGTTGCGACCGTCCAACGAGAGTTCCACCTTACCGTCCCTGACGAAAACGAAGAAATCGGGGGTGATGTAGTGGATGTTTTTCGTGCCAGAGGTGGAAGCATCGGCGGGCTTCGGGTTGAGTTTCAGGATTTCGTCTAAAGCGGGTTTCAGTTCGCGGTTGCTGACCTCCATTTTCTTGGCAATCTTGTCGTAATGCTTGCGCGTGAATTCCTCAAAAAAGTCTTTGATGATGGCGATGGAGAGGCTGTAGTCCTTGAAAGGGTTGTCCTCCTGATGGCGCTTGAGTTGGATGAGCAGACACTCTTGCAGGTCACGGGCGGCGATACCAGGCGGGTCGAGTTCCTGAACGATGTGAAGCACCTCGGCCACTTCCTCTTCCGTGGTGGATACGTTCATCGTGAAAAGCATGTCGTCCACGATGTTGGGCACGGAGCGGCTGAGGTAGCCGTTGTCGTCCAAGTTGCCGATGATGTACTGCCCGATTTCGCGTTGCTTTTCGGTCAGGTCACGATAGGCAAGTTGTTGATTCAGATAGTCTTGGAAGGTTTCTTCATTGACAATCGGGGCCTCGTAAGGGTCGTCATCGGGGCTGTAGTTGTTGGCCTGCAACTTATAGGAATAGTCGTCAATGTCCTCATCTTGGAGGTAGTCGGTGATGTCGAATTCGTCGTCCTTGCTGAAGTCGACTTCCTCGTCGTTGTAGTCGTCGTTTTCGCCGTTGTCGGTATCTTCAGTGATTGGCTCATTGTCCTCGTAATCATCGTTTTCGTGCGATTCTTCCAAGGCGGGATTTGCCTCAATTTCTTCCTTGATGCGTTGCTCAAGTTCGATGATGGGCAGTTGCAGCAGTTTCATCAGTTGGATCTGCTGCGGCGACAGTTTCAGTTCCTGCCGCTGGGTTTGAGTCAATCGTTGGTTGTTCATCATTTATTGAATTATGAATGCGGAATGCTGAATGCGGAATAGCGCGAAGCGATGCTGGGCTTTGTCCTTATTCCGCATTTCGTATTCCGAATTCCGCATTAATACAAACAGTTTTTCGGTGTTCTCGGGAAAGGAATCACGTCGCGGATGTTGCCCATGCCCGTGATGAAGAGCATAAGACGCTCGAAACCAAGGCCGTAGCCAGAGTGCGGCACGGAACCGAAGCGACGGCTGTCCAAGTACCAATTCATGCTTTCCTCGGGGATGCCCACTTCGTGCATACGGGTGAGAATCTTATTGATGTCGGTTTCACGCTCGCTGCCACCGATGATTTCGCCGATGCCGGGGAAAAGCACATCCATAGCGCGGACGGTCTTTCCGTCTTCGTTCTGCTTCATGTAGAAAGCCTTGATTTCCTTAGGATAGTCAGTCAGGATGACGGGCTTCTTGAAATGCTTCTCAACGAGGTAACGCTCGTGTTCCGACTGCAAGTCCACGCCCCAACCATCGACGGGATACTGGAACTTGCCCTTCTTATTATAATTCGAGTTGTGCAAGATGTCGATGGCCTCGGTGTAGGTCAGGCGGACAAACTCATGCTCAAGCACAAAATGCAGTTTGCTGATGAGTTCCATCGATTTCTCGTCCTCTTTCTTGCCTTTTTCCTCGTCTTGCAGACGCTTGCTGAGGAATTGAAGGTCGTCCATGCAGTTGTCCAAAGCGTACTGAATCAAGTATTTGAGCATTTCCTCGGCCAAATCCATGTTGTCGTTGATGTCGTAGAAGGCCATCTCAGGCTCAATCATCCAGAACTCTGCCAAGTGGCGTGTGGTGTTCGAGTTTTCGGCGCGGAAGGTCGGGCCGAAGGTGTAAATCTTGCCCAAGGCCGTGGCTGCCAACTCGCCTTCCAACTGACCCGAAACGGTGAGGTTAGTCGACTTGCCGAAGAAGTCTTGTTTATAGTCGATGTTGCCCTGCTCGTCGCGAGGCGGGTTGTTCAAGTCCAAGGTGGTCACTTGGAACATTTCGCCGGCACCTTCGCAGTCGGAGGCAGTAATTAATGGCGTATGGATATTGTAGAAGCCCCTCTCTGTGAAGAACTTGTGGATGGCGAACACCATGGCGTGGCGCAGACGCATCACGGCACCGAAGGTGTTGGTGCGGAAGCGCAGGTGGGCGATGTCGCGCAAAAACTCAAGAGAATGCTTCTTGGGTTGAAGCGGGTATTCGTCGGGGTTGGCCGGTCCGAATAGTCCGATTTCCTTCACGCTGAGTTCCACCGCCTGGCCGCTGCCCATCGAGGCGACCAAAACACCTTTGGCCCACAGTGACGCGCCGGCGTGCATGAGGGCAAGTTTCTCTTCGGGAATCACGTTCAGGTCGATGACCAATTGCAGGTTGTTGATGGTGGAGCCGTCGTTCAAGGCGATGAAGGCCACGTTCTTGCTGCCGCGCTTGTTACGCACCCAGCCCATTACAGTAATCTCATTGTCAGAGGCTTGCATCTGCAAGGCTTGCTTGATTTCTACTCTTTTCATTGTATGGTGTTGTTCTTTGTTGTCGTGTATAAATAAAATGCAAAGAAACGAAAAATATTGCAATGGTTAGCCAAAAATGCTGTACATTTGCAATCATTATGGCCAACACATACACACAATTGTTCACCCACATCGTTTTCCACACGAAAAGCACAGGCATCGTCATGCGCGATGAGGATTTGGTGCGTGTGTTCCAATACATTGGCGGGATTATCCGTGATGAAGGTGCAATTCCGTTTGCCATTGGCGGTGTGGCCGACCATATACATATATTACTGTCGTTGCCGAAAACCGTGGCGTTGTCGGATTTGATGCGCGTCATCAAGGCGAAAAGCAGCAAATGGTTGAGACGTTTGGACTCGTATTATGAACCGTTCAGTTGGCAGGATGGTTATGGTGCGTTTAGTGTCAGTCCGTCGTTAATGGAACGAACCAAGAATTATATCCTCACGCAGGCCGAACACCACAAAACAAAAACCTATCGTGAAGAATACAAGGGGATTTTGGAAGGTTATGGTATTGAATATGATGAACATTATGCGTTTTGCGACTGAACGGACGGTATCCTGTCACCCCTACGGGGTTCTTCGGAATGGTGGTTTTGTTTGTCGGCGATGTTGGGGTAGCTGGGGTAGCTGGGGTAGCCGGGGAAGCCGGGGATTGCATTGCATTTCATCCCCGTTTAACATCCATCGTCCCTACGGGACTGTCAGTCACGGAGTGACGAAGGAAATTAGGCGGGTGATGAAGCGTAGCGAAATCCCCGCATACAATAATCGGGTCATGCGAATCCCCGCATACAATAATCGGGTCGTGCAAATCCCCACATACAATAATCGGGATAATCATGCAATAAATCATACCGAAATCCCCCAAAATTATGAATAATGCCAAAATGATGAATATGGATTTGAAACAAAGCGCAACCCCGTTGATTATCTCCGGCCCCTGCAGCATAGAAAGCGAAATCCAGATAATGGCCACAGCGCAAGCCTTGGCCCAAATCCCCGAAGTGAAGATGCTCCGAGGCGGCATCTGGAAGCCCCGCACGCGCCCCGATGCCTTCGAGGGCAGGGGAGAGGAAGGCTTGGTATGGCTTCGTGAGGCAAAAAAGGAAACGGGCTTGCCCACGGCAACCGAAGTGGCCACTCCGGAACATGTCGAATTGGCGCTGAAATTCGAGGTCGATGCGCTGTGGATTGGGGCGCGGACGGTTGTCAATCCGTTCTCGGTGCAGCAGTTGGCCGATGCCTTGAAAGGTGTCGATGTTCCCGTGTTCATCAAAAACCCCGTTTCGCCCGACTTGAACCTTTGGCTTGGTGCTTTCGAGCGCTTCCAAAAGGCGGGCGTGAAACGGTTGGCGGCCATCCATCGCGGCTTCTCTTATTATAAGGAGTCGCCGTATCGCAATTTCCCGATGTGGGAAATCCCCATCGAATTGACGCAACGGCTGAATGTGCCGCTCATCACCGACGTGAGCCACATCTGTGGTAACCGCGAATTGTTGTTGCCCACGGCACAAAAGGCCCTCGACCTTGCCACGGACGGCCTGATGATAGAATGTCACATCAACCCTGATGAGGCTTTGACCGATGCCCGCCAGCAAATCACGCCGGAGCAATTGAAGACACTGCTCTCCAACCTGACCTTCCGTGCCAAAAATTCAGGCAGCGTGGAGCGTGACCTTGCAAATCTTCGCGGTGAAATCGACGACATCGATGCGGAGTTGCTGCAACTGCTGGCCCGACGCATGGAAGTGAGTGCGCAGATTGGGGAATACAAGAAACGCAACAATGTGACCGTCGTACAGATGGACCGCTGGAAGAAAATCCTCGCCGATCATATCGCCACAGGCAACGACTTGGGCTTGTCGCCACAATTAATTAATGAGGTGTTCGAGGCCATACATCAGGCTTCCATTGAGCGGCAGAGCAGCATCATGGAAAACGAAACCAATGCCAGTTAATTGGAAATCACCAATTTGTTTCCGTCGAATTGGGTGTGGTATTGGATGAGGGGATAGACAGGAACATCGTCGGTGGGGAAATTGGGAATCATGTCGGGTTCGGCAATGAGGATTTGTCCATTCAAAATGTTGTAGTATGCGTTGTTGCAGCGATCTATCACCCAGCCTCCATCTACCACCAAGCGCGTGGTATTGCCTTGGCCGTCGGTGCAGGCATCAGGATAGTTGGGCGGCATACGGTCGTAGGCAGCAAAAGTGTCCTCGATGTTGTCGGCATCGGGCCTGCGAAACACGATAATGCCTCGGCTGGTGCTTTCCACTTCGGAGGTGATGTATTCCCAGCCGCCAATGGTGTGCAGGTTATGGTATTCCATCTGGTTCGGGTAAATCGTGATGGGGTAGGGCAGAATCGGCCTATTGGGGTTTTCAGGATACTTCTGGCAGCCGTTCAGGAGGGTGGCGGCGCATATTAATATTAATAGGTGTAGAATCGTGCGTTTCATAACTGCAAAGAAACGCTTTTTTTCGCGAAATCGTATGTCTTTGCGGGAAAAATATTACATTTGCCCGCAAAATCTAAAGCCATGAAGAAGAAAACGACCTTGATTTCGTGTCTGATGGTGCTCGTTTTGCTGTTCGGTTCGTGCGCCTCGTCGCAGTCGTCGCGGGCCATTCGGAAAGCCGAAAGGCAGATGGAAAAGATGGAAAAGCGATCGAAGAAACAGTATGAGCAGGCCAAGTCGGCACACTACAAGCATCAGGCAAAAAAGACCAAACAAATGATCAAAAAGGACAAACGTCACGCCGAAAGGATGCGTCGGAGGCAACGGAGCAATCCGTTTTTCTCCTGATTCAGGCTTGTTTTATTCTGATTCAATCCAAAAATTTCAAGTTTTCGACCTGATTTTTGGAGAAAACCGAAAAAAAGCGGAAAAAAGAGCAAAAAATAGATTTACCATAAATGATTATATATCAAAATGTTGTATTGGATTTCAAGTTTTTCTTGAAGAAAAAAACGCCGAAAATGAATTTTTTTCTTGCGTACTTTCCAAGAAGGTTGTAATTTTGACGACTTTTAATGCACTAAACAAAGTAGTATTACATAAAATTACAAGGTATGTTTAAAAATTTACTAATGACCCTTGCCGTGATCCTGGCCACCTGCACGATGACCATGGCACAAGCGCAAGGAAGACTCAAAGGCAAGATTACCGATGACTCAGGAGAACCGGTACCATTTGCAAACGTCATTGTTGAAAAGGGCGGAACGCAAGTGGGTGGTGCATCCTCGGACTTTGACGGTAATTATGACATCAACCCGATCCCTCCGGGAACCTACACGCTGAAGGCAAGCTGTATCGGCTTCAATGCGTTTGTTGTGAACAACATCGTCATTCCGGCCAACAAGATTACCTTCTACAACTTCAAGATGGCCAGTGGCGCAATCAACCTGAACGAAGTCAC
>Ga0326514_10002667_pt1 | contig 11353 bp, 14 predicted proteins | sample 3_2548_0518_D_FD_203653 | JGI IMG/M metagenome (GOLD analysis project Ga0326514, IMG submission 203653) | Bovine rumen microbial communities from UC Davis, California, United States - 3_2548_0518 | ecosystem: Host-associated > Mammals > Digestive system > Stomach > Rumen | place: USA... | reverse complement strand
AGATCCGACAGGTGGACGCTCCGGATGCACATCATCGAGGACATCAGCAAGGTGCCCGATCCGACGCACCGGCGCATCCTGTCGCTGCATTATCTGGAGGGGCGCAGCTGGGAGTGGATCGCGGTCGAGATCGGATACAGCTACAGGCATACGACCCGCCTGCACGGCGAGGCGCTGCAGGCAATGGATAAGATCCTGGCGACAAAGTGATCTTGTCCTACCATGTCCTATATGACCTATGGTATAAGTATAATAGGCGAAAGCCTACAAGGGAGTTCAGATCTCGCTCTTTCGGAACTTCATTCACCGCACAATAACAGAGGGCACGCGCTGGCTGTATCGGCGCGTGTTTTCTTATGGAGGAGATGACAGATATGGCCAAACCATTTGCGCGGCGGTTCTACTCCTCGAAGGCATGGCAGGACTGCCGGAACGAATACGCGCGGAAACAGCACTACCTGTGTGAGGATTGTCTGCGTCGAGGGATATATAAGCCCGGCGAGATCGTTCACCACAGAATAGAGATAGATCCGATCACCATCGAGGTGCCGGAGATCGCTCTGAACTTTAACAACCTGGAGCTGCTCTGCCGTGACTGCCATGCAAGGCGGCACGATCTGCAGGGCGGACGCTGGGCAAAGGTTAACGCAGCGAGGAAGAAGGCGAAACGGGACGCGATGCGGTTCAATGTCGACGAATTCGGACGCGTAACCGCAAAATAGTAGCCGAACAGCCCCCCCCATGCGGCAAAAAAATACAGATAAGGATAGACCGGGGAGTGAAAATCTAAGGTCTGTTATATGGCGAGAGATACAAAACAGGCCGAAATGCCAGGAAAAGGGCGAAGAATGGCCAAAGATAACTGGATATACACGTACTATCAGGGCATCCGGAACGGAAAATACACCGTAGGGCGCTGGATCGAGCTGGTTTATGAGTACATCATCAAAGGACTGGAGGAAAAACGGTTCTTTTTTGATGTAAAAAAGGCGGATGAGGCGATCGAGTGGATGGAAACGCACTGTTTTCACACCGAAGGGCCTCTTGCGCCGGGAAACATCGAGCTTGAGGTCTGGCAAAAGGCGCTCGTTTCGTGCATCTACGGGATCGTGGACAAGAACGGCCTGCGCCAGTTCCGCGAGATCCTGCTGGTGGTCGGCAGAAAGAACGGCAAGACCAAACTGGCAAGCAGCCTCGGCTCGTACGAGTTCCGGAGCCAGGAATACGGCTCCAGAGTGTTCTGTATCGCGCCGAAACTGGAACAGGCCGACCTGGTCTACAACGACGTCTGGATGATGACCACGTTGGATCCAGAGTATAAGCGGCTTAAAGAGGTGCTATCCGAGAAGGACGAGCACAACAAGAAGATATATGACGACGCGGAACTTCCGCGCCACAGGATGAGCGACCTCGCCATACCCGGATCGAACAGCACTGTAAAGAAGATCGCGTTTTCTGCGAAGAAGAGCGACGGCTTCAACCCGAGCCTGTGCATCTGTGACGAGATAGCATCATGGGAAGGCGACGCCGGCCTGAAACAGTACGAGGTCATGAAGTCCGGAATGGGCGCGAGGCCGGAAGGGATCCTGCTCAGCTGCACGACGTCCGGATATATCAACGACAGCATATACGACGAGATGCTCAGAAGGGCAACTCGTTTTTTATTAGGTGACAGTAAAGAGACGAAACTGCTGCCGTTCCTGTACATGATCGATGATATCGACAAATGGAACGACATCAACGAGCTCCGGAAGAGCAACCCGAACCTTGGAGTGTCGGTCTCGGTCGACTACATGCTCGAAGAAATAGCGGTCGCGGAAGGCTCGCTCAGCAAGAAGGCCGAGTTTATCACGAAGTATTGCAACCTGAAGCAGACGAGCTCGCTGGCGTGGCTCGGTTCGGAGATCATCGAGAAGACCACAGGCGAGCCGCTTCACATGGAAGACTTCCGTGGATGCTACTGCGTCGGAGGCATCGACCTGTCGAGAACCACCGACCTTACGGCTGCAACGGTAGTTATAGAGAGGGACGGGGAGTTATACGTCTTCGCTCGGTTCTGGCTTCCAGCGGAACGCATCGAGGAACTGACGGCGGCCGACGGAGTGCCGTACAACATTTACGTCCAGCGCGGCCTGCTGCATCCGAGCGGCGAGAACATCATCGAATATTCGGACGTGTTCGACTGGTTCCGGATGCTGGTAGAGCAATACGAGATTTACCCGCTGAAAGTGGGTTATGACAAATACAGCGCAACGTATCTGGTCCAACAGATGGACGGGTACGGTTTTCATATGGATGACGTATATCAGGGGTATAACCTGCACCCGGTCATCCAGGAGGCGGAGGGACTGCTGAAGGACGGCAAGATCCATATCGGAGATAACGATCTGCTGAAGATCCATATGTTCAACTCCGCGCTAAAGGTAAGCACCGAAAAAGGAAGGTCGAAGCTGGTAAAGATAAAGCCGACCGCACACATCGACGGCATGGCCGCGCTGCTTGACGCCATGACAGTCAGACAGAAGTGGTGCGGCGAGATCGGCGAGCAACTGAAAAACAACCGGAGGGAAAATTAATGTCGTTATTGGATAAGATATTCCGACCGGACGAGGCAAAGAAGTCAAAGGACGCGCTGACGCGGGCGAATTCCTTATTTGAGACGCTCACAGCCTACGCTCCGGTCTTCACTAACTGGGGCGGCGCGATCTATGAAAGCGAGATCGTGAGAGCCGCAATCGACGCGAGGGCGCGCCATATCAGCAAGCTGAAGGTAGACGTTAATGGAACGGCAAACCCGTCCCTACAGGCGAAACTGCGCCTCGGCCCGAACCAGTGGCAGACGTGGAGCCAGTTCCTGTATAGAACATCGACCATACTGGACGTCAACAACACGGCCTTCATCGTCCCTGTCTTCGACGAGCGCATGGTCATCACCGGGGTCTTCCCGGTACTGCCGACCATGTGTACGCTGGTCGAATACGATGATGAGGTCTGGCTGCGGTATCAGTTCGCAACCGGACAGTATGCAGCAGTCGAGTTCCGGAAGTGCGCGATCCTGACGAAGCACCAGTACAAAAATGACTTCTTCGGCGACACCAACAGAGCACTGCGCGAGACCATGCAGCTGATGCACATCCAGAATCAGGGCATAGAGGAAGGCGTGAAGAACGCAGCGACGTTCCGCTTCATGGCGCAGCTGAATAATTTCGCAAGCGCCGACGACCTTGCTAAAGAGCGTGAGCGGTTCACGGCGGCGAACCTGTCGACGGAATCCAAATCCGGAGGCTTCCTGCTGTTTCCGTCGACTTATAAGGACATCAAACAGATCGACGTCAAGCCGTACGCGATCGATGCGGATCAGATGGCGCAGATCCGGGAGAACGTCTTTAACTATTTCGGCGTCTCGGAAGCTGTGCTTCAGAACAAAGCAAAGGCGGAGGATCTGGAAGCATTCTTTGATGGTGGTATCGAGCCCTTCGCGATCCAATTTTCTGAAGCGGTGACGAGGATGCTCTTCTCGGAGCGTGAGAGGGCGCAGGGTTCACACATTATTGCCAACGCAAACCGGCTCCAGTACATGAGTACCAGCGCGAAGGTACAGATGGCAAAAGAGCTGGGAGACAGGGGCGCGATCCTTATCGACGAGATCCGTGAGCTGTTTAATTACGCCCCGCTTCCGGATGGGGCCGGACAGGTAGCGCCTATCAGAGGCGAGTATAAGGCAACGGATGAGTTAGGAGGTAACAGCGATGCCGATCAAGAATGACAGAGAATACAGAAACATGACGATGGAGATCCGGCAACCTATCGATGGAGAGCCGGAGGCCAAGATCGTTACAGGATACGCGAGCACATTCGAAGAACCGTACAAGCTGTACGGCGGCGAAGGCTGGGAACTGTGGGAGGTCGTGGATAGAACGGCCTTCGACGAGACAGATATGTCGGATGTGATCATGCAGTACGATCACGCCGGACGCGTATTCGCGAGAACAAGAAACGAAACCCTGACCGTCACACCGGACGAGCGGGGTTTGTTTATATCCGCTGATCTCGGTGGTACAGAAATCGGACGCGAGCTGTACGAAGAGATCGCAGGAGGCTATACCGACAAGATGAGTTTTGGCTTCGTGGTCACAGGGGAATCCGAAGAGCGCGAACAGAACGAGGATGGCATCTGGATCTACACCAGACACATTACCAAAGTCGGCAAGCTGTACGACGTTTCAGCCGTATCGATTCCGGCTAATGACGGGACAAGCATCGGAGCGGATGCGGTTACCCGGTCCATTGGCGATCTGACCGACGGAGTGATCGAGAGGATCCGGGCGGAGCGACTTGAGGAAGAGAAACGAGAGCTGGAACGCAAGAGAATCGAATTAAGAGTCAGAGCGTTAGGAGGTAACAACTAATGACGAGAGACGAAATCATGGCACTGAGCATGGAAGAGATCGAGACCAGGCGCGCAGAGATCGCCGCAGAGGTCGAGACTGCCGACGCTGAACAGATCGAAACACTCAATGCCGAATTAGATGCCATCGAGGAAAGAACAAAGGCTCTGAACCTCGAGGCGGAAGAAAAGCGTAAGGCGGCTGAAGCAGTAGCGGCTGGCGCTGGAAAAGAAATCGAAATCAGAAAGGAAGAGCATATCATGACTGAGATGGAAATCAGAAACAGCCACGAATATATCGAGGCATTTGCTAACTACGTTAAGACAGGCAACGATAAGGAATGCAGAGCACTGCTGTCCGACAACGTACAGAATGGCGTCGTTCCGGTACCGGAATTTGTTGCGGGAATCGTCGCAGAGAGACTGAAGGCGTCCGAGATCCTGAGAAGGGTTCGCAGAATGAACGCTGCTGGCAACGTCAAGGTCGGCTTCGAGATCGACGCACCGGCTGCAGGCGTCCACACTGAGGGCGGAAATGCGATGACAGAGGAAGAACTGGAACTGGGTATCGTCGAGATGGTCCCGAAGACATACAAGAAGTGGGTCAGCATCTCCGACGAGGCGCTCGATTCCATGAGCGGAGAGGCATATCTGCAGTACATCTATGACGAAGTCGCACGCGGCATCATCAAGGCGGAAGAGAACGCTGTCGTTGCTGCTATTCTGGGAGCCCCGCAGGCTGCCGACGCTACTCACCCGGCGGTCGCTGCATACTCCAACGGCGGAACAGCAAACGTCGCTGACTTCGTACAGGCAAGAGCGCTCCTGAGCTCCGCAGCTGAAGACCTGGTTATCATCGCGACCCCGGCACAGTATGCGGCTTACAGAGCGCTTCAGATGGGCGCTTCTTATGCAGTTGATCCGTTCGACGGTCTGGAAGTTCTGTTTAACGACACAGTTACAGCTCCGATCATCGGCGACCTGGCTGGCGTCATGATGAACCTGCCGAAGGGCGAGGCTGTCGAATTCAAGTATGACGACAGAACCAGAATGAAGCAGGATCTGGTCGACATCCTCGGACGTCAGCCCGCCGCTATCGCTGTCGTTGGCAACAAGTTCTTCACTAAGGTCACTGCCTAATGAAGGTCAAGCTGACCCACGACACCGCTGTACGCTTCGCACAGGGAACAGTTCTCGAGGTCTCCGATCAGGAGGCTTCGAGGCTGATCGCTTTTAACAACGCGGTCGAGGTCAAAGATAAGAAATCCGCAGCGAAGCCGGCGAAAACTAAGAAGTAACCAAGAGGGTATACAGATGCTGGAAAAAGTCAAAACTGCGTTAAGAATCAAAACAACTGCATATGATGACGAGCTGATGGATCTGATCGAGGCGGCAAAGCAGGATCTCGGTATTGCCGGCGTGGTTCTCCCTGCGGATATGACGGAAATCGTCCTGCGGGCGATCATCACGTACTGCAAGATGTCTTTTGGTATTCCGGAAGACTACGACAGACTGAAGCGGTCTTATGACGAACAGAAAGCGCAATTGTCAAATGCGACGGGGTACACGGATTGGACGGTGAACAGAGATGTATGATTCTGTAGCCATCCTGAAGCGGTACACCGACCCGACATATGACGAATACGGCAACGAACAGCACGAGCTGGAAACGGTCGAAGTGTTCGTACAGCCGCGGAGCGTCTACGCATCCGAGTTTTATAATGCGGCGCAGTTAGGTCTGAAACCGTCCATCACGCTCGTGATGACGAACAGGGAAGATTATGACGGGCAGAAACTGGTCGAGTACGAAGGCGTTGATTATAACGTCATCCGTACCGACTGGAACGCCCAGCGCGACAGCATCAGTCTGATATGTGAGGAGCGTATAGGAGATGCAGGAAACGATACAGGCACAACTGCAGGAAATTCTTGAGGATTACGCTGCGGAAGTCAAAAAGACCGTAAACGAGGCTATGGACACCGTCTCCAAAGAAGGCGTCCAGAAGCTGAAGAGCACTTCGCCGAAGCGCGACAGCAGAGGCAAGCATTATGCAAACGGCTGGGCGGTCAAGAAGGCCAGAGGAAGTCTTGGGATTGATGATGTGCTTATTTACAACAAGACCAAGCCACAGCTGACGCACCTGCTCGAGAACGGCCACGTTATCGCCAACGCACACGGTACATACGGCCGCATGGACGGCGTCAAGCGTATCGCACCAGTAGAGGAGTGGGCGGCGGAAGAGCTGCCCGCAGAAATTATAAGGGGGCTCGAATGACGATATATGAGACACTGAGAACAACGGGTTTACCGTGCGCATATTCGCACTTCAAAGAGCCACAGGAACTGCCGTATATCGTCTATATCGGCGCCGGGCAGAATGTGCTCGCGGCAGACAACACCTATCACTGGACGCGCAACGCATACCAGATAGAATACTACTTCAAAGTTAAGAACGAAAGGAACGAGGCGGCCATCGAGTCAGCGCTTCTGGCCGCCGGGTTCCCTTATCAGAAGAGCGAAGACACCTATCTTGAAGATCAGGGTGTCTTTTTGATTTATTACAATGTTTAGGAGGCAAAACAATGGCTGAAAATAAAGTCGTATTCGGCGTCAGCAACCTTTACTTCGGAACTTACGAAGTGGTTAACGGCACCGTCACGCTGGGCACTCCGTACCATCTTCCGGGCACAGTGAACATCTCGCTGGATGCTGAAGCGGAATCCAACACATTCTACGCAGACAACGTCGCGTACTGGACCGGATATTCCGATAACGGCTACACCGGAACCATCGAGAACGCGCTGTTCACTGACGAATTTAAGACCACGTTCATGAATTACATCGCGCTGGACGATGGCGGCGTCGCTCAGATCAAGGGCAAGCAGAACAAGAACGTATACATCATGTTCCAGGGCGAAGGCGACCAGGAGGCCCGCAGACACATCCTGTATAACGTCGCACTCGGTCAGATCACAAGAGAATACGCCACAACGGAAGATACCATCGAACCGCAGACAGCGTCTATGGAGTTTACTGTATCCGGCGATAATGGGACCGGAATCGTCCGCGCGTCCTACAAGCCGGCAGATTCTGCGTATAACACAATGTTCACGACCCCGCCTGTACCGACACTGCCGGCAGGAGACTAAGGAGGGTATAAGCCATGAGGAGGACAATAAGCATCGACGAGCACTCCATCGAGGTCAACACTTCGATGGGGTGGCTTTTTATTTACAAGAACACCTTCGGGCATGATGTTCTTCCGGATCTGATGCCGCTCGTTGAAGCGGCGCTGTCCGGACTGGCCGAGATCCTCGGAAGCGGAGCGATCAAGGGCGACAAAAGCATCGACCCGGAAAAGGCGCTGGATCTGATGAACGCTGACGCACTGGTGGAAATGTTCATCAAGATGGCGGGCATGGAGCTGACGACCGTGCTGCAGATCTTCTGGGCGATGGCAAAGAATGCAAACAGGGATATCCCTCCGGCGGAAGTCTTTTACGGCGCGTTGGAGCGGTTCCCGATGGACGAGATCGTCCCGATGCTGTTCTATGCTATCGTTGAAAGTTCGGTAAGCTCAAAAAACGTGAAAAGCCTTCTGGAGAGAATGAGAAAACAGATCCCGTCTCTCTCGACGTGGTCACAATCGCAGGAGTCGACAGAGGGCTGACAGTAGACGCGATTAAGGAAATGGAACTCGGGCAACTTGTGGATTACGTTACCGAGTATAACCGGATGCACGATTACGAGCCGTCCGGAAGCAAGAAAAAAGACAAGCCGAAGCGCCGGAAGGCCACACAGGCCGACTGGGATGCTTTCTGGGGGTAATTATGGCAATTGGCAAAAACGTCAAAGGCATAACAATCGAGTTTCAGGGCGATACCACGAAACTGGGAAAGGCGATGGACAGCATCCGGAAGGACGCAAAAAACGTCGATTCCCAGTTAAAACAGGTCAACAATGCGCTGAAGTTCAATCCAAAGAATACAGAGCTTCTCGCGCAGAAGCAGCAGCTGCTCGGGCAGAAGGTAGAGCTGACCAAGAATAAACTGGATGCCCTGCGCGAGGCACAGGCGAAGATGGACGACGACCCGTCAGTCGATAAGACCTCACAGGATTATACAGAGCTGCGACGGGAAATCATCGTCACAGAGAACCAGCTGAAGAATTTTAATAAGCAGCTGAAGGAAGTCGAGAACGTCAAATTCACACAGGTCGGTGAAGGGCTCCAGAAGATCGGCGGAAAGATGCAGACCGTCGGCAAGGGCATGACGAAGTATGTCACCGGTCCGATAGTGGCTGCGGGTGCTGCGGCGACAGCAGCGTTCAACGAGGTCCAGAAGGGGCTCAACATCGTCACGCAGAAGACCGGCGCAACCGGAGAGGCGCTGGCCGGGATGCAGGAAAGTGTGAAGAACATCGCCAAGACCGTGCCTGCGGATTTCGAAACGATCGGCGCGGCGGTTGGCGAGGTCAACACCAGATTCGGACTGCAGGGTCAGGCGTTGGAAGATCTCTCCGGGCAATTCATTAAATTTGCGAAGCTGAACGGCACGGACGTATCGACATCCATCGACCAGGTGCAGAAGGCGATGACGGCCTTCGGCGTGCCGGTAGAAGAAGCCGGCGATATGCTCGATCTGCTTAATAAGGTCGGGCAGAACACGGGCGTCAGCATGGACACGCTGACACAGTCGCTGGTAACCAATGCGCCGGCATTGCAGGCGATGGGATTTACCGCGAATCAGGCGGCGACCTTCCTCGGTCAGCTTGAAGTATCAGGCGTCGACAGCACGAAGGTCATGACGGGCCTGCAGAAGGCGCTGGTCAACGGCGCGAAAGCGGGCAAGACCATGCCGGAGGTCATGAGCGAGATCCAGCAGTCTATCGTGGGAGCCACGAACGAGACAGATGCAATGAACGCCGCTACCGAGATCTTCGGAGCGAAAGCTGGCCCTGCGATCGCCACAGCAGCCAGAAGCGGAGCACTCGATTTTGATGCGCTGGCCTCGTCCGTCACGCACGCGGAAGGATCACTGAATGAGACATTCGAAAATACCTTGACGCCGGCGGAAAAGTTCCAGACCACGATGAATGCGTTGAAGGTCACCGGCTACGAGATCGCCAACACGGTGCTGCCGATGATCCAGCCGGTGCTGGATAAGATATCGACGGCCGTGCAGAATCTGGCAGCAAGATGGAAAGAACTGTCGCCGGAGACGCAGAAGATGATCCTGATCTTTGCGGGAATCGCTGCGGCCATCGGTCCGGTGCTGATCGTCATCGGCAAGCTGGCGACCGGGATCGGGGCAATCATCAAGATCCTGCCGATGCTCGGGAGCGCGTTCACGTTCCTGACGGGTCCGGTCGGTCTGGTCATCGCGGCCATAGCGGCGGCCATCGCGATCGGAGTGCTCCTGTACAAGAACTGGGACAAAATCAAGGAAAAAGCGGGCAAGCTGAAGGAATATGTCATCGGTGCATTCAAGGCGCTGAAGGAAGGCGTCAAACGGCTCTTCGGTGATATAAAGGATGCGATGATAGCACCGATCGAGGCGGCGCGGGACGTGATCAAGGGAATCATAAAGAAGATCAAAGGCTTCTTTGACTTCGACTTCAAACTCCCGGATCTGAAGACGCCGCACTTTACTATCGACCCGCCTGGATGGTCCATAGGCGATCTGCTGCACGGCGTGATCCCGTCTCTCGATGTAGACTGGTACGCGCAGGGCGGTATCTTCAGGAGCCCGTCCGTTATCGGTGTAGGTGAAGCGGGACCTGAAGCGGTCCTGCCGATCGAGAAGCTGCAGGGGATGCTGGCAAGTATGGCGGACAGCATCGTCAACGGGATCCTGACCGGCAACCAGCTGCAGGCAGCAGGGTCTGGCGGAGAAATCGTGATAAAGAATTACCTTTATCCATCTGGGCCTCAGATGGGTGAGCAGACGGTCAAGATGTATGATCAGTATAAGAGGATACTCGGATGATTGGAATCTTTAACAGTATCACAATAAACGGCGTAGAGATCTACCGGAGCAACGGCTTTACACTGTCGCGCGAGTGGATCTACGCAGGCGAGATCGTGACCTGTACCGGCAAGGTGTGCGCGGACGTGGTCGGATGGCGATACAGCAATCTGCAGCTGCAATGGGATAATCTCCCGCAGGACCAGCTGCAGGCGCTTCTGGCGCTGGACGGCACAGAGGTCAACGCGGTCTTCGCGAACGAAGAAAACGAGACCGTCACAGAGGCGGTCATTCCCATCGTATCGACGGCGACCGTGACCAGGCTGACGGATCCGCAGGGTGATGTCGCATGGTCCGGGGTCGGATTAGAGCTGAGGTTCATCAATGCCCACAACGATTAACGAGCAGAACGCAAGACAAATCAGACAGCCGATGGACGTGCTCATCACGATGCAGGTGCCGGATGATGATATCACGCTGTCCTTCAGCGGGTACACATCGACGTCGAAGGTATCCGACGGCAGGCTGACTCAGCCGACATGGCCTATGAGAAGGCTCGCAGACCTGCAGGGTGACGGTTTCGCCCTGAGCGGGTCGTATGCCCTGTATGAGTCTCTGACGCCGTCCGCGACCAATGGCAAGCTAGGCGTGCGCGGTCACGTGGGGCAGACGGTCAATCTGACGGTTACGGGGAGTCAGCAGATGGCGGGACTGACGCTACTGGTAACGGGCGCGGAGTCGGTGACATATAACGGGTACAGTCACGAAGTCACGTCTGGGCGGGTCAGTTTCCTTGTTGGTGCAACGAGTGCTGCGCTGACTCTGACGCCCGCTTCGGAAGAGACGCGTATCGAGATATCCGAGGTGCAGACGGGCGCGGATATTACCATCACGAACGATAACCTTATTTCCTGCACCGTTTCGCTCCGTTCCGACCTGTCGCCGTTCGACCAGACGTTACCAGAATCGGAATTGAATATCGACGCTTATTTTGACGAG
>Ga0326514_10002666_pt1 | contig 11355 bp, 9 predicted proteins | sample 3_2548_0518_D_FD_203653 | JGI IMG/M metagenome (GOLD analysis project Ga0326514, IMG submission 203653) | Bovine rumen microbial communities from UC Davis, California, United States - 3_2548_0518 | ecosystem: Host-associated > Mammals > Digestive system > Stomach > Rumen | place: USA: California... | reverse complement strand
CTTTTCGCCATGAGAATTATAAAGAATCTTTGTAATTGTGTCATAATCATCTATAGTCTCAAATGACTTGACTTTGATTGTAAAATACTTATCACGTTGACAAGATAAAATCATTTTCTTCAAGTCTTCGATGATCATGTCATCTGACTTATTAAAATAAAAGTCATTAAACTTTTCTCTGGTTTCATCATTATATTTACTGATGAACTCTCTTTGGTATTTCATATTACTCCTCCTTGATGGAAGAATCATCATCAATATTAGTCAATTTGACTTTGATGGTCTTCTTCATAGGATTCGGGACGTTTTTATCTTTGTCCTTGAAAACCATATAAACATCCATATCAAAATTCTCTGCCATGGATTTAAGCTTTGGCATACTAATTGTATGCTTATCAAATAACCGCATATCGTTATTATAATTATCCCCAAATCTATGAGCATACTTATCTTTATCGATATGCTTTAAAGTAACGGCTTGCTTAAGTCCAACCATTTCTGGTAAGTCATCCTGTTTAATGATTGGTCTAAAGATTTTATCAGGAGATTCTAATACAGAAGATTCAAGCTTTTCAAACTTCTTCTTATTATCTAGAACTTCCTTGACTGATTTAGCATCTGAGAAATCAAGATGTTTAATATCATTATAAGAGTAATTCTTTCTATCTTCACCCTTAGGTTTATTGAAGATTAAGAATGGCCCCTGCTGATAATAACCTACAGCATGAGATGATTTGGCTACCTTAGGATATACAATACCATCTGGCATTAAGATAGCCGAATAATTATTGTCCATAATCTCAGGAACATAGTTTTCTGAAGCATCATATACTTCATATAACTTATTCTTGATTACCGCATGTTTAATAGCCATAATTCCCTCCGCCTAATAAAAAATATAATTCATCTTAGGGGTTTCCCCCTAAGATGAATTTTAATTAATATTTAAGCCTGCTGATCGGAAGTATCGCTCTTTACAAATGTCTTAAGAGCGGTGCCAGGTTCTACTTCAACTTTACGTTTGCCGTCTTCGTCCTTGATAGTAATGATCAGTTCATCATCGAATTTGACGACAAGATTGTCTTTTACTTCTTCTTCAGTTACATTATTGGCGTATGTGTTGATGGACATGAAGAACGCCAGCATCGACACATACATGATTCCGGCATTATCATCGGCAACTCGCATTCCCTGATTTCCGTTATTGCTAGAGAACACAACAAGGTAATTTGCGAGGAACTTCATGATAGCTGGCTCGTTAGCTTCGACGATTTTATCGAAGCTATCTTTCTGAGCGTCATAATCATCTTCATTCGTAACGAATGAAAGTTCATATGAAGTCTTGCCTTCATCGTCAGTTTCTTTGCTGACAACCATTGCGGAGATGAAATTATTCTTTTCATCTACACAATGTACGGCCACGGTATCGGCAGCTGCCTCGTGCTCTTTAACGAATGATACTGTACCGCGAAGTACAGCTTTGATCACTTGGGTGAAAACTTCATAAGGGAAGTCTGGACCCAATTCTACGTCAGTCGAATATAGGCTGACTTTAGAATCAAAATTAGATGCGAAGAGTTCAAACATCTTTGTTTCTTCAAAATTCTTTTCCATAGTGATCTTCTCCTTTTTGAATAGAAAATTATACTGAGATGACGAAACACTATTGGTAACGTCACCTCAATAATATACGATTATTATTCTGTTTGGGTTATTTTATATATTTACCCAGGTTATTAGCAAACTCGTCAATGGAAATTATCTTAACTCCATAGTTGTTTGCTTTATCAACTTTAGACGATGAATAACCTTCATATGGAACGACAAGATAATTCGTATCTTTTGTTACCGCTCCATCAGATACGTCACACATTCTATCCTCTAGTTGATTTGCTAATTCTTTATTTCTTACTCCAGAGAATCTAACCTTGATAGTGGCTTTACCATTTGAAGTTTTAATTACATTTGGCATAGACTGAATCAAGATTAAGTCTGGTTTAAACCGATATCTTTCTTCTAGAATAATCTTAGCAGTTAATCTACCAATAGACTTAGCTTTCACCAGTTTATACTCCAAATCATTATCTGATAGATTTAGAATATCATCTAGTGAAATCTGTTCTAGAATCTTTGCCCACTTGCCTTGAGCGATATTGGAGAAACCTAAAGCACCAATGATTTTACTATCTTTGATTGGTTTCTCTGTAAGTATTTTAATCTGCTCCATGAAATTATCTGCAAATAAACCAACAATCCCACTTTCGTGAAGCTGGTCTATATTTACATGAAGCAAATCATATAACGATGCAATCTTTAGCTTAACAATCGACTCATAAGAGAAATTCTTAAAGTCTAATTTGCTAAGCATATTAGACATTCTTGATGCTGTAACACCTGGGCAATTTTCCAAGTTAGGACAACGAATAGATTTACCAGTATCAGATTCCTGCAAGTATGCACCGCAATATGGGCAACGTTCGATAAACTTTTCCATTGGATACAACTTATCATTCTCTTCATTCTCTTGGCAAATCTTCTTTGTCACATATGGCATTACGTCATTTACATAAGAGACTTCAAGAATATCATTATAATGTAACGCTAAATCTTTGAATCTTTCATATGAATGACCACTCGCTTTCTTGTGAATCGTGCCATTAAATTCAATCGGATCGAAATAAATCATTGGAGTCACAATACCATTTTGGCCAACGGTATATTCGTAACCCCTGAACCGAGTATATCTAACGGCTGGATTAAACTTTATAGCTATACTATACTTATTGACATGGTTTACACGACCAAGAAAATCAATTAAGTTTCTATCAGTATAGCTAACGACAACTCCATCATATGCGAAATTCATAAACCCTCGCATCTTTTCAGCTGTCTTAGTAAACTCATTAATTTGATAAAGCAACTGTGTTGGATTACCAAAGAACTTCACATATCGTAAAGTCTGCTTAGTTGCAAAATACTTATTTAAGAATTGTATCTCGGCTTCACGATTTACAAAATCATTTGGTCTGCTAGTTGCTAATGGAACAAGAGTCACATAATCAATAAAATCTCTGGCATTAGACGCTCCAAGAATACCAGCTATTGCTGTACGCATATTCTTATATTCTTTACCAGTTTCATTCGACAGTCTTAACAGATCACCTTTTGTAATAATGGCTTCAAACTTGACGCCAATAGTATCCGTTTCAGATAGATGATTAGGGAATCGATATCCATAAAGAACATCCGTTAAATCTGTAGCCCTATTATCATCTAGATCGCCTCTAGTTCTTGCGCTAATAATTCTATCAGAGCAAGTTGCTTCTACAGATAATCCATCATATTTTATTTCTCCAATCATTTCTAATTGCTGATATGGTTGGATGATTCCTCGATGGATGTGTTCTCCTAAGAAGTCTCTTTCAAAAATCTTGGCGTTAGCATCACCATAAACACCAGCGTCTTCAGCTTGACTGTCTAAGACAAACTTACATTTATCCAGAGTACCGACTAACTCTTCATATTCATGAGCTGTGTCTCTTAGACGATTTGTCTTAGCTTTTACATTACTAGCATAAGCTGGTTGATTACGATTTACAGTGGTTTCCATAAATGCATCTGTATAATGATAATCGCTTATCTCTTTTGGATTATACAATTCAAATGCATTCATACGTTTCACTGTCTTTGTTTTACCATTGACCTTGATGATACGTTCATTCACCTGGTCTTTAATGGTTGCACCTCCGACTTGAAATGATGGATTAATCTTCTTATACTTCTCAAGAAGAATATCATACATTCCATCATCTAATACTAATACATCATATGAGGTGCTATTATACAATGCATTACTTAACCTAAGAATCAAGTCTAAATCCTGAATTTCTTCAGGATCTAAACTCTGCTTGCTATAGATTTCTAAAGCTCGCTGATTGATATTATTAATCACATCAGCTGTTAGCGTTTCTTTAATCTTTCCATCAAGTACATCTCGATAGATAGATTTTAAATCAATCATCTTTATCATCCTTTCGGAATTGAATAAAAGCCGGTTTCTTTTGATTTGGTAATCCATCAAAATATGGATTGCCATTACGATCATGCTTAATATGAATCTTGTCTGGGTTTTTCATAACCCATTCAGCATCAGCTTTATCTAATTTCTGGAATGCATTGATGAATCTTTGGAAAGCTTTCTTCTTCTTTATAGACCGCTTAATAAATACCACCTTCATACCAATGGATTTAAGCATAACATCGAAGATTTCTGCTTTACGAGATTTCGATTCTTTATCAAGCTTAAGATTAATCTTAAACGGAGAATCTGTCAATAGTTTCTTAGTCAATCGTCTAGCATGTGGAGATGAACTATACAGCATCAACATCATGACATTAACGGTATTACCAATATGACTAAACAAACCAGATTCCATATTACCGAAACGAATTGGCGTATTTGTAAATACACCCTTATTTTGACCAGCACTCTTATTACGGCTATTCTCATTCTTATTATCTGTAAATGACAATGAAGTTACTGAGAACTTTTCTTTACCATACTGCTTTAATCTATAAAAGTACTGATACCCAATCAATAATGGATTTAGTGTCTTTACCTCACGATAATGCCCGGTGGAATCTTTAATCAATGTATACGCTTGAGACATCTTACACACCGGGAATCTTTTATATAACTCATCCAATGTATCAATTGTAATATTCTCTTGTAATGGCATAATTGATAAAATCAATGCTGGGTCATTAAATACCATATTATACAAGATATCAAACTGAACGTCTTCTGCTCTGGATAAGATATCTTCTTTAAACTTATCGGCTTGCTTCTGGGTAATCATACTAATAAACTCATATAGAGTATTGAAAGTTTTCTCAACGAATTCTTGCTTATTCTCTACAGGAGTTTTCGTAGTACGAGCTAAGAAGTTTAATAATGCACTCGATGCACTATTTAATTCAACTTCAATAAGCTGAGCTGGATTTAGACGGTTGGTAGTAGAACCCTGATTGAAGATTAATTCAACTGGTTCACCATCAATTCTTTTAGGCATCATTTCATCTGGAAGAATCTTACTAATGACGCCTTTACCGCCATAACGATTTGTAAGTTTGTCTCCTTCGTGGACTTCGTTTTCTTCTTCCATTGTCAAATCAATAACGATATTAGAGAAGATGCTATCCTTGTTAGAGATCTTGCATCCGTTACAAATCTTTTTAGAATTTGTATATAGTTTATCAAGTAAATAATTCTTCTTGCAATCATACTGATAAACTAATTCATCTACTTTTAAAACCACCTCTTTTGCAAAACGTAATGTATTCTGATAATACATATTGAGCTGAGTGTTATATACTGAGTCTGCCATCAGCTGTGGATTATTAGAATAGATATTGATATCTACTATACGTCCACCACCAATGATTTTATCGTCACTCATTGTGACTTCCTTTAGACGACTATAAGACTGAGCAAACAGTGATTCCTGTTTGTTTTCTCGTCTTATAGCTGCAACAACACTATTCTGCACAGGTTCCATTAAATCTGGAATAACCTTATAGAGATTATCATCACCATAGATATTGAGCATGATATCATTCTCATTAACCATGATGATTTCTTGGGAAATAAGATTTGACGTTAACTTCTTAGCCCCGCTTTGACTAATGATAATAGCATCTTCTGTAGTCAAGTTCGTTGCTAAGTACGTCGTAAGTAGATTGATGCCATCCATACGGTTATTAAATTCATCAAACGATGTAGATTTCATATACACATCATTTTTATGAATCTCATCACCTAGTTTAAGATAATCTAGATACGATGTGTCTACATTGTAGCCATATTCTTCAATGCGATGTTCATATGACTTACGTTCGATTAAATCCAAACTATTGGTTTCAGGTAAATACACAATCAGATAGTAATGCCATCCTGGTTTGAATTGGAACTTTTCAATTTTACCAACTACAATTCCACGCATTGGTGCTTCCTTGAAGCTGGTAGAACGTCTGCCAAATTCATTTTCATATCCAGTTTGGATAAACGGCACCTCTGGCCGAACAAGCGACATCGCCTGTTCGGTCTGAGAAGCATACAACAATTTTCTTGCTCCAGATACAGCGGCAGGAAAAGGCTCAGCCAATTCCTTGCCGAGCCGCTGTTCTGGATAATCAATACGTTTTTCAACTTCTTTTAATTGATCTAATACTGAATTATCCATCTTTTTTCTCTCCTTTAATAAAATATTGAATCCGTAGACTCATGTTTATAATATATAATAAAACTAGAAATTACTCTTCAATGATTGTACTACACATTCTTGCAAAATCATTCATAGCTTTATTAAGGAGTTTTTGATTATTGAGTTTAGCTTCATCTTGTCGTTTAGGTAATAGACCCTGTAAAGCTTCTAAGCAAACTCTATCAAAGATTGCTTTAAACTCTTCATTGCTGAAATACTTTTCTAAGAATTTCTTATTGGTGAATTTCATATCAGAGTGATCATCAATTTGCATGTATGCACCTCTGGCAATGATACGACCAACTTGTTTCAAGAAAAGCATATTAGAAATAATCGGATTAAACCCATTTGTAAAATCTAACAGCAGTGGAATATAATCTTCTTGTGAACGGTTAGAACGAGATTTAACTAGACTAATATCCGTTTCCATTCCATTAAAACCAAATGTTTCAGACTTGATTTTCTTATCATTAAAACGAATGATATTATTAGCCAGATACATCATGGCTTTACCGCCAGGAATAGATTCTGATTGTTTAAGATATGCGTTCTGTGCTTGAGAATGCATCATTGGATTAATTTCAACTGACTGTGTAATGTGATTAATACCCAAAAAAATAATATTAACCTCTTTCATTAACTGAATGATTCGTTTAATTAATTGAGTATTTGATTTAGCTAGTGCAGTCGCATCCATCTGACCGCCTAAATCGCCTCTATCACTAACACGTTCTGGAACCAGCATAGCAATAGAGTCTAGGACATATACTGTCGGAACGTACTTAATAATCGGTTGACCGAGAGAATCTACAAGACCTGTATCATAAGTATAGTCTTTAGAGTTCTCTTTCTTTTCTTCATAAATTGCATGTACATCGTCAAATACAGATTCAGTCGTTACTCCGAAGTTTGCAATATCCACACGATCAAATAACTCTTGCTGTGAAAAACCAGTCAATGTTTCCATGCGTGGAATTGTAATACCGCCTTCGATAGAGCGAACTAACATAAAACCATTTTCAAATGATCTAATGATATTAGCTGCTACCTGAATGGCCCATGTGGTTTTACCAGATCCACTACGACCAATAATCTGGTTAAATGAACCATCTAAAATACCGGTTGCAAAATACGTATACTTGGTTTTGTCTTTACGATATCCTGTAACTTCAAAACCATTTAAGAAGTCAAAACCTGCAAAGCCTGTTTGGTACATTACATCAAAAATACTTGTTTCATTGGAACGTCCTTGACGAACTCTGGATAAAAGATTGCTCATAGTGTATTCCTCCTTATACAGATCTAATACTGTACATATTTGTTCCTTAGGAGATAAAAAATAAAACCAATACACTTAATAAATGTATAGGTTTTAAAATATTAAACCAATTCATTACCAAGGTACCCCCTTCCGAAGGGGGACCTTATGATTTAGTTTATTATTTAGGTACTTCGCTATATTTGTACCTTAGAAAAAATAAACCCATACACTTAATAAGTGTATGGGTTTAAATTGTTATTTACTTTTCGCTTTCGCTTACTCCATTTGCAAGCAGATGAATCATCTGGATGTAATAGTTAATGACTCCATCCTCCTGCTCTTCATCAAACACGATGGCCGGAGAAAATTCTCCGAAAATGATAATGCCACGCTCCAAATCAATCTTATATTTATGGCCTTGTGCGAAAGCCTCAGTCAAAAACAGAAGTGCGATAGCTGCGCTCATGAGCATTACTTTTCCCGCGTCGTTTTCTACGCCGTTTTCAGTAACTTTTGTTTTACCATACGGATTAGTATTATAAATGGTAATACCTCCGCCCAGTAATTCACACAGAGTGCCGTTTGGCAAATAAAAGATATCAATATTTGCCTCGTAAACTGCGTTCAGTTTAGCTTTGATGCCGTTGTACAAAACGACACAAAGCTTTTTAATGGATTCTTCTTTAGCCATGGGTATTTCCTCCCTTAATACGAATAAATACTGTATATATGTTTCGTATATTATAAAAAATAAAACCCATACAAGTTATTATATGTATGGGCTTTATAAAATTAATCAAACAAACTTAACTGTTCTGGAAAATGTAAATAGACTGTTTCGTAATGCATGTTTAATAATTCATCATATCTCTTTTGAGTCGTTTTAAATTCTTTATTTTTAGATTTTGATATACCTCTATAGAATTTATATCTATGGTGTAAAGTGGTATTCAATCTATATGCTAATTTGCAAATTTCAGCACATTCATCTGAATTTAATCTTAATTTTAATTTAACAGCGTCTTTTATAGTTTCTTTTAATCTAATGCTATCACAAATTTTACCTAAATCGGTATTGTTATAATCTTTTGGATATTTAAATGAAATTATAGTATGATATTTATTTTTATTAAGATTATCTTCTTGATAAATAGCTACGATAGATAACCGTCTATTTAATACATTTAAAGAAACAGAAAATTTAAAACTAGTTATATTTTTCATATTAAACTGCTCCTTTTAAAGAAAATATTTCCATTGTATTTCAATTGGATACAATATTACATATTTTGTACATAACTTTCTTTAATCCCATTGATCATAATATTAATTAATTTAGCATAATAATTGTAAGTTTCATTATCAAACCAATCTAATACTAATGCTGGAGAATATTCTCCAAATTCATCTAAGCCTTTTTTCCAATCTATTGAGTATTTATATCCCTGAGAGAGGGTCTCCATTAAGCAAAATAAAACTATTGCTGAATCAGTAAAAATAAATTCTTCATCATCTTCATTATTATCAATATCAATTGTTATAGAACCATTTTTCTTAAAAATTACTTTAGCTTCTACTTTCTTTTCACTACTTGGGTCTCCAAAATAAATAATAAATCCTTCATCATCATTAAAAATATTAAAATCAGAAATAATAATATTATAAATATTTAAACCATTCTTAATATTATCTAGTCTTTCTTTAATACCATTATATAGAATCGTACATAAAATTTTAGCTGCTTCTTTATTAGTCATAATAAATCTCTCCTTTTAAATAAAATAAATGAAAACTAGGATCACGATAATAATATATAAACCATTAAAAATTTACAGGATAGTCAATTAGACTATCCTGTAAACTAAATTATATAGTATCCATCATCGTATAGTTCTTCAGCAACAAATTTAACTTTGCTGTAATCTGTAGATAATGATCTAAGTGAACATCTTACATCTGTAGGTCTTGCCTGACTAATCAAACACTGCTGCGAGTATTTGATGATAGTATCTTTGATAACTGATACTGGAAGTTCATTTAAAAGATAAATGACACAGTTTGTAATCCAACCATCCATCTCAGCAATTGTATGAGTATACCAGTTTTCATTTTCGTCATAAACATCAAACATGGATACCAGAAACAATTCTCTAATCTTATCCCAGAATAAGTTTCTATAAAGATCCATAATATCTAAATCTTCATATTGCCAAGGATTCAATGAAGTGAATACCATAAAGTTAACTCTACGGATATTAATAGTCTCTTTCTTGCTAGAATTTCTTGCAATAAATATTTCATTTAAGAAATCACTAGAGTAACTGTTTTCAAATATTTTAAGATTATCGTATTCAGCCGGGATGATAATATGGCTAATGGTAAATAATTTGTCTTTAGACTCTCTTATTTCTTCTTTGGTTTGCTTACTGTAATTACAATTAATCAAATACAAGTAAGCGGCATCATTAAATCCGAATACTTCTTCTGGTGTAAAAGTAAATTCAGGATTCTGTGTGATTACATCATAAATTGCATTAAGAAAATTTTTAATATATATACCATCGCATAATTCTTTAGAGCTGCTAAATGTCTTGAAGATATCTTTTACATTGCAAATCATATAATCATACATTTCTTCTGGATTCTCTAGATCTATACTATGAAAATCCTTAGTAAATTTCTCAATCAAGTTTTCTTTTGTTCTACGTTCAATAATCTGCTGAGCAATCAATTGGTTTTCATCTTGATGAGGTTTTTGCTTTAACGCATCAAATACAGCCATCAATATCAACTCCTAATAAAAATCTGTATCCTCAGTAAAATATACTGAGGATACAAAAAGTAATTATTAATTAACGACGAATTTCAAGTTCATCTTTAAATGGATTTGCTTGTACCTTCTTACCATGCTTTACTACAAGCACAGAATCATCAGAATTTTCTTCCTCAGACTCTTGAAACTCTTGCTGTGAGGGTTGAACTGCAACAGTGGAGATTTCATCATCGTCATCTTCATCATCATTAAAGAAATCTTCAGCTGACTGAGCTTTCTTCTTTTTCTGAAGATTAAACATTTTATCTTCGCTTACGGCTTCAAGTGAACCAATCTCATCTAAGAACTCATCTTGAGATTTATCAATATTGTTGGTTCTCTGAAGATATTCATTGTATACAGTCTTAAGCTCTTCTGTTGGTAGTTTAAGACCAGATGCAATTACAGCAATGTACTCATCTTCTCCCGGATTTACAGTCTGAATGTGATAATAAACTTCAAACGGTTCACCAGTATATTTGAATACCGCTGTTGGATCTACATCAATTTCTTTAGTACGCTCAGATACATTCAGGATAATACCAATGCGTTTCGCTGTCTTTGTATATTCAAGAGATTTAGAATAATCAAACATCTCACGAATCGCATTAGAAAGATCTGTTGTATTCTTAATGCCTTGGAGGACTTCTTTTTCTACATCCATGAAACCTGGTGTAGTAGATAATTTAAATAAATCTGTCCCATCAATATTCTGGTCAGATTCACGTAAGTCCATACCTAAGAAAACTCGCATACGTTTAGCAAATTCTTCATTTGCTTTTTCTTCTGCTTCAGCTTTATTCTTTGAAGAATCTAAGAACTTTTTATTGCTAATAGATTCTACTGTGAATGTATCTTCTAGGTCTTTAAAATATTCTAATGTATTCTGTAAGCCACGGGCATCTTGTTCAAACCCAGTGAATACAAAAAGATGAACATTCTTCGCTAGTACAGAATCAATATACTTTGCAAGAATTGTGGATGCACCACAACCTGTACCACCTTCGGTTGAGCTTACA
>Ga0326514_10002664_pt1 | contig 11361 bp, 5 predicted proteins | sample 3_2548_0518_D_FD_203653 | JGI IMG/M metagenome (GOLD analysis project Ga0326514, IMG submission 203653) | Bovine rumen microbial communities from UC Davis, California, United States - 3_2548_0518 | ecosystem: Host-associated > Mammals > Digestive system > Stomach > Rumen | place: USA: California... | reverse complement strand
AAGATTCGTGCTGCTGTCGAGGGTTCACTGCTCTGCGTCATTGGTTCTCACGCTGACAACAAGCCTCAGCTTTCTATCATGATGAGCGACGACATGGTCAGTGAACACGGACTGAATGCAGGCCAGATGGTTCGCGAAGCCGCTAAGCTTATCCAGGGCGGTGGCGGTGGTCAGCCCCACTTCGCTCAGGCCGGTGGTAAGAGCGTCGACGGACTCTCTGCTGCAGTCGATAAGGTCATCGAACTGGCAAATCTGTAATATAGTACACATTGTTCACACTTTTTAACGGCATGCGCTGTCATATTTTTCAGCGCATGCCGTCTATTTTGTGAAATGAGTACAGAAATCAGCAAAAAGGACTTCGCCCGATTGGTGCAGCTACATGCCCCACAGGTGCTCGACTTCACGGCCAGACTGCTATCTGATTGCAGGGAGGCTGAAGAGGTGGCACAGGATGCCTTCGTCAAGGCTTTCAGGCAACTGTCGTCTTTCCGTGGTGACTCGTCGTTCGTGACATGGGTACAGCGCATAGCCTATCACGAAGCCATTGACCATCTGCGACAACGAGCGCCCTACACGGTAGACATCAGCGAAGTGGCTGCAATATCGGACGATGAAGAGCTGTCAACGGGACGTGAGGAACGTATAGCGTTGATGGAAGAGGCTATCGACGACCTGCCAAACGATGAGCAACTGCTGATACATCTCTATTATTACGAAGACCAACCGTTGCGAGACATCGCCTATATCATGGATGCGGAGCCGAATGCATTGGCACAGCGACTCCACCGAATCAGAAAGAAACTATTACGGACGATTAATCAGAAAGAAAATGAACAAGCTGACAGATAACGATATACGCGAGGCCCTGAAACGAAGGGAAACACGACGGACAAAACCCGAAGTGCCAGCAGACTTCATGACCAACGTGATGCAGGAGATAACTCCCAAGCCTGTACGTAGAGCACGATATGCCTACATCGCTTCCCTTGCCGCAGCAGCCTGCATAGCCATTGCCGTGCTGATGGTTTGGCCAAAGGAAGATGGTCTACAGTCCGACGGGAGCGAACTTGTAGTCCGTAAGGAGTACATTCCCAGTCCGTCGCCTAAGACCGAGCAAGATTCAGTAAGTCGAGTGCTGCCAGTAAAAGCGGTAGTGCGGCAAGCAAAAAGAACAGACAGACAATTAGTAGCACAGCGAGACAAGCCCGCTGCTTCATCTGCTGACAGCCTCGACTATTATATTAATAAGATAGAACGTGAACTGGCCCAAATGGATGATAGCCTCTATATTGAGCATATTCATCGGGTGATGCATGCTGACGAGCGACTGCAGCGTATCGTCAACAATTACATCCTGAATGAATTGCATAAAGATGCCCAACCCCATCAAGCCGCAATTATTAACAACGTAACAACAGACGATTATGAAGAATAGGAATATGGTTATGGCATTGTGCCTGATATGGGCCATGTCAATCAATGCACAGGTGAGCGACGCGGCCCGTCGCGTCCACGAAGCGTTACAGGCTTTCGTAGCCTCTGGTGAATATAATGTAGGTGAAGGCCGTGTGGTCTGCAAGGACATAGTTACTGGCGGCAAAGCTACGGCCTATGACTTTAGCCAGGTGTTTTCCGTTGAGGGCACTAATGATGCCAGCATACTGTTTCCACACATGCAGGAGTTGGAGCAGACCCTGCGCAGCGAAGCCGTGCATGCCAAGGAAGTCATGATTCACGACGCCCAAGAAGGTGTTCCGTTGACCTCTGGTGTACTATGGACCTTTGGCAATCCTAATGGCGCGGTCAGCGGGAGGTATGTCTTCGGCACCCGACAGAACATCCGCCTGCTGTCTTTCGACGAGTCTGACGGGCAGCGCTATGCCGTCCTGTTAGTGTGGGAACAGCAGATTAAGCTGGACCAGCAGGCTGGAAACTTTTGGATGATGAACGGCACCGTTTTTGAGATTGCGGCTAAGAAGCGCGACGGCATGCCTTTTATTCTGCCTTATTCCGAACGGCAGGAAATGACAGCAACCATCAAATACGACACAGACCCTACAGCCCCACAGACTTACGACGAACTGTTAGCCAAAGTAAAGCAGACCTGCCAGATCTACGACCGCGAGACCTCGGGTGGCAAGACGGCTGCTGTCGTGGTGCTCCACAAGATGTGCGACGCCTATCCCAACAAACTGACCCAAGAGCAGTACAACACGCTCATCGGCATCCTAAGTCCTTATGCTGAGACCGCCTCGGGCCAGAAACACAGGGAGATGTTTGGCTACACCTGCTACACGCTTTACAAGAAGAGTGAGCAATATCAGGCGGAAGGCGGTGAGGTGAAGCGTCGACCAGCCATGATAACCTCTTCCACCATATCTACGACGCAGCTGCGAAAGGTCGTTTCATACAACGGACTGATTACCAACGGTTCTGAAGACCTGCAACTGGTGGACTGCCAGATTAGCGGCACGGCTCCAGCCGATGCCGACAGCATTAGCGTTCATCGCAGCGTGTCCTCTTTCGAGGAACTTGGAAAGTTTCCTGTCCGCAACGGACGTTTCTCTTTCACCTGCCGATTGCCGAAAGACGAGGTGTGCGGCCTGACCACAGAAAACCGCCATATCACGTATTTCTGGGCAGACGGCCAACCCATCAGAGCAGACTTGGTAAAGAGTACCGTCAAGAGTCAGAAAGCCTCTCAGCAGCGCAACAACTTCCTGAACGAAACGGAGGCAGAACGGTTGCGCATGCTGAAGATAAAGGACCGTGCCGAACTGGATGCCGCCCTCGCCAAGCAGCGCGAACGCTATCGTCAGGTCATCTTCCAAGGCAACGACGACCTGCTGAAAGCCTACGCCATCTACAAGGCATATACCGAACTGACTTACGACGAACTGAAGCCCTTTGTCAGCGACCAGTTCCGCTACTCTAACCATCTGCTAATGGCTCCCGTCAAGGAATATGTGGCTGGATTGGAGAAACGCCGTCCGGGGAAACATTATGAAGACATGCTCGTTGCAGACACGCTGGGCAACCCTCACCAGCTGAAAGAGTACGTCGGACGCGGCTATGTCGTGCTGCACTTCTGGGAAAGCTGGAATCGCGACCAGTTCGACATCCTGCCCCAGTTGCGCACACTCTACGACCAGTATCATGCGAAAGGCCTGCAAATCCTCAGTCTAGCCATTGACGGAAACAACAAGAAACAATGGATGGACCGACTGAAAGAAGAGAACCTGCCTTGGCCACAACTGTCTACCAAAGCAGCTAAGAATCTATACGGCATCCTCTCATGGCCCGAAACCGTTGTCATCGGTCCTGACGGCACCATCGTCGCCAGTCCCTCAACCGTGCAAGAGTTAGAGGCAGAACTGAAAAAGATTTTTAGTAAGAACTGATTTTGGCATCCATGTTACCGCTGTTCATAGACCACGTATTCTATACATACAATTCAAAAAAACATAGCCCCTTGTGCCCCCTTTCTCTGGGGATCCCTTTGTACAAAGGAGATTTTCGGTTCAAACAGTATGAGGGCAACCGCATTTGCGATTGCCCTCATACTATAGTTGAAAAATAAAGCGCGAGATTACTTGAACAGGCTCTGGGCCATCTTTTCGAGGCAGCGGCGCCAGGTCAGGAACTCGTGGGCAGTACCCTCGGAAACGAGACCCTCAGCATTGAAACCGGCAGCTTTCAGGGCTTCGACGCTCTTGTTGATGCCGTCGGGATTCTCCTTGTCGCCACAACCTACGAAGATGTACTTCACAGCCTTCGGATCCTTAATCTCGTCGGGCATATAGGTGCCGCCAGAGAGCAGTCCCCAGTAACCAAACACCTCAGGACGACGCAGGGTGATGAGCTTCGTTTCCATACCACCCATCGACAGACCAGCCATAGCGCGGTTCCACTTGTCGGGCTTGGTGAGGAACTGTTTGTCAATGACGGGGATGAGCTCGTCAATAAGCACCTTCTCGAACTCCTCAGCAGTGAACTGGCCGATAGTACCGAACTTGAAGTCGTTGGTCAGACCATAGGCCATGACAACGATGAAGGGCTTGATCTTGCCGTCGGCAATCAGATTATCCATAATGATGCCAGCCTTACCCTGTACGGGCCAGCTGGTCTCGTTCTCACCCCAGCCATGCTGCAGGTACAGAACGGGATAGCGCTCCTGCTTGCCCTTCACGAGCTTACCATAGCCATAGGGCAGATATACATTGGCAGTCTGCATCTTGCCCGTACTCTCAGACCAGAAGTTCACCTGCTGAATGTTTCCGTGAGGAATGTCCTTGCGCCAAGCATAGAAGTCCTGATCGGGAGCGGGAATCTCGATACCACTCTCCCAACGGCAAGAGCCGAAGTAGTTGTGCGTGCCAGGATCGTTGAACACACCACCGTCGATGGTCAGGTGATAGTAGTGGAAACCAGGATCCATCGGACCCTCGGTAGTACCAGTCCACACACCGTCCTTATCCTTGCGCAGCACCGTACCGCCACGACCACCAAGGCCCAGGCTGACGATAACCGACTTGGCATCGGGAGCCTCGATACGGAAACGGGCATAACCCTCGCTGTTCACCTGCGGATACTCCTGACCAGGCTGGTTGCAGGGATTGGGAACCCAGTCGTCTTTCGGTGTTGCATTATCAAGCTTAACGTCGAAGTCGCGAATAACCTGGAACGAGCGCTTTGCCTTCAGGTTCTCGTCGATGGGCAACGGATGGTTGCCGAGGCCGAGCCAAGAGTCCTTGTCGCTAAGGTTCCAGAAGGTCACATTCTTAATGACATTCTTATACTTACGGAAAATCTTGAAGATGCGGTTGTACTGGTCTTCCTGCAACGTAGCGATATAGGGAGCCTGGGGCTTAGCCTCACCACGCGAGAAGCGCAGCTGACCACCACTCTCGGTGTTGGTACGGAGGTCGAGCTCGGTAATGTGGATGATATTCACAATCTCAGAGAAACGCTGAATAGCCTTTTCAAGCTGGTCCTCTTCAGGGAAATAGATGTTGTAGTGGCCCTGCATACCAATACCGTCGATAGGCACACCAGCGTCCTTCATCTTCTTCACCATCTCGTAGATACGCTCACGCTTGCCGTTATCCACACAACTGTAGTCGTTGTAGATCAGAACACCTGTGGGATCAGCCTCACGGGCAAACTCGAAAGCCTTGGCGATGAACTCATCACCGCAGAGCTTGAAATGACGGCTCTGACGATAAGGGCTGGCCTTGACCATCTTGCCATCAACAAAGTCGAATGGACGTCCGTCGTCGGCCATAGCCTCGTTCACCACATCCCAAGCATATACCACGTCCTTATAGCGGTTCACCACCGTGTGGATGTGGTCGCGCAGGCGCTCGTAGAACACTTCCTTCTTGACGGGCTTACCCTTCTTGTCGGTAAACATCCAGTCGGCAAACTGAGAGTGCCAGCACAGGCAATGACCACGCATCTTAATACCATTCTCGCGGCAGAAGTTGGCAATCTTATCGGCCTTCTCAAAGTTCCAGACACCCTCCTTCGGATGAATCTCGCCGGGCTTCCAGTCGTTCTCGGCTGTCACACTGTTAAACTGTTTCTTGACAATCTCGCTTTGAGCAGGATCAGAGATATTGTTCTGATTGACAGCCACACCGATTGTGAAATAATCCTTGTAGGCATCCTTCAGACTGGGCCCTGCGAAATAGTCGACAGGACGTCCCCACTGAGCCAGCATTGGTGTGATGCCAAGAAATGCCAGCATCAGACCGGTAATAATTCTTTTTTTCATACTGTTATGGTTTAGTTAGTGTTAATGATTATTATTGAATGTCTATTATCTGTTTCTTCAAATCCTTGTCGAGTGAGCTGTTGCCGATGAGAATCTCATACTTGCCTGGCTTCACACGCATGGTGTTCGTCTCGGCATCCCAGAATTCGAAACTTTTACGTTCCAACTTCAGCGTAGCAGTAGCCGTCTGTCCAGCCTTTACGCTGACACGTTCGAAGGCACGCAGCGACTTCAGCGGACCATCGGGATCCTGTAGGTTGCGGATGTAGAGCTGTACGATTTCCGTGCCGTCCTTTGTGCCCGTATTGGCCACCTCAACAGAACATGTTCCGTTACCGTCACTTCTTACCTCTGACCTCTCACCTCTTACCTCGAACGTCGTGAAACTCAGTCCATAGCCAAAGGGGAACAGGGCATCGGTGAAGTAACGATACGTGCGTCCCTTCATCGAGTAGTCTTCGTAGTCGGGCAATTGGTTGCTTGACTTATAGAACGTAATGGGCAGCTTGCCACTGGGGTTATAGTCACCAAACAACACGTCGGCCACAGCCGTGCCACCCTCCTGGCCAGGATACCATGCCTGCACGATAGCCTCGCACGTCTCCGTCTCAGGTTGCAGGGCGATACACGAGCCTGAACAGTTGACAAAGACAATCTGCTTACCGGCAGCCTTCAACGCTTTCAGGAAATCGCGCTGCACCTTGGGCAGTTCGATATGGGTACGGTCGCCGCCTTTGAATCCATCAATATCCACGGGCATTTCCTCGCCTTCCAGACTGGGGGCAATGCCACCTACGAAGATGACCTTGTCGATACCATTCAGCTGGGCAATGTTCTCCTGATAGTCAATGGGATGCTCCTTGGCAATGTTGATAGCCAGATTGGCATTATAGGTATGGATATGCGAGAAACGCACCTCAATGTTGTAGCTCTTGCCCCTCTCAGCCTGAATGGCCACACGGTTGGGTGTGGTGCGCCAGATGTGGTGCATAAACTTCTGTACGCCGTCGATATAGAGTTCGAAGTGTCCGCAACCGTCCACATTCACCACATATTCACCAGCCTCCTTCGGGGTGAATACCGTCTCATACTTCGCTGAGAAATCCTCGAGCTGTACGCCAGGGGCAAAATTATGCATGCCAAACGTGGTGACAGCCAGTGGCTGGGTGTAATACTGCGTGGTGACGGGCTTGCCCTCCATCTTACGATTGTTCCAGAACGTACCCTTCATACCCTTCTTGCCGTCGAAGCTGCACTGCGAGGCCATCAGGCACTCCATCACCTTGTCGTAGGTCAGGTCACAACCCGGATAATAGATTAGAGTTGAGCGTTTAGAGTTTAGAGAAGAACGTTTTACCTTCATCTTCTGGCAGATGCCGTCGAGAATGGTAATGGTGTGGTTGGGCTGTCCATTATAGTTACCCCACATCATTGGAGTATTGTCAGCATTGGGACCAATGACGGCAATTCTTTCGTTCTTCTTCAAGGGAAGGATTTCGTTCTTATTCTGCAACAGCACGATAGACTGACGCGCCATATCCAACGACAGGTTGGCAGAAGCCTTGGTAGACATGGCAGAATACGGAATCTTCGACCATTCCACCAGCGACGGGTCATCCATCTCACCCAGGTCGAAACGGCCTTCCAGCAAGCGGATGACATGCTTGTCGACCTCAGCCTCAGTGATGAAGCCACGCTTCACGGCTTCAGGAATACTGCGATAGGCATAGCCGTAGCCGCACTCCACGTCCGTACCGGCAATGGTTGCTTTGGCAGAAGCATGCACAGGCGACGACGAACTCTTGTGCGACTCATAGAAATCCGAGACGGCGCCACAGTCGCTGACAACGAGGTACTTAAAGCCCCACTCGTCGCGCAGGATGGTTTGCAACAGACGCTGCGAACCACAGCACGGATCATCGTCCAGTCGCTGGTAGGCACACATCACCTCGCGCACCTTCGCATCCTGCACCAGCGTCTTGAAGGCGGGCATATAGGTTTCCCACATATCACGCGGCGACACATTGGTCAGGTTAGCCGAGTGGCGCGTATACTCAGGACCGCTGTGCACTGCATAGTGCTTGGCACAGGCCCACAGCTTACGGTACTTCGCCTCCTCAGGACCTTGAAGGCCCTTCACCACCTGCACACCCATCACTGAGGTCAGATAAGGATCCTCGCCATAGGTCTCCTGTCCCCTGCCCCATCGCGGGTCGCGGAAGATATTTACATTCGGTGTCCACACGGAGAGGCTATGGAATTTCTCGTCCTCACCCGAGCCGCGATACATGCGCTCGTTATACTGCGCACGGAACTCCGTCGATGCAGCGTCGAACACCTTATATAATAGTGCGGGGTTGAACGACGACGCCATAGCTATCGGCTCTGGGAACACAGTGACGTTGCCCATGTTGGCAGCACCATGCAGGGCCTCGCTCCACCAGAAGAATTTTTTTATTCCCAGACGGGGTATGGCCGGACTTTCGTCCAACATCAGTTTCGCCTTTTCCTCCAGCGTCAGACGTGAGCACAAGTCCTTGGCACGTTCCAATGCCGACAGGTTGGGATTCTGATAGGGATACGTTTGTGCCGACACCATCAGGCCGACACAGCACACCACGATTGTTGATAATAAGCGTTGTTTCATATCTTTTGTTTTATTCTTCAATCTTGATGATAAATCCGCCGCGAGGCTGACACTCCATCTCAGAGGGCAATTGGCTGACACCACTGATTTGCCAGTTTCCGTTGGCATCGTCAGCAAATACTTGCGCCTTCTTCCATTCCTTGCCAATAAAAGCAAGATCAGTTAAAAGCACCTGCAGTTCATCCAATCCATTGATACCTGCCACATACCACGTCTTTCCACTTCTGCGGGCCAGCACGGCACTCTCGCCAGGATAGCCCGACACGAAGCGCGTCTCGTCCCATACGGTAGGCAACTGACCTAAGAAGTCCTGCACCTCTTGGGGCTGCGACAAAAAGCTCTCCGGACGGTCAGCCAAATGCTGCAGTCCGCTCTCGTACAGCACTGTCAGCGCCAGTTCATGGGCATTCGACGTGATGTGCGGATGCTGCGAATCGCTAAACGCACAGGGTGTATAGTCCATCGGACCTATCACATTACGCGTATAGGGCAATGTGGCGTTATGACTGGCGGCCTTCTTCGTAAAGTGAGGCACGTTGTTATACCACTCGGCACCATAAACGCCCTCTGTAGAAAGGAGGTTCGGATAGGTACGCTGCCAACCGCGAGGGATAGGAGCCCCATGGAAATTCACCAGCAGGTGGTGACGGGCTGCACTCTCCAGCAAGTCCTGACAGTAGTCCATATTCGCCTGGTTGTCGCCGCTGAAGAAGTCAATCTTCACGCCTGCCACACCGATCTTCTCGCACCAGGCAAACTCCTTCTCCCTGTCTTCGGGCTTGTTCAGGCGGAACTTGGGCCCAGGGGCGCCGTCTATCCAACCAATGCAGGAATTATACCAGATGAGTGGCTTGACACCTTTCGATTTCGCGTAGGCTACGGCATCCTCAATGGTCTTGCCCTCGTTCGTTGCCACCTTGTCCATCTCGTCCCATTCGGCGTCGATGAGCACGTACGGCAACTTCAGCTGAACGGCCATGTCGACATATTTCTTGATGATGTTGAAGTCGTTCGAACCGTGGTTGTTAGCCCAATAGATCCACGACACCACACCAGGCATAATCCAATGGGTGTCGGCCAGTTTCGACGACTCGCTGACGTCCGTTACGAGTGTCGACTCGACAATGTCAGCCAGTTTGCCAATGATGACGACGCGCCACGGGGTGTGCCAGTCGCCTGTCAACTCCAGGTCGTTCTGGTCTTGCACCACGCGGAACACCTCGCCATCATTAAACAGGCTCGACGCACTCTGCCGGCGCTCGATATTGGCCTCGGTGATCAGGGCAAACACCTTTTCGTTTTCGTTTGCGTTTTCGTTTATGGCCTCCATCAACAACGGATAGCCCCAGTGGGTATTAATCTTATCAGTGACCATCGAACCGCCAAAGCCTCCCAGCGTCTTCACGTTGGCAGTGGTCGACATGGGGAAGAATCCCTCATAGCCGTCGCTCCACTGTTGCATCCACCGTTTCGTACCCTCGGGAATGATATAGGCCGTCTGCTCCTCAGGATGTTTCTCGTTTTGCAGGTTTGCATACTCATAACGGAAAGCAATACCGTCGTTATACACCCTCAGCACCAAATTGCCGCAACGGTACTCGTTGGCTTCGTTCACGCAGTGCAGGCGCTTGCCTGACAGCATCCAATAGTCATTCTTCACGGGGCCCGTCCAATTCACGAAGTCCGTATTGCTCAGGCCCACACCGGTCAGTTTCAGCGCCTTCTGGCCGTTGTAGTTCACCACGAGATTTGCGCCCTTCACGTCCAATGTCAACAATCCGTTGGGCGAAGCCATCGTCTGATGCTCCTTAGGCGCCTGGTCCAACAGGAAGCGGTCCAGGAACGACTCCACAATGGGGAACTGGCTCTGGGGCAGCTGACAGTGTCCGTGCCCACCAACCACACTCCACGACATGCGGTCGGCAATGCCGAAGCGCTGCCACACCTGGTAGGCGGCCTTTGCTGAATAGAACATAGAGCTGTCAGCCAGCCATTCGTAGTCGGTATTGCCCAACAGCAACAGGGCGCGCGGACAGACCATCGCACACAGCTCATGCTGGTCGTAGGGCAGCTGGTAGACGCTGTCACCACGGAAATTCTCCTTCTGACTCTCCAGGAACCAGTGGTAGTCGGTCTTGTCGATATCCTCCAGATTCTTGCCTGCCAGCGTCAACTCGTGCGACTTTCTCCAGGCTGCCGCACCACCACCGCCAGGCTCCTGGGCAATGGTCAGGGCGATACGCTCGTCGAAGGCACCACAATACAGGGCCATCTTGCCGGCATACGAACAACCCGTCACACCAATGCGCTTCACGTCAATCTTGGTCTTCTCGGGACCCAGCTGTTGCAGTCCGTCAATCAGTCGGCTCATGCCCCACGCCCACTCACTATAGGCACCGTTGTCCTTCAGCTCAGGATACAGGCGGTCGAAGGCGTGCTCACCCCTGTCGTGATGCTTGCCGAACTGCTTGTAGTCGTTCACCTGCGCCGAGGTGAAGGTCGTTGTGGCAATGGGCCTGTCCTCAAACAGTTGTCGGGGCAGGGCTATCATGTCCGTACCAATCATCAGCGCATAAGGCGGTTGGCCCACCTTCGGATAGCGTATGTGCGACTTCAGCGTCAACGTCTGCTTGCCCACCTTCACGTCGACAAACAGTGTGTCACCCACCATGCGGGCTTTCACCTGCTTGGGTTTTACGGCAGGCTTTTCCCCGATACCGTAGTGCTGAATCATGTGTCCGATATCGCTGCGGCGACGGGTCCAATCGGCAAAACTCGTAACACTCTCCAGGGCGTAAGGCAGTTCGCGGATGATGGGTAACTGGTCGGCAGCAGGCATCATAGGCTTAGGTATCTTGCTGCCCGTGTGTTCCACGTCATACACCAGGGGGACGGTCTGCGACCATCCACCCAGTGTAATCAGAGTAAATAAAAT
>Ga0326514_10002663_pt1 | contig 11362 bp, 4 predicted proteins | sample 3_2548_0518_D_FD_203653 | JGI IMG/M metagenome (GOLD analysis project Ga0326514, IMG submission 203653) | Bovine rumen microbial communities from UC Davis, California, United States - 3_2548_0518 | ecosystem: Host-associated > Mammals > Digestive system > Stomach > Rumen | place: USA: California... | reverse complement strand
GATGGGCTGTTCGCCAGAATCATCGGTAAAATCAGCGCGTTTACCGTGTTACAATACATCAACAAAACAAACAACAAACCTATTGGTCAAATTAAATATGCGCTACTTTAATTCCGCCAACGAGTTAAAACTATCAAATTTAAAACTATGCAACACATCAGCCCCTCCTGGCACTGCGGGCGCAACACGCGCCGCGGCCCCTCGCACCGACTGACAACTAACCTTTTGTGCCTCGCGGCACTTTTCCTGTTTGCCCTAATGCCCAGCACAGGATGGGCGCAAACGCGTGTAAGTGTGAATAGCGCACAATCATTAAGAGTGGCATTGGAAAGAGATGGTGATGTAGACATCACCATAACTGGCGATTTTGTTCTTAATAACGGCCACACTGCCACTAAGCCTAATGCGGATCCCATAGACTATAACAGCGTTTATTTGGTGGCTGCGGGAAAAAAAACCATAAATGGACAAAAATCAAGTGGAGGTAATTATAAAATCACACGAGGGAGTTATGAAAACAACAGCATCGTCCTTGATAATGGAGCCTGGCTTGTCATAGAAAACCTGATTTTAGATGGAGATAATCAACCAAACTATGCTTCCATGGTCGTTGCCCCTCCGAAGATAAAAAAGAAGATAAACAATGTTGATCATGAGGATGCTGTGAATGCCAAACTCGAAATGAGAAATTGCACCATACAAAACTGCAAACAGACTATAGTGACTCAAGAGACTCTGAATTCTTTTACAGTGCAACAGACAAGTGCTTTAAATGGATATAACTATACGTTTGCAGCTTCGGGCAACAGTGGAGGTGCTGGCGTCCATTTCGCGCCCGGGAAGGCAATGAGCGGAAATATCGACAACAAAATCACCATTGAGAATTGCTATTTCCTTAACAATCAGATAACAGAGGGTGCAAACACCACTCTTGAAAATGGCGGTGCGTTAGCCTTGGCTGGCGAATTTGCATGTGGCGGCACTATCAAGGGCTGCAAATTCCAACAAAACTATGCCCGAAATTACGGCGGGGCCATCTGGTTTGCGCCTAGTCTAAAAACGTCAAACGGCTCATTCCAATTCTTAGGAACAACTGTTGTAGGTGGATCGGTTGATAAGAAGAACTGGAGCGAAGAATGTGGCGGCGGCATCGCAGTGGAAGGCGGCAGAGTGATCTTCAACGAAGAGGTGGACATTCAATATAACACAACCGAAGGAGATGGTGGTGGCATTTTCATATCAGGAGGCCAAGTGACCTTTACAGATAAAGTCAACATTTCATACAACACCGCCAAAAAAGGCGGCGGCATTTGCCAAAACGGAGGTACCCTTGAAATCACTTCCAACAATACCCCTTCCCAAACCATCAAGATAGAGAACAACACAGCCACCGTCACCCCACAAAATACGCAATATAATACTTATGAAGGCGGCGGCGGTGTCCTTGTCATGGGCGGCACTACCACTAACACTACCCCCATTACCACTTTTACGGGAACCGAATCCAACCCCATCCAAATCATAAACAACAAAGCCACCAATGCCTACGGCGGCGGCATCCTTGTTCACCGAGCAGCACCCACTTTCACTTTTTGCAACATAGGCAGTTCGGGCAACGGCAACTCTGCGGCAAGACGCGGCGGCGGCATCTACCTCGCGTCTACGGAATCCCCTTACGTTGCCTCTTTCACAAATTGCAACATCGATTACAACTACACCACCAACGCTGATAGTGAAGGCGGCGGTGTTTACAACTATGGTGAAATGGCTGTTTACGCCAACACTTTCACAAACTGCTACATCCGCTACAACGGCGAAAACGAGACGAACAAAACCAAGAACGGCGGCGGCGTTTACCTGTATGGCAGCACGAGGTTGAACAACTGCACTATCAGCAACAACAAAGCCACCGGCGACGGCGGCGGATTGTATATGTACTCGGGGTATGCCACACTCTCAAACGGATGCCATGTGAATGACAACACAGCCAACCAAGGCGGCGGCATATACTACAAAAACGGCAGCTTTGAAAACACCAACTATGTTTACAACAACACTGCCACCACCAACGGCGGCGGCGTGTTTGTTGAGGTTACAGCAGACAGGACACTATCAGGCCTCGTCATCGGCTCCAACGTTCCAGCAGCTAATGCGGACAAAGGAAACAAAGCCCAGCAAGGCGGAGGCGTTTACACCTATTCCACCAGTGACGGGAACAAGCTCCTCACGATAAACAATTGCAAAATCGTTTACAACCAAAATCAAAGCGATGGCGTCTCCCGCATCACCAGTGGCGGCGGCTTGTGCATGGCAAACGAAAATTCCTCCATTTTCTCCTTTAGCCACACAGTGGAGCTGACAGGAGGAACCCTCATAGACAATAACAAGGCAGTGAACGGCGGCGGCGTGTATTTGACAAACATAGGCACCCTAACCCTCGAACTCATCAATACCAGGCTGAGCAACAACATCGCCACCAACAATGGCGGCGGCATCTACAACGATAAGCAAACAGTGACAAGCGAAAACAATAATGATGGCACCATCACCTTCCATGGCAACAGCACAGAAGTAGAAGACGGCGGCGGCATCTACAACAATGAAAATGGCAAAGTCAAACTCACAGGCACCAATCAACATATCTTCACGGAAAACATTGCCGCCCGCAGCGGCGGCGGCATCTACAACGGGGGAACAAGCACATGCTCCCTCAAAAACTGCCAAATCGGCCAATCCGGCAAAGGCAATGTAGCCGCAACCGCCGGCGGCGGCATTTATGTTGAAAATGGTGCCACCACAACCCTCCTCCCCGGCGATATCACCTTCGAGGACAACCGTGCCTCCGGCAACGGCGGCGGCATCTTCAACGCAGGGACGGTGACTCAGGCGGGCGGCTGCACGTTGACCTTTGACCACAACATTTCCGAAAATAACAACGGCGGCGGCGTTTTCCACATCGGCAAACCTCTCACCCTCACAAATGCAATCTTCAAAAACAACCTGGCCACAATGAACGGCGGCGGCGTTTACCACTCCGGCGAGTCTCTCACCCTCACTGCAACCTTCACAAACAACACCGCCACCACAGGGAACGGCGGCGGCATCTACACCGAGAACACGTGTACCCTCAACAACTGCACCATTGGCGAAGCCAACAAACCCAACAAAGCCCCCAACGGCAACGGCGGCGGCATCTACATGAATGGCGAAGAGCTCACCATCAATGGCGGTTCGGTATCATACAACACTGCCACCAACAACGGCGGCGGCATCTATTTGGAGCAAAAAAACACCTTCGTAAACAACAATTGCCGTATCCAAAAGAACGAGGCCACCAACGGCAATGGCGGAGGCATCTATTTGGAAAGTAAAGAAGGTGGTGGGCTACAACCAGGGTCGTATACGTTTAGTGCCCTTACTGTTATAGGTTCTGATAATGACACTATTGGCACGTTAGATATTTCAACGGGCGAAATTAAAAAAAGCACGGAGGTTCTTGCAGAAAATGTAGAAATTGGATGTTACCAGTCGGGATTTCGTTATGATATTTATCCTCCTGATAATCCAATTTATAATTTGAATGTTAGAGTAGAAGCTCATACGATAGATAGATTTATGGTTTATTGCGATAAGGTTGGGAGTTCGGCATGGCATACTGATGGCTACAAGTTCATACTCAGATTTAAACAAACTGATGGTGGGGTTGTTTATTATTTAGACCTGGAATTTGGCATTTCTTATGAAGAATATGAAGGATATGAAGGACAGGAATATTATTATTATTTTGACGGTCCAAAGGAGATTCCGGCAGCAACCGATGCCACCACTCTCACGCTCAACGGCAGCACGGTTGGCGGAGCCGGCATGGGCAACACGGCCGGCACCTTCGGCGGCGGCGTGTATATCTCCTCCGGTGCCATCATGGGCGTGAGTGGCGCAGTGAAGGTGAAAGGCAACACCACAAAACGCAGCACCAACGATTACCCTTACCTGAAGGGTAGCCTGGAAGACGACGTGTGCCTGCAAAGCCTTAATTGGACACAAGCAAACAATACCAATATCGGAGCAGGTGGCAACATAGGAAAGATTTATGTTCATGGCGACATTACAGGATCCTATATCGGCATCACTGAAGAGCAGATTGCGATAGGTCCAGATAATGACGTGAGCAATACTGACCGTCTACACAATTATGAAGGCGACATACATCGTCAGTTCACCATCAACTACGGCACGTTTTACAACGCCAAAAATGCCACGGAGATTTTCTTCTCCAACGACAAGATACTTGACATCAAACGCCTCTATCCGGGACTGAATTCTCTCGGCGAAAACGTTACCTCAACAACCAACTTGCTTGAGGTTACACTCGGCCTCGACGTCAAAGCATGGTATGTGGCAGGCATCTGGGACGATGGCAACGGTAATGCACCACGTTACAAATGGGGAAGAGACGACCCGCTCTATGGCCGCTTCCCTGATATTCCCCTTCGCACACTGACAGGCCCTGAAGGTGTGTTTGCCCGAGGCTACAACCCTCACACCGACCACATCTTCGTGGTGCGTGCCATCAGTATCGAGGAGGAAGCCAAAGTAAGAAAAACCAATAATGAGGTCGTCATCCGCTATCCAAATGATTGGAACCAAAACGATTTTAAAGTTGATGATGATGATAATTCAATTCAATCAATCCCCAATACGGAAGGCTCGTTGGAGGTGACGCTGCACCGCTATCCGGGCGGCCATAGGTTGAGTTCCGCTTTTGTCACGGCTACGGGTGAATACGTCTACGACAGCAAGACGAGCAATAGTGGTGGCGAAAACGGCGCTGTGCCTTCCGCCCAAGCTGCTGGTGGAACTCCCACTGCTAACAGTTCTCTCAAGCCAGGCGCCAACATCGGCCCTTTGGTGCAGATGGACGCTTCAAACATCACCACACTATACGACGTACACATGGACGGCCTTGCCGAATTCGATCATGTCGAAAACACTTCGCACAATCCACAAGGGTTTTATATCAGCCCCAAAAGCGCACTGCTTGCCGTGGAGGATGTGACTTATTCCAATAACAACACTAATACAGGTACAATTACCTTGAAGGAGACCTGCGAACTGCTGTGGAACAACAACAAATATGGCTCCGACAACAGCAAAGAACTTGATACTGATACTGATGCAAAATTCAAAAGGGAGCAGCGCACGGGTGGTGCGGTATTTTGCGCTGGAACGCTCGTTTGCGAAGGCACCGTCATAGAAAGAAACACTTGCATCGACACCACCAACACCACTACCAATGGTCGTGGCGGTGGCATATATGTGAAACCCGGCGGCAGCGTAACACTCGACGGCTGCATCGTGGGCAGCGAAGGCGACGCAGGCAACGACGAAACCAACAAAAACATGGCCCAATATGGCGGTGGCATCTACATCGACAATATACCTTACAACGATAATAACACTCCTGAAAATCCATCAGACGATATCCCAGAGAAATCTGGCGTAGTCATCCTTACTGGCCAAAACGCCATCCAACACAATGAGGCCACCGTGAAAGGCGGCGGCGTCTACAAACTTGGTAGGCTTAAGATTCAGGACGGCACTACTAATGAGGTCGATAAACCCCTCCACATCACCAAGAACAACATCGTCAGCGGCACGGATGAAAACATCACTTATACACTTAACAATGTTCATATTCCCATCGAGAGTGCTGACGACCAAACCATCCTCATAACAGGCGCATTGAACTGCGGCTCCAGCGTCGGCGTCACCAAGACCAAAAAATGGGCGGGCGACATAGGCTACGGCACCCAAGGCGAACACACCTACAAAAACGATAAGTATTTCGAAGAAGTGAACACACCCATTGCTAAGGTGGATTCTTGGGAAGATGATGATAATGATCCTTCAACACCAAGTGTCTTAGCGAATGAAACTTGGGCAGAGGATGCCTTCTACAAGCGCATCTTCTTCGACGACAAGGGATATTATCGGGTTTGGAGTTTCGACTTTTATAACTATGGAGATGGCGAAGATTACAGCGACCAGAAGGACTACTTCATCGAGACATGGCGCAGCTATGCCAATAACGGCACTGACCATGTGGAATTGGACAACAACAACAAATTGGTCAAAAAAGCAAAATCACCCCAAGGCTTCGCCTACTTCGCCAAGCAGGTGAACGATGGCGAGGATTATTCGGGTGTCGACCTCTGCCAAACCACCACCATAGACCTTGACGGCCACCATTGGGAGCCGATAGGCTACACCTTCTGCGGCGGATGTGGCGGGCAACCTCACAGGCCTTTTGCCGGCACCTACAACGGCAACGGCCATTTCATCCTGAACGCCATAAGCATCCTGCCTGAGAAGGAGATGGGCTTGTTCGGCAATGTCACCGGCACGGTGAAGCACACCTTTGCCGTCGGCAACCTGTTCAGCAATACCCATGACCATACCTCTGCCTCTGACAATCACGGTTCTGCCAGCCTCGGTGCCATCGTAGGCAACACCACCGGCACCATCGACGGCTGCGAGGCCGCCGGCTTCACCCTCAAGGGCTATGCCACAGCTACGGGTGCCACCGTAGCGGCAGGCGGCATAGCCGGCAATGTGGGCAACGGCGAGGTGCGCAACAGCTTCACCTCGGGCATCACTTTTGCAGGCTCCATCACCAACGCCGGCGGCTTGGCCGGCAACATCGCCTCGGGCGGCGCGGTGAAGAACTGCTACAGCAAGGCAGCTATTCCCGCCGTGGATAATTGCAATAATGGCGCTCTTGTGGGCAACAACGAAGGCACGCTCAGCAATGCCTATACTTCGGCCACTACGGGCGCGATTGTTGGCAGTGGCACACAAGGCACCAATGTATATTCCGCCGGTGCCACGGGCGCAACCGCAACTTACACAGCCCCCATCGGAGCAGACCACCTCGGCTATATGTGCATCGACAACGGCGTGGCAATAACTAACACAAACGGCCTCACCGAAGGCAAGGATTATTTCAATTTCAAGAACGCAAGCGGCAACGAAGTAAATCTTATTCCGCTCTTCCGCCTGCTTAACCTCAACAATAGTGATAATTACACAACCTATGCTGAATGGGCACGCCCGGCCTTGGCTTACTACAACAGCAGCTTCAACGGCATCGAGCGTCCGATCAACGGCGACCTTCCTTTGCTGATGCTCAACAACTACGATGGCAGCACCCATATCGGCCAAGGCGGTTTCCGCAGCGTGGGTACCTACGGCGGTGGCGGCGATGTGCTGCAATACGGCGGTCCCGACCGCGACGGCAACGGGCTTGACGCAGCCCTCACCCGTCCGAAAGTGACGGGCTTCACAGGCAACGACTACCTGTTTGTTTACGGCGACGTGAATGTAGCCCCTGCTGCCGAGCTTAATGCTTTCACCCAAGCCAAAGTGAGCATCTACGAACACGCGGCCATCAGTAGGGCAGGCACTCTTGCCGGCTTCACCCAAACCTATGTCGGTGTCACATTCGACAATTCCGGGAAAGTTAGTGGTTCCGCTACCAACGGCATCAACTACATTGATAACGGACCCAGCTTGCCCCGCAACTGGCACATGCTCTCCACGCCGCTCACCAACGCGCCGTTGGGGTTCCGCTATGGGGATGACGATGAAGACAACGAAAAAACCTATATAGAAGGAGAGAATTACAATAATGACAATTGTTATAACAATCCATGGGGCGGCGAAAACGGTTCCAATACCCCCAACACCCCAAGCGACAGGGAGTTCAGTTGGCTTGGAAACAGTAATTATGCCACTGGCCATACCCGCTACTGGATGCACGGCTGGAACAACAGCCGCGTTGCTGGTACGCACGATAACAGCTCCTATCCCGCCAGCACATGGAAAGACGGTTATTTCCCGAGCAAGGTGAACACCTCGGCCATCCAATTTGGTGCGCAGCTTTTCATCCCATTCGAAAATAACAACGGCAGCAACGAATATGTCAACGGAAACCACCGCTACCCATACGGCATGGACTTCTACAGTTGGTATGAGCCGAAGTACCACTACATCAACTTCAAGCGCAACGGTCCCAACCACTGGCATAGCAACGCTCCACATGTCCACTTGGACTACACGCCCGAGGAGGCCTCAAACAACAGCGATGCCACAGCCTTTGGCCAAAACGTGAACGAGACCACCCTCCTCGACGGCAAGGGCTACATGGCCTCCATCCACATCCCTACTTTCTTGCAGACCAGCGGCTCGTTGGGCGGCTCAACAAAAACCATAAAAGTCACCTACAACGAGAATGATTTGGACCTCTGCGAAGGCTGGAACCTCGTGGGCAACCCCTTCCACGCCTACCTTGACTTCAACGCCTTTAGCTCAGCCAACAGCGCTGTGGGCAACCAATACGTGGTCTACAACGCCGACGGCTTCGGGCGCCCTGGCAACGGCAACTATGGCGACGGCTTCAGCTACTATGTGGTCGGCGGCTCCCAAAATGGCGCCTACGCCGGCCAGTATCTCCACCCGCACCAAGGCTTCTTCGTGAAAGTGGGTAGCAGCACGACACTCAATTTCGCCGAGAGCCAGACGGTGCTCCGCAGCCAAATCGGCACGAGCGGCTCCTACCGCGACGACAGCCGTCCTGCCTACCCCTTGGTGAACCTCTTCCTCACGAGCGACAAGGGCTGCTCCGATGTGTGCGTGGTCGAGTTCAACCGTCCCGAATGGGGCGGTGCCACCAAGCTGCGCGACATGTATTCGGGCAACGGCCTGTTCTACGCCGCCCACGACAACGGCAACTATGCCGCCCTCTTCGCCACGCCCGAAGCCGAGCGCATCCCGCTCAAGTTTGAGGCCAAGGACGAAGCCGGCGACACCTACACCATCCACTGGAACACCCAAAACGGCGACTTCCACAAGCTCTACCTCGTCGACAACATCACGGGCGTGCAGTACGACATGCTCCGCAACTCGAGCTACAGCTTCAGCGGCAAGAAAGACGACTACTGGACGCGCTTCTACATCACCTTCGAAGTGACAGGACTCGATGAAGAACAAGATGACGAGGACGACGACGCTTCGACAGGCTCGGCGTCCACCACCTTCGCCTTCTTCGACGGCTCGCAATGGGTGGTCACCAACGACGGACACGGCACCGCCACCCTCGACCTCATCGACCTGCAAGGCCGTGTGCTGCACAGCACGACCCTCGCCGAGGGCCAAGCCCGCATCGGCCTGCCCGACGTGGCCAAGGGCATGTACCTGATGAGAATGACAAACCAAAACGGAATGTTTGTGCAAAAGATAGTGGTAAGATAATACAATCAACAACAGATAACAGACAAACGGATATGAAAAACGCCAGAAAATATATCATCCTTGCCGCCGCTCTGCTGCTGACGGCTACCGTCCACGCGCAAGTGTTCCTGATGACGGACGAGGACTTCCACCACAGCGAGCGTGTCGTCCACAATCCCACAACGCCCCTCGCGCCCTACCAAGGCGGCGACTTCGACCAGACGCTCTACACCCCCTTGGGCAGCGGATGGCTCGTGTTGGCCGGACTCGGCACTGCCTATCTCATGCGCAAACGCCGAAAGAACGACGACGAATAATTCAAAAAGCCGAAGCACTCAACCATGCTTCGGCTTTATTTGTTTTTCGCAAGGGGCTTTTCGTCAGCTTTTTACATTCTTCTTTTTCCCGTAATACCAAATCTGCCAACTGTTGAACAGGTTTTGCAGCACCGAATAGAAGGCCAAATACACCGATGCCAAGGGATGCAAATAATGGTTGGCCATCCAAATACCCATCGCGGAGTTTTTCTGCCCGAGCAACTGTCCGCCCGCTATGGTGTCGCCGTACTTGTGCCCAATCCATTTGCCCAACCCGAACTGGACGATGCAGAACAGCAAGGCCGAAACGCCGAGCCAAAGGATGCTGTTCCAGTTGCCCTTGCCGTGCAAAAAGATGAAATCGATGGTTTGGCCCAAGGTGAGGAACAGGGCAACGGCCCAAAAATAGAAGGCCAGACCCTTGTAGCGGCTGAGGAGATGGTTGGCGCGAGGCCACCAAAACTGCAAAGCCAAAGCCAAAAAAAACGGCAAGCCTATGACCGTGCCCACGCGCCTCAAAATCTGCAAGAACGACTCAAAAAAAGGCATGTCCTGATTCACGCCAATAAAGGAAAAATACACGGGCGCGACAATGGAAATCAACAGATTGCCGATGACCGTGTAGGATGTCACGGTGTTGCGATCGGCGCCGAGCATGGTACTGATGACCGCCACCGAGGCCGCCACAGGGCAAAGCACCCCAATCAGTACGCCTTCGGCAATGATTTCGTTGACATTCAACAGCCTGAGCAAGGCATAACCGCCCAAACTCACCACCACTTGGAACAACATAATCCAAACGAACAGTGGCTTAAAGCGCAGTTTCAGAATGTCGACCGCCGAAAAGGTAAGCAGGAGGATGGTGAAGATGATGTAAGGCACCACCACGCTAAAAGCCGCGCAATACTCGTGCAGCAACAAGCCCAAAACAATGGCGATGGGCAGGATATAACTTCTGATTTTTTGCATGATAAAACAGTGTTCTTTTTGTCAAGCGACAATCCACTCCCGCAAGGTCTTGGTTTCTTGCGAGAAAGCCATGCCAATCTTGACGACGGGCTTTCCTTCAGCGTTGTAAGGGATGGCGTAATCCTTCGAGTTGATTTGGTCAAGGGCCTCTTGCGCCGTGCCGCGCATCTTCAGCTCCATCACATAGACCGCGTCGCGCATGAACACTACGAGGTCGGTGCGGGCCCCGTGCCACCTTCACTTGCGTGAACGTGCGGCAATTAATCATGGAGAAGACCACGTATGTCAGCACCTCGTAGTAGGCCTCGTACTTGGCGATGTCGTCCAATTCCTTCGCGCCAAATTCCAAATAGGGAATCGAGGCGAAGAACGATTGCATGGCTTTCATAGCCCCTTCAATGTCGTGACGGTATAGGCAGGCATAGAAATCGCCGGCGAATCCCCGTGAATCGGTGTTGCCGAGGTTCATCATGCGTGCCAAGAAGTTTTCCATGAAGCCAACCTTCACCTCGGCGTTGGGGAAGTCAAGGGTGTATTTGTTGCTCAAGAAGTCGTAGCCCTTGATGGTGAGGTAGCCCGCCTGATAGAGCAAAGGCAGCGCGGAGGTCATGCCCTCGGTGGGCACGTCGAACTGGGTGGAAGGCACCTGCAACTGTTCCAACTCCAAGATGTTGGTGTCGAAACGCTTCATCGACTCGAAAAGGAAGGTGGGCGTGCCGCTGCCGAACCAATAGTAATCAAGGTCTTTCATCTTGAAGGCATTCACCAAACTGTAAGGATTGAAGATG
>Ga0326514_10002661_pt1 | contig 11364 bp, 19 predicted proteins | sample 3_2548_0518_D_FD_203653 | JGI IMG/M metagenome (GOLD analysis project Ga0326514, IMG submission 203653) | Bovine rumen microbial communities from UC Davis, California, United States - 3_2548_0518 | ecosystem: Host-associated > Mammals > Digestive system > Stomach > Rumen | place: USA... | reverse complement strand
CTACAATGTCAGATTGATGATGGAATACATAGCCGCGATGGACGTTAAAGCCTTTATCGTTAAGGATGGCGGCAAGCTCTCGCTCCGACCTTGCCCCCTTATTCCTTGAAGCTCTGCCACGCCTTGCATTGTCAGCTTCTTTGATCATGCAAACGGCACCTCTTCCTCTACCATCATCCAGCTATCTTCCTGCTTCTCTTCTTTTGTCTCTTCTTTTGTCTCTTCGTTCGCCTTTTTTGATTCGGCAAATTCGATATGGTTTGCTATTATCTTTGTGGCATATTTTGTCACGCCGTCTTTTTCATATTTGTCTATCTGTATTTCACCTTCGACAACTATCTTTGTGCCTTTTCGGAGATATTTCTCCGCAAACTCTGCATTTTTGTTGAACGTTACGCAATTGAAAAAATCTGCATTGGGTTTCCCGTCCTTTTTAAGCCTCCGATCTACCGCAATGCTAAAAGATCCGATCGTAACATCTCCGCCCTGTGAAATTCTTATTTCAGGGTCTTTTGTAAGCCTCCCCATCAGTATAACCAGATTCATATCACACCTCCTCAAATACTATGGTCTTTTTATGTACTATCGCTAATGCGAACTCGCTTCGCGCACCGTTTGAACGTTCCCAGCCATTAAGCATATAAACCACATCGCAGCTCTTGAGCATTACGCGAGACATTTCCATGTACGTATCATACTTTGTGCCGTCCGGCATCTGCGCATTTACCTTCGCCGGATTGACGGGAATATAGCCCGAATTTCTGATCATTTCCTCTGCTTTGGAAAACCTCTCCATATAGTCTTTTGTGCCTGTTATTGCACCGCTTATATATACCCTCATATTTACGCCTCTTTTATTCCCAGATAATCAAACAATGTAGGTGATGTAACGTCCGTTTCTGCGTTTTCAAGATACCCCAGAGCGTCCCTAAAATAATCGGGATTAAGCTCGCACATAATGCCTTTTCTGCCTAACAATATAGCTTCATAAGGTACTGTACCGATGCCCCCAAAAGGATCATAGACAAGCTCATTTTTGTTTGAAAATCTGTTAATGATTCTCTCTACAATTTCAAGCTGTAAAGGGCAAACGTGCAACTGCTGTCTGCGTCTCGATTGCTCTGTATTTAAAGTCTTCATCCGGTTTATATCGTCCCACACATCTGCTATGTTCCATGAAGCTGGGGGAACTATCATATATACCGCCGGAAGTTTGCCCTGTTCATCCAGTTTTTTGCAAAGCTCAACGTGCTCTTCGTAGCTGTAAATATGCTCGCGGCTGTACTTGCGGTATAAAGCGCCTAAAACCTTGTGATCTGTCACCTTCATGACCTCTTCCTTTGTCACAAGTCTGTCTCCATTCGTACGCCAATAAGCATGGGCGTCAAGCTGCCATTGTGCCCTTGTGTATTCCTCTTTTGTTTTGGTAACAGGAACGTCAGCATAAGCGGTGGATCTGTCGCTTGGAAGTTTCCTGAAAAGCAAGACATATTCAGGACATCCCACGCCCATTTTTGACCCGTCCTTGCACTGCTCTGTCCACCCTAAACGGTACGTTTGATTATTCTCCCGTACAACGTCTGTTACTACCGTGATCATGCCGAAATACTGAAAACCATGTTTTATATAATGCGTGATACAATCAGCGTGAAAAGGCTCTATGGTAGGCATTCCCGTCCCCGTTGTATTGCCAAATAATACCCTGTCCTTTACATGAATTGCGGCTACTCTTCCGGGCTTCAATACTCGCAATAATTCGGGTGTTAAAAAGTCCATCTGCTCAAAGAACCTTTCGTCATTTTCATTGTGCCCAAAATCGTTATAATTGCTTGAATATTCATAATGATTTCCAAACGGGATAGACGTATGTATAAGGTCAACAGAGTTATCTTCCATACGTCTTGTCTGTTCCACACAATCATCATTTACCGCCGTATATAAATTGCCATTTACTGTCACTGTCTCAACTCCCATTTTCCTTTCTAATTTTTTGAAACGGCTGACGTTATTCAGTCCGTATTTTTTTACTATTTCCGTCATTTTCTTAACCATATGATTATGGTTTTTCCATTTCTCTTCCAAAGTGTTTCTTATCTCTTGCTCGCTTTCCATGTAAACAATATCTATTTTTACCGGGTCTTTTTGCAAAAATCTGTAACACCTGTGAACGGCTTGGATAAAATCGTTGAACTCATAATCTATTCCAACAAAAAGTTCCCTATGGCAATACCTTTGGAAATTACATCCGCTCCCGGATAGTGATTTCTTTGTTGCAAATAGTTTCGTTCTTCCGTAAGAGAAATCCAAAACCCTCTGTTCTCTAACGTCATAATCCATTGATCCGTCAATATCGACTATCTCAGGCATGAGCTTTTTAAGACAATCTCTCTCTGCGTTTCTGTCATGCCATATAACAAAATGATCCTGTGGAGATTCGTTTATAATCTCCATTGCCTTCCTGCACCTTTCTTCAATGGACTCTTTTTTTATTTTCGCAGCTTCCTTCAATCCGGCTTTTGCATCAGTGAAAAGCGAGAACTGCCCGTCACGGTCTATTGCTTTTCCGTACTCAATAGGGATTTTGTGCCATTCCACCTCAAGCGGCGGCAGCTCATAGCCATCGTCCGAATAGGTGGGGTTTAAATCTGACGGTTTGCTTACAAACAGCGCCCAGCTTGAAATCCAAAGCCAAAACTCTTCCTCTTGTGCCGGGTATAGCGTCAAATTGTTTGCTTTAGTGCTGTCCCGTTGGAAGAACCTCGTCAGTGCCTGCCCCGTGTCCATAACTTCGAGGTATCCTGCATAATGGATAAGCTCTTTGTATTTGTTGGGTGAAGGCGTAGCTGTCGCAACCAGCTTATAAGGAACATTTTTGAACTTGTCCAAAAACGTCTGATACGTCTTGCTCCCGAATGATCTCAACACGGAGGCTTCATCAAGTGACGTTGCGACAAAAGCTTTAGGATCTATATCCCCATCACGAACCCTTTCATAATTCGTTAGCAGTATCTCATTTCCAGATACCTCGTTTACTTCTGCCATGGTCTTTACATACCTTGGCTTTTCGTAATGCAATACTTCGACTGCGTCGTGTGTAAACTCTTGCTTTACTCCTAACGGCAAGACTATAAGCGCCTTGCCGCCGAACTTCTTAACAACCTGATAACAGAACTCGTATTCCTGTACGGTTTTCCCCAGCCCGAAACTTTCAAACAGCGCCCTCTTGCCGCCTTTCAATGCCCACGCAACCGCATCTTTTTGGTGTGGCATTAAAGCGGCGTTTAAGTCATCCCGATCAACCTCAAACCCACTATCAACAGCAAGCTCTATTTTGGTTGCTAAAAACTCCTTATAGGTCATCTTCATTCCCCCATTCAACCACTTCTCCATCTCTCATTGTGTACCATGTATCAGCCTTATATTTTTCGCCGTCAATTTCTATCATTTTTGCACCGTTTAATGTCCATTCGTTTTCTTTCCAGTATTTGCTTTCGTTTCCTGTCCAATCTGCTAATACTATTCTTGCCCCTTTTACGCCTTTTGCCCGTCCTTTATAGCCCCATGCTACAGCTATTGCACACGGATCGTTAGCCTCTGAGGAACATTTGTATCCCGTGGCTGATGATGCTCCACAGTTTCCCGTGGCTGATGATACTCCATAGTCTCCCGTGGCTGATGATGCTCCTTTGTATCCCGTGGCTGATGATGCTCCATAGTCTCCCGTGGCTGATGATGCTCCATAGTCTCCCGTGGCTGATGATGCTCCACAGTTTCCCGTGGCTGATGATGTTCCATAGTCTCCCGTGGCTGATGATGCTCCACAGTCTCCCGTGGCTGATGATGCTCCACAGTCTCCCGTGGCTGATGATGCTCCTTTGTATCCCGTGGCTGATGATGCTCCATAGTCTCCCGTGGCTGATGATGCTCCACGGTTTCCCGTGGCTGATGATACTCCACAGTCTCCCGTGGCTGATGATGCTCCACAGTCTCCCGTGGCTGATGATGCTCCACAGTATCCGTTGGATTTAGCTTCGGGCTTTATCTTTGACATAGTAAATTCTATTGCCGCTTGCACTAATCCAGCTATTGATATCCTGCCACCGATATGAATCTTTGTAGCAACACATTTATTATCCTCTTTTTGAATATCTCCCTCTAAATCTACTTCGTGATATTCTGATTGATTTGGTGAATAATAAGAAAAGCAGTCTAATGGATATTCACAAGCGTGAAATCCACTTTCGCACAGCTCCGCTTTTTCAACTTCATAGTTTTCTCCTTCCTTATACTGAAATCCTCTGCAAGTCATATCTTTATCGAATCCCTTATATGCTTTCATCTTCTGAATCTCCTTCATTCTTCTTTTTCAAATAACTCCATTTATCAAATACCAAGTCCTTTACATTCCAGTCGGGATACATATCTTCAAGATATTCCTTAAAATACTCCTTCATGATTGTGCTTTCCATGCCGTTATCAAGCTGTTTATGATGCAAGGCACAACCCCACGCTCCGTTTTGCTCAATGCCTTTGCCACCCTGTGAACGTGCTACATAGTGCATTATCTGTGTAGCCGGGAAACCGCTATAGCCCATCCGCTGGCAGAATATGCAGCTTTTATCCCTTTCTTTTATCCGTTTCCTCACCTCTTTGGGAAACTCACAAGCCTTACTCCGTCTGCCCATTCAAGACCTCCTGCATGGCGCTTATAACGCCTGCTACTTCCTCATATAGTTCATAACGTCCGATAAAAGACTTCATGTCTTTTTTCATTCGTTCAATCACCACTGCACGGGTGTTTTTGTTCTCAAGCGCATCTATGACATTTATATATTCTGTGCGCTCCTTTTTTGATACAACCTTGACGCTTACGAAAGCCGAGAGCTTCTTTTCTTCGCCCTCTGAAGTTTTCACAACCACCCTTAATCCGTTTATGATGTGGGCGCTTGTTGATAGTCTGTACTTTTCAGCCGCTTTCGTATCATCCCACTCAAACATATTATGGATGGGGCTGTCAGGGTCTTTTGCTACATCAAGTAATTTTTCACTTGTCACCTTCCCTTCTGTTTCCTCTATCTGTTCAACTATACTTCCTACAATGTTAGGATCTATACCGAATTTGTATGATCCCCATGAGTAAACATTTCCCATGTGCTCATTCTCCTTTTTTTTAAAATCATGCCCCGACAGACCTCGCATTAACGCACCATACCTCGCCTGCCTCAACAGGTCCATACCTCACGCCCCTTGCCGTGCCTAACCTCGCCTGCCACGCCACAATATAACAAGACCCAACACGCCCTGCCTGCCGAACCCGACCTAAACCAACCCCACCATACGTGACCATACCTTACCCCGACCTGCCTGCCTGTCCTTGCCCCGACTAACCCCGAAGACCATAACTCAACAAACCTAACCTGCCTTGCCCCGCATTACCTCATTCCGACCAAACATACCATGACTGCCGATCCTTAACTCGCCGCACCAGAACACCCGTAACCTAACACACCTCACCTGCCATGCCGCGCCTTGCAAGCAACGCCTTAACTCGACCTAACTTTCCTCGCCTGCCTTAATCTTTATCCGTCGCAACATGAAAACGTCCGCAATTTCCGTCCTTCTGCGGTCTCCACTCGCCAACTCCGTTGGCAAAGCCGCCCATGTTTACCATGTTCACTATCTGTGCCGGACTGATTGTAGCCGCATTAAATTTAATGTCTAAAACGGCTCTCCACTCTTTAAACTCACCTCTGTATCTTAGATCCGCTGTTCCCATGCCTACAGTAACGGTATCCTCGCGTATGGTAGGAGTGCCAAATATCTCTACAAATTCATCATCAATGTGAAATGCTCCCCTTGCTGTGGTTTTTGCTTTGATCAGCTTCTGCTGATATGCCGCATCCACCGCACAAGCCTTGAAAGCTCTTGAAGGGAACCCGAAACGGGCTTTGCCGCTTTCGATCAGCTCTTTATACACCTCTTTAGGTGTGTCCTTGTCTATGCCGTCATTCAGCCAATACATAGACAGGTAATAGTCCATTTCCGGATCTTTCGCCTCTTTTGCCTTTGTTGCCTTCTTCATCTGCTTGTCAAGCATCTCCTGCTTTGCCTTGTGGCTCCATGCGTGCATTATCAACGGTGTATCGCCTACAACCGCTATCTGTATCTTTTTAATCTTAATCTCAGGAATTTCAATAATTTCTTCTTTCATGTGCTTATCCTTTCTGTTATAATTACATTGTGCTTATTCTCGTGCCCGTGATTGGTTTGCCGACCGTCACGGGTTTTTTAATCGCAGCTGTTGCCGCGGCATATCGTGTAAAAATAGCCATCTTCTCGCTCCACTACATCGCATCCATAAAAGCCATATCCACAGATAATGCTTTCGTCATCATATGCCCGGTCAAGCTCTTTTTTATACCTTGGAAGTGATGTGATCCTCTCATATTCTTCCTTGCTTATCTCGTAGTAAAATGTTGTAGTTCTTGCGGAACTGTCTGTTATCCGCTTTCCGTTCCTTTTCTTCTTTGGCGGCTTGATGTATCCAGGTTCTTCACCCAAAGCCAAGACCACTTTGTTATTCTTAGCCGCTTTGATAAGGGCTTTCTCATAGTCTTTTTCTGTTGAGTAGTACCAAAGTATACCCCCAACAGACGAAACGGTTATAAAGCCGTCCTTTAAGCCTTCCGGCATGTTTTTTACCTCAATCATTCACTGCCTCCCAAAACTTTGTGATCTCGTCCGGCGGCAAGGTCTCAATCCCAAGCTCTTTCGCCTCTGATATAGTGCCGTCAATCAGCACGCTCATTTCTTTAGAGTTGTAAAGGTGTGATTCCTTTACTACCCAAAACAGGTTGTGATCTACCTTCTGACCTTCCCTGTCCTCAAGGTGGACAGTTCCGCCTAATATCCAATATTCCCTTACGGTCGGATTGTACGATTTTGGCACGATCCTATAATCTGCCGCTCCGTCTGTCTCGGAAATAGTGCCGTATTTCAGCATCAGATTTTTATGTATCTCTTCAAGGGTTGCCCCCAATTCTGCCGCAATCATGCCGCATAATTTCCAATGGTATGCGTTTGCGTCACGTGAGCGCCTTTCCCTGTGCTTTACTGCCTTTATATCAAGCGTTTCGGCTTCATTTAGGCGGTTTATTTCATCGTCCGATACTTTATCTACCGCAAACGTCAAAAGCCGCTCTTTGGTCTTCAAATCAACCGTGGCACTTATCAGGTGCCCTTTAGCTTCCATTGGACGCTCCCTTGCATTTATGAAGAAGTTCGCCCTCTTCTTCCGGTGTCAGATCCGCAAGGGAATTTTTCTCGAAATGTTCCAGTACGGATTTTTCAGAAAAATGGGCTTTTCTGATCATTGCCCTCAGCACATTTTCACGGCTGTTGGTTTCAAACGTCTTTGATTTTTCTGTTTTTGCGCTCATGATAGTAACCGACTTTATTCGGTTGCCGTCGTATTTGATGTCGGTGACAATAAAACGGTCATCCGGCTTTTTGTTTTTCCCCACCGAAAACTCGCCAGCCCAAAAAACTATATCTGGCGCGGTGTACAGTTCGCGACCTATGCCCCAATTGACACAGGCGCGTTTGAAAGAATCTGAAGCTTGACCTTTCTCTTTTTCAGTGTTGGATTCAGTTCCGACATCCTGTTTCCATACCCATTCTGAATATGCTTCGGTATAAATTCCGACAGAACAGAACAGGTTCCCGTTTACAAGCTCATGCTTGCGCTGCCAGCTTTCGGGTCCTACAGTTTCGTCAAGGATGTTCATGTCACACCTTGCATCCTTGTACAGCAGGCACATACAGCCTACGCCGTTGGCAGTTTCGAAACAGCGTGCAACGCGGCACTCTATCTCATCTGCCCTTAACTTTCTAAAAGTAATCATCTTCAACAATCACCTCCCCGATAAGCTCTTCGCGGACTTCTCTTATTGTTGAAATTGCACTTTCATAATCCCGATCAGCTATATATTTCTCAGCCATCTTCAAGCTGTCTGACAGCCCTTTCAAGCCGTCTACCATATAGTGAAAAAATACGTCTTCCATTGTTATTTCCTCCCATAATTGATTATTGTTGAGGTGCTCACTGTCAGCTGAGCGTCCCCAACTTTCTCGCCCTTTTTAAGTGCCTGCTTGATCTTCATTTTGTCAGGCTCTTTTTTTATCCTCATGTATCTGTCCGGTACTTCTGACGCTTCCACGCTCTCCGTGGTTTTGTAATACACAGATACAAAAGGACTTTTGAACTTTTCGCCTTTCAAGGCATATGTGATGTACCTCAAAAGGTTATCTGCCCTCTTCTCCTGTCGCTTTTTCAAGCCCTGTAACCGCTTGATCTCGTTATTTATGATCTCAGCGGTATCAAGAGCTTCGAGCCTAAGAAAACAAGCGCCCTGTATTTTCTTTTCCTTGTCAATGTTCAGCCTTTCCAGCCTTTCCATTAAGGCTTCAGCGGCTATTTCGTCAAGGATCTCCCCTGTTTCAGGATCCACAAGGGACATGAGGTCGCTTTCTGCCTGCCTCAACTCTTCATCAATTTTATAAATATTCATCTATCCTCCTTTATGCTGAAATAATGCTCTCCCACCTTCTGCCATGGTGTCCCGTATGGCGAATAGTGGGACGTTCTAAAGTACCACACATTTACACTTCCGCAGGCTTTTGTTGTTGCCTGCCATTCATCTGCGACAAGATGTATGAACTCTTCCGTTATGTGCGCCTGCCACTTTTCCATACCGCCGGGATATGATTCAAACTGTTTTTTTGCCGTGATTACATCATCAACATTTGCCATATCCCACCCGGCACGGTTTCCGATAGTATCAACAACCAACCGGATTCCCGTTTCCGGCTGGTTTCCTGCCTCTGCGAAACAGCACGAAACAAGCATTTCAAAGTTATCGTCTGCCGCATCCTCTTCCGGCGTGTCGTATGCTATCCAAGCATCCTCAACCACCTCAACAGGTCTTTCGGCATATTCCACGGGATGACCTTTGGTCACCACCTCGTAATCAATCTCCGGCACTGTCTCTGCCCTTGAATTGAGATGGACAGCCACAACAATCGCCGTGATAATTATTGCAATCAGGAAATTTCTTCCTAATTCCTTTAACAGCTCTCCCCAGATTTTCATAACAGCCCCCTTATTTCCTCATCAGTGAGCTTAAGCGCCTTGATATCTCTCAAGCGCATCTGCAACGGATCCTTTATGTATTTCAGCGCCGTGGCGTGGCAAACGCCAAGCCTCTTCTGCAAGTAGGTCGCTGGCTTTAATGTCGACCGCTTGCACAGACACGAACTAAGGTTCCGTGTTGCGCGGTCATCTACGATTTTTGGCATATTGCTCCCCCCTATTCCCAGTCAGTCCAAAAGCTGCCCGGCTCGTCACCACAATGACGGCTCATGCCCGTCTCAGGGTCATATTCCCAATGCGTTACGCCGCCTGCATATGTGTCATACACATAATTGCCGTATTCGTTAATTTCATATTCGATTCCGTCCAGTTCTCTTCCCATTGTGCTTATTCTCCTTTCTTTTTAGGTGTTTTCCTCTTCTTTTTTGCTCTCTTCTTTATCAGCCGGAATAAGTTTGTTGGTGAAGTACACCTGACCTTTTCCGGTTATCTTCGTGGTCTGCGTTTCAAGCGGCAGACCGTCTCCTTTTTGGATGGTTCTTATAATCCGCTCAAAAAGGCCCATTTCCATAGCCCTCTGAGTCGGTTCTGTGGACTTCTGGCAGATATATCCATTCTCACGAAGCCACTTATACAATCGCTTTTCGCCTATGTGGACACCATTCTGCCGCATCATCTTGGCGAAGTCCCGTATAAGAATGGAACTGTCCGAAGATGTGACCGCATCTGCGAAAATCTCTTTTGGCTTCATCCGCTCATTTTCCGATGATAGTTCTTTGATAATGCTGTCCTTTTGCTCTATCATCTTCTGTGCGGCTTTCAATCCCCTTGCCATGACAAGCTCAGGTGTGTTCCAAGCTTTCTCAAGGTCTATGAGGTACTGTCTGACAGCTTTTCCTTCCGGGGTGCGCTGTATCATGCAAATCTCTTTTGCCATGTCTACCGTTATGTCATAATCTTTCGCTGGTCTGCCGCCCTTTTCCGAGGTTTCTAACATTTTTGTGAAAAACTCCACTCCCTCTGAAAATCCATATGCGCACATACGTTCAAACCACATAGTAAACGGTGTGCTGATATTTAATTGTGAGTGTAGTTCTCGCGCTGATACCGTCATGGTTTCAGCATTGATTTTTATTATGTTTTTCATGTTCCTCCTTTATAATTCCTTATCTTCCATTAGAAATTCCAATGGAACGTTAAACAAGCTGCAGATTTTCAGCAACTTATCTGCTTTAGGGCTATAGCTACCTTTTTTCCACTCTGTCAATGTGGCTGAAGCTATGCCGCTCTGCTTCGACACCTGATGATCATTAAGTTCCCTTGCATCACGCAAGCGAGCGTATTTCTCGTAACTTGGTTTTAGCATTTTCCACCTCCTTTCATAATTTAAGAAATCTGATACTATATATGGGGTTAATTGATCCATATATAGGGAATTGACAGCCGCTAAGTTTCCTTATAAAATGAAATTGCGACATAACATAAATATAAGGAAACTTGCGCTTGCCATTACTAAGATTTCTTAGCACTTTTATATTTAATCACAGGTATCTTAGTTTGTCAAGGGTTTTATTAAGTTTTCTTAATTTTTCTAAAAGGAGGAAAATAATGTATTATGAAACCTTTGAAAAACTATGCAATGAAAAGAATATAAGACCATCTCAAATATCAAGAGCGACAGGGATAGCAACTGCCACCTTTACAGAATGGAAAAAAGGCACTTACACACCTAAAACAGAGAAACTACAGTTAATAGCTGATTATTTTGGAGTTTCCCTTGATTTCTTAATGACTGGAAAAGACATAGAAAAAAAGTCCGAAGAAGGTACAAGCTATTATTTTAATGATGAAACCGCCAAGATTGCACAACAGCTGTTTGAGGACAAGGACATGAGGCTTCTGTTTGATGCGGCAAGAGACAGCAAGCCCGAAAACCTACAGATGGCTGCTGAAATGCTCAAGAGATTTAAGGAGACTAACCCGAATGGATGATGTGTTTGTTTATTATGTTGACTTGCCGCCATCAACTAAAGAGATGGTCACGCCCTGTGCTGACGGCTACACCATTTATATAAATTCACGATGCAATGACCAACAACAGCGAATGGCTTACGTCCATGCGCTCAAGCACATACAGAATCATGACTTTGAGAGTTCCGATGTCCAGAAAATAGAGCTGACCGCTCACAAGAGGGAGGTGCGCCATGGCTAAG
>Ga0326514_10002659_pt1 | contig 11366 bp, 11 predicted proteins | sample 3_2548_0518_D_FD_203653 | JGI IMG/M metagenome (GOLD analysis project Ga0326514, IMG submission 203653) | Bovine rumen microbial communities from UC Davis, California, United States - 3_2548_0518 | ecosystem: Host-associated > Mammals > Digestive system > Stomach > Rumen | place: USA... | reverse complement strand
GTGCTACGCCGGAACGCGACACAAGGGCACTTCCGCTCATTGAGCCTTTGTAGGCTGCAATGCAGGGACGTTTGATGACATGGCCGCCGATAGGAATCATGCTCATCCACAGATAAGGCACGTTTGTCGTCGCATCGGTCTTTACGGTGTAATACAGGTCTGGGTAGATTGCCATAATATGACCATCCGTCTCATCCACCGTCGTTCCGTCCGCATAAAGAGCACTGTTGACTGGGGAGAGTTTGGCTGCGACTCCGGCGTTTGTCACAAGGTAGCGTCCGGATTGAGCTTTGTACTCTTCCCATAGATTGAGGTTGCCTACTCGTCCCCATGCCGGGCTTGACTGCGTTTGCTTCAGGGGAACGCCCCATGCTACGGAGTGCAGAAGCTCCGTGTCGCCGGCATTGATAGCGTCAATGAGTTTGGCAAGTGTTATCCTGCGGATTGAGCCGCCAACCTCAATGATTACCGAGTTGCCAAGCTGCATGGAGGTGGCAACTGTTGCTGTTCCTAAATTCTTTTTTCCCATTGCTATTGAATTTGAGTTATCAATATTATTATTCAGACCACGTGCACTCTGCTGTCACCTCTACGTCGTTTTCCGTGCCGTCCGTATCCGTTTCGGCGGTTGTAACCTGTATGGTGTTGGCATTTGCCGTTTTCAGAACTGACCAGTCCGATTTCTTCATAACGTCCATGCGCCATGCCGGGGTTGAAGGCGTTACCACGGCATTCGTTCTCTGATTGACGATCTTGGCCGCTACCGTCACCGGCGAACCTGTATCCACCTCCTTGTTCGCACTGGAGATATAACAGATAACCTGGAAACCATCACGTGTATCAATGATGCGGATGCCTGCCCTGTACACATGGTCTGTATCTGTCGATTTCTTATAGAACTCCGCTATGAAGAGCTGCGTGCCGTCCACATCATCGCGGCCAACCGTGATTACCTTCTGTCCGGCCTTCGCGCTCCATTCGGTATTGTCTTTGTACCACTTGACATGATAGTCAGTGATGGGTTCTGCCGACAGTTGAAGCTGCGTCGTGAGTGTCGCGGTCTCAACAGTAGATGTCAACTGCTCCGTTGAGGCGATTATGAATCCGGCATAAGAGGATGCACCGACGATCTGAATAAGAATATCAGTACTCTTCTCAATGTCGTACTCTACTCCGCCGACGGTTGCCACTGCTTTGTACATCAGAGAGTCATTCGAAATATTGTCGAGAGACGCAAGGTTGGCGATAATCTTGAGCGCTCCGTTCGTTATGTTGAGCTGGAACTTGCCGGAGCTGTCCGTTACCCAGTCACCTGATGTCGCGCCCGTGAATGACAGGGGAACGCTGTTGCTGTTGTAATACCAGGTGTGTTGGCTTAGGGTGACGGTATTACCCCTTATCGTGTTTGCAACCGGCGTTATGACGGGCTGGTTTGCAGCCTGCGTCCAATCGGGACGAACAGCACCGCTCTCAGGATCAACGCCCTGGTATAGCGGTTTGTTGTTTGTCTGTAATGTAATGAAGAGCGAGTCCCCGTGACGAAGTCTCTTGATAGTAATACTACCTTGTGCGCTGTAATTATCCATTGTTCCAGCCTCCTTGTTCTAATTCGTTAATAACCCCTTGATGTGTATAAATCGTACCAGCGAGAAGCTTGCACTTGTCCCCCAGAGTTTTGGCCGATGAAAGAGCGTGACTGCATGCCACCTCTTTCTCGTTTAGCAGAATTAGATTGCCGTTCACCCTGTGCCCGTGTATGGGGAAGCCGTACGTAACGGCTTGGTTCTTGTTCGCAATAATGTATCTCATTTCAGTTGAAAATTAAAGTGTCACCGTTTTCATCTGTCAGCTCGGCTCCGTCTTCGTTTATAGCCACCGAATGACTTTCCTTTTGGGTGCCCTCGCAATAGACATCGAGCCAATCGTCAAGATAAGTGTTCCCGATGCCGGTATTCGAGAGTTGGAATACTATGTCGCCTCCCTCTCCCTGTGTCACATCAGTATATGCCGCCGTGTCGGTTTTCCATATTATCTTGATAATGCATTCTGGACAGTCAACCGTGGTTCCGTCGCAATCAACCATGGCCACGTCATACCGTTCGGTGTCGCCCGGGTTTATTCCCGTTCCGTTGGTCGGTCGGATGGTGAACTTCGGATAGGCGCGATTCACAGAAAACTGCTTCTCCGCTACCACTGCGTTATTCACGAAAGCACGTAGGAGATAATCTTTCTTTTCTACGAGACGCAAATCAATAGACACTTCCGATGATGTGACAGCCTCCACCTCGTCCGCGTTTGTTGTCGTGAGCTCGCTGAGCTGTGCCGTGCCTCCGGTTATTCCTGTGATTTGATATAGTTTCACCGTAAAATTAGCCGGCAGAACAGCGGCGGCTCCCTTATACAAGTGAACAGGGATGGTGCGTAGATAGCTGTTTTCGTCTGTCGAAGCTGCCAATTCTGCAGCAGATGCAGTAGCAAGGCCGTGTGAGGTCTTATACTCATAGACATGCAGCTTATCTTTGAATGGGTCGTACACGATGATCTGATCGTCTCCCAATGCCATGCTGTAATCATCATCGCTCTTGTCAACTGTTGAGAGAACGATGGGGTCGCATTTGACGTGAACATTTACGCCCAGGCGTGTATCAGCAATGTCGGCTTCAAAGGACAGCTCAAGATAAGAGCCCGGTTCCAGGTTCTTCCTTATGGTTATGTCGCCGCGTGTCGAGCCGACAAGGTCTATCTCATAAAGACCGCTCCACTCTGACAGCGTGGTGATGTCAACACCATTGACAAACCACTTCATGTTAGCAAGGAGGGCATTGGCCTGAGGCGTGCGCCAGCTTCCGTCCGAGGCGTTGGCTACAACGTTCGGATGAACGACTGTCGGTGAAAGTGGCCTGTCTGGCTCATATTGGCGAATGTCGGAGTTATAAACCTGCGTCACAGGCGAAAGTGGCGTGGAGCACACAAGGTTCGCCATTGTGGTCAGTGGCTTATAGTATCTGCGTATTCTTTTTCTTTGACTTTCCATCGTTTATATTACTAATTTTAACGAAGCAACCGAATTGTCTAAATAGGCCGTGAATGTGAATTCTGTGGTGTGATTGTCAATACTTCCTAAATCATCTATGTTCGGGTCTTTGTTGCTGAACAACTCTATTTGCCCGGCGAAGTTCTTAACCTTGCTCCGCAACAGCCATGCGGCATCGTCGGCAGGGTCTCCGCTGTCTCGCGATACAAGCCATCGTTTCACTTGTGACGTCACATCTTCCCATCCTCTGTAAACGGTGCAGGTTGCTGTCAGACTTTCGCCGAAATCAAGAAACACCTCTCCTCCGGTATCTATTTCCATTCTTGGTTTTGCCCGCTCGAAACGCTCAATGGTTCCGAATACATAAGCATTGCCCAATACCTGGCCGTAGCCCGTGAATTCTTTGGTGTATATTTCGCCGTCATCTCCGACTTGCTGCATGGAAAAACCGTCCAGCAGACCGTGTATCTCATAGATGTTCGAGGACGTATAATTCCAGTCGTTCAGTCCGGTCAGCCGGAGAGAGTAGGTCGTTGTCTCAACTACAAGCTGCTGCCTTGTGGGGTGGCTGCTGTATCTGTGGCCGATGCTCGCAAAGTGCATGCCTGCGAAAGGATGTGCCGTGGATGTCCATTGGCTGTCTGTGGCCGAACGTAAATAATAGGTAAAGGTGCCGCTATTGGAACCGAATACCTGTACCACCTCAAAATACACCGCCGTGAAGCCGGCAAGCGTATAGTCTCCGTTGCGGCTGTCTGTGGTCTCGTCGGCATTGCCTCCGTCCTCGTTATGCCAAAAGCCCAACAGCAGATCACCGGGCATGATTGCACCATACTCGCCGTCCTCCAGTTTCAGCGTTGCCGTGCCCGTAAGCTGACGCACTCCGCCGATAACCGTAGGGGTTACCGTCTCGATGATGCCGCCGCCTTCTGAGCGCAGGCCGATACCGATGGTTACAAGGGCTCTGTTGTAGCGAAGCTCCGGGACCTCCAGGAACTCCGAGATACTGACACTCTTGAACTTGGCATCGCCCGACTCGTTTATCAGGGCTCCGCTTGATGCTCCGGCAATAAGACCGGGTTGATAGTCTCCGAAGTAGGTGGTGCGTAAATTGCTCCTGCCTCCTACGGACAACGCTCCGCGAAGTGCTGTGTCTTTGCTGACAGTCGCGTTTCCCTCAATGCTTGTGTCTCCGTTGAGTTCGCTTTTGCCGTTGACAGCTATGCCTCCGTTGAATGTCTCCTTCCCGGCCGCTGTATCGGGTTTGTCCTTGCGAAGATAATACTTGTTGCCCTCTGTCTTTACGACATTGGCAATAAAGTCGTAGTCATCGTCAATGATACCGCCACCGCCTTCGTTCTCGCCGTAGATTGTGCCGCCGGTTGCAACCCATGCTCCGTCTTTGCCGATGTAGGCGTCAAACGGGGACGTTGTACCGACACCGGCATACCATCCGTTTGTCGGATTCGGGTATGTTTCCTCCAGCTCTTCAACCGTGAGGAATATACCCTTGTTCGCTCCTCTTAAATTATCTGCGTCAATTACTCCTCCTACGCGTAGATTATGACCGATGGCTACATCACCGGCCACGTTCAGATCGCCGCCCATTGACACGTGTCTGCCAACGGCAAGGTCTCCGTCTATATGCGTAATGTCTATTGGATTCATTGCAACAGTGAGTCTGCGATACCATCCAGTGCGGATGCTTTGTCTTTATCTCCGAGTGTCAGTAATGTCAGCGCGGCCGCTGTATATATAATCGCCGTGTAACAGCGTTGGCTCAAATCCACCTCGCCGTTCTCAACCGTAGGGAAGGGAATATAGACGGCTCTTTTGACAGTGGCCGTTGTGGTCTTGCACGAATAGAATTCAAGTGCTTTCCCAACAATGCCTGCCGACTCGCGTATGGCGATAGCACATACCGGCCGCTGCGGGTTCCCTCGGATTCCTTTGTACCGGCTGCGCTGCTTCGCATATTCAGGGTCGTCTGTACTGATTGCCTGGTAAACTGCCCGCTCCCAGTCGCTCATTTCAAACACAACAAGACGCAGGAAGTCTTGCGGCAATGGTACCCAGCCGCAATTCTTGTCGGGCTCCCAATATAAAGCGTCACCGAAATTATGCCCAACCTCCAAAAAGAAGCTGGGAGCTTTAAGGTGCACGCGTTGGACGGCCTCAAGTATCTTCGACTGGATAATCTCGTCAAGGGTGAGTGTGTCGATGTCGCCGCTCGTAATGAGTGCCGACCCCGACCTGTTCTCATCAAGACAGATGCGTACGTCCTCCGTTATCTTTGTCAGTTTGAAATACATGCGTTATGGGCGGTTAGGCTGAGAACTCGAAAGACACACCGCATTCTTTGCAGGCCTGCTGGAAAGCGGTTTCTGTGCGAAGCTTCGTGGCGGTATAGTTCTTGTCGGCGAAGTTCTCTTTCAGATACTCGATAGCTGCCGGCTTGTCTGCCACCTCCACCAGCAAGGTGGTGTTTACAGCTCCGTCCGATTCGGCACCTTCTTCCGAACCTCCTTCAACGATGTTCTCTGCTGAGGACCCTCCGGTATTGGCAGTCTCGGCCGGTTTGGGCTGTTCCACCTTAGGCGCACGCGACTTTCGCGCAATGGCTGCGGCATCGTCTGCCACCTCCATTTGGCCGAGAAGTTTAATGCGGCCGTTCTTGTAATACTCGCTGCCCTCTATCACATTCTGATAGATTGGATTGGCTGTTGAGTATTGTGCCGGCGTAACTCCATACGCGGTTAACGCTCCGCCGGTAAAGTGAAACGAAATGGCTGCTTTGCCTACCTTGATTTGCGTTGTCCAGTCCATCAGACCGGACACTCCGTATGTCTTACGAATCATAGTTTGCTTTTGCTTATTAAGAAATGTGGCGAATGGCGTTCAGCCATCCGCCACATAATTTATAAAAAACAGTAAAAACGTCAGTTTATTCGCCTGCCGTCACAACGCCGGTGTACTCAGCCCAGGTGAGTGTCGTAGTGCCGCCCGAAGTTGACTTGGTGACCTTCCACATTGTGCCGTTCTGTGCAGTGTGACTTGCGTCAAGCGTGCAGTCAACGGTGAAGTAAACAATCATGCCGTCAGTGACATCTGCTGCCGTGGGAGCCGTCGCGCTTTCCCAGATGGTGAACGTCTCGGAAGAGCCGTTGGTCTCGCCTTCGCCGTCAATCCATATGTGGCAGGAGCCTTTGAGAGCGAGGGCATCCCATACAACCATGCCCTTGCGCGTTGCCTCTTCTCCTTCAACGCGATCGGAGAACTCATGCTGCGTCGAGTAAGAGTAGTGAACGAGGCGGTCTTCGCCGAGCAATGCACCGCTGTTCGACCAGCCGAGGGTATCAAGGGTGGGCTCACGCTTGATGTCGATGTCGCCGAATACGGTGTGGATGCGGGTGACGCTCCAGCCGATGGGGTTCTGTGCCGATAAAATCTGAATCTCGGGATGCTTCGAGAAGTCGATGCACTGAATCTCCTCAAGCAGATTCTTGCCTGCAAGCATGAGTGCGGTCTTGGGCACGTCCTCGCCGGTGAAGAACAGCTTGGCGAGTGCGATAAGCTTCTCAATCGACCACTTGCCCGTGTGCTGCAGCTCACGCTTGAACTGCCAGCGGATACCCTCGGTGAAGTAAACGAACTGCTGGCCGAGCTTGGGCACGTTCACAGTCAGTTTGCCCTTCTGTCCAGCCCACAAGGTGCGGTTGCCTGCACGCTTAAAGTTGAGAATGGCCTGCTCTGCAATCATGGCCTGCGTGAAGTTGATGTGCTTCTTCTGTGCCTCAAAGTAGTCAGAGACTACCTGGTTCATGCCTCGCTTCTGCAGGAAAACGATATTGGGCTGTGGAATGATGAGGTCGGGATCAACCTCCTTCTGCGTCTCATACAGGGCGTTGCCGAGGAGTTTGACTTTTGTACCTGCGGGAACATTTGGGGTACTGCACTGTGCTGTCGCACTGGAACGGGGGCCGTTGACAGCACGCACAACAGGATTGCCGGTGGCGGTATCGCGTCCGGTGACAAATACCATGAGGTCTTTGCCGGGGGTGGCGGTCTGTCCGTCAGCCGAATAACCGCTCACGCCACACAGCAAAAGGGTGTGGTAGTCACGGGGAATCTGCTGGTCGTTCGTGTCAAGGGGGAGAATGAACGAGTTGGCATTGCCTGCCTGCACAGCGGTGCTCACAGTGAGGGTAGCACGCTGCTCGTCAATCATGTAATGCTCCACTTCGGGAGAATTAACTTTGACTTTCTTCGCTTTCAGCATGAGCGACATCAGAGCGGTGTCCTCACTTTGGAAACGGAACAACTGTTCGTCAATGTCTGTCTCGACAAGATTACCGGGCGCGATGCCACCGCTTGCGTCAGCAAGGCCACTCACGGTGGAACTCTGACCGGGAACCTGTGTCTGCAATCCGACACTGCCGGGCGTGGTGGGGATTGCTCCACCCGCACTAACATTTACATTTTCTGCCATTGCTTTGTAAATTTGGGGTAAAAAAATATTTGTTAAAAAAAAGAAATTACTTTGTGTCTTGTTCGATGATTCTGCCTCGTCCGATACCTCCTGTTGCCGAAGCGACATTGCTCACCGAGGTAATCTGTCCTGGCATTTGGGTATTCAGACCCGCGCTGCCTTTTACTGGCTGCATAGGGGTGGCATCTATCACTTGAACGTTCTCTTTCATGTCCGAGCCTCGTCCGCCAGGTCAAACATACTGCGCTCCCGGTTGCTTCTTGCAGGGGTGTTGTTGCTGCCTGCGAGATTGGGCTGGCCGTCTCCGGCCTGAGGCTTGCGAAGCTGCTCATCAATCTTGGCATTGCGGCCTGCTACCGTACCCTCTGTGCGTGCATTGGCTACGTCCGCATCATGGTTCACTGCGTTCAGTGCCATGTCTAAGGTCTCTGCTGTAATCTTGCCGGCAATAGCTTCTTCCGAAATGCGACGGATAAACTCTACTGCTGCATTGACCGTCTCTTCGCCCAGCTGACGTTCCTGCTGAACCCGGTCGATGGTCTGAATACTCTCGGCAAGGTTCTTGTCGTACTCTTCCTTGAAAGCCTTTTCCTTTGCTATGCGCTCAACGTACTTCTTGTTGGCCTCTGCAAATTCGTTTTTCTTGCTGGGGTCGTTCATGATGTCGTTGATGCCGTCGATACCGAGACGCTCAATGACGGCAATCCAGGGGTCTTTGCCCTGTGCCATGTCGGTGATGAACTGTGCTGACCGGGGGTCTTTGGCAAAGAGGTCTGTCAACTTCCCTTCGCGCTCCTTGTACTGGTTGAGTTGGTTGTCGTAGTCGGCATAATCTTCGTCAATCTGGCCGAATAATGCCTCATCGTCCGCAAATTGGCGGTCGGGGTATTTCTTTTTGAGGCGTTCGCCGAATTGGTCTCTTTTGGTCTTTTCGACCGTAGGTGTCTGATTTTCAGCCATGATGTTGAATTTTATGAAATTTTCTGAATTTTCTTGCGGCAAATGTACGAAAGTTAATTAAAATTAAAATGTTATCTTTTGTGTCACTGTGTCAGAAATCTTTTGTATCTTTGCATGCGAAATTACTTTACTCGCGCTTATGAAGTATCTCGGTTGCATCCTTGAGTTCACAGATGAACGAAATGACGAACTGATGAGGGCGTTCCGCGAAGCAATCAACAAAAGGACGTTCATAGACATCACGGAAATTGCGGAAGAAGTGGTGAACATGCCTTGCTCTCGCTTTTGGGTCTCTGAGGAGAGAGCAACGGTAGTGGTGGCTGCGCTCATCAAGGGCAAACCTGTACTCGATGCAATGCGACCGACAAAACGAGAAATGTTTCAAGAGATATACAAACGCGTGCTGGATTCCCAAAAGCAATTTCCCGATGCGTCGATGTTTGAACTGGTACTGAAAGCCGTCAATTCTCCTGCTCCTAAATTCTATATGACACCGCGAAGTGCGATGGAAACAATATACAAGATAAAAAAGGGGTTCTATGAAAAACAAAACCGACGTTATTAACCGATGGTCGCTGCCGACACAGGAACTTGAACAAGACCAGCATTGATATTGTTGTTTTTCTTTACTATACGAGGCAAATCCATTTCATGATAACATACTTGCATACCTATTGCGCGTGTCATTAGGCGGTCGTCGTGATAACCCTCCATAGCCTCAAACACATTGTTTTCAGTCTCAACGTAGGTAAGATATTCGTCAAGGCACGCTTCTTCTCTCTCAACATACAGGCGTTCCCTTATCACAACTTTCAAATTATAAATCACTACTTTCTTCGTCAATGGGTTGGTGTGGTAGCCGTACTTCTTGGGCAGTCCTTGCCTGATGTCTTCCGCACTCTGCTTGCGTGCGTAGAGTTGTCTGCCGTAAACCTCGTGTATGAGCGTCAAGATATACTCTGCCTCGCCCTTGGTGTTGTTGGTTTCAAGTGTATTGCTTTCTATCACCAGTAGGGCATTGTTATAGTAGGCGGCTACCTGCGCGGCTTTCCATGCCAGTTTATCCATGTCGATGTGTCCGTGCCATTCTGCGGCGACAACAGGAGGCTCGCCGTCCATCATAAACAGGCGGTCTATAACAAGTATGTCTGCAAAGTCGGCATTCTTGGTGTGTCCTTTGCATACATCAACTACTACTAAATATCTGTCTGTTACTTCTTCGATGTCGCTTCTCTCAACATCATGCCACATGAACAGCCGTCCGTCTGCCTCTTTCTTGAAACGAAGTCCCTCAATGGCTTTCTCTCCCTCATCGGCACTTCCGTATATTTCACCGATCCAGCGAGGGGCGCGACAAGCAGGTCTGAACTGCTCCACGTCCTCACTGCTGAAAACCTTGCGTCCCGAATAGGTAAATGCCTCGATGTCGTCAGATGGGTACTCCGATGCCATGTCGCCATGATTGGTGTACTTGCTACGCTCGGACACATACCAGTGGATGGCTTCAAGCGTTGCACCTTTCTCCCACAACCTCCATAGGTATGTACCTGGTTCCTCACGGTCTGACTTAACCTCGTCGTTACGTCTGTTCTCAAATAGTTTCTTGGCAAAAGCGTATTTCTCTGCTTCATCTGTGAATGGTAGTTCATATTGCTCAATCTCAAACCATGCAACAAACATCGCCTCAAATTGCGATAGTCCTTTCTTCGCTGCCAAGTATTCTTTGTGGAAGAAGTTGCCAACGCCGTTTGGTGTTGACTCATACACGATCATAGTGTATGGAAGTAGCAGAATACCCGAACAAGCACTTCGCACAATGTCCTCCGGCTTCTTGCCGTCTGTCTCTTTCCACAAAGCAACCTCCGAAAGGTGAACAAGGTTATAGTCACCACCACGGCAGGAGTTCGGGCGTTCGGCAGTACCGATTTTGATTTTGCAGTTTCGTTGTGGTACTCTGAATATGTTGCCCGACTTACCTACGCCGACAATCTTAGGCTCGTTTGGTGCATAAGCATCACCAAGTTCATGCAGCATTTCAACCGGGTACGACTTAATCATACGGTCGAACATGTCCTTGATTTCGTCGGAACCAGTACCTTGATGGGCAATGATGAGAGAGTTGAGACCAACTTCATGAACAAGTTGGAGCCATGCCATGTATATCTGAATGGCGGTTGAGCCTCCCCACTGTCTTGCTTTCAGCAGTATCAGTCGGATGGGCTTTCCTGCCTTGCGCATTTTCTCCAGCCGCTTTATCAACTTGCGCTGCGGTCTGTTCAATCTGAAAAGAACGTCTGTTCCTCCACCCTTGCGCTTGATGTAGACAAACATTGCTGCCCAAAATGGGAAGTCATGCTTTTGCCTTATCCTTATGAACTCCTCTACAACCTTGTCGCGTGCCTCATCGGTGACAGGCAACATCAGAGCATCGCGAATGAAAGCATCAACACTACCAGCCTTTGACAAGGACTTGACAAATGGCTCATCCATCATTTCCACTGGCAGGTACTGCGTGGGGATAGGATAGTCAGAAACAGTAAAGGCAACACGCTGTCCGATGCTGCCTTCACCAGTTATAGGATTGAACGGCGCAAACACTATTGCGCGTCTGCGCTCGTTCTCCTGTAGTATCTTACTGATAGTAATGTCGATAGTTTCTTTCACAAAACAGAATTATTATGCCGCCAGTGTTTCCTGTAACATCTTCATGGCTTCGGGGTTGGCGTTCTGTTCCATGTTCTGCTGTATCTGCCGCTGAAGTTCGGGAGACAGGCCGTCGGGCGTTTGTCCCTGGGCAAGCTGCTCCTTCTGACTTTGGATATTCTGCAACAGCTCGTCGGCAAACGGGAAGTCTCCGGCTTTGAGCAACTGTTCAATGCTGAT
>Ga0326514_10002658_pt1 | contig 11367 bp, 8 predicted proteins | sample 3_2548_0518_D_FD_203653 | JGI IMG/M metagenome (GOLD analysis project Ga0326514, IMG submission 203653) | Bovine rumen microbial communities from UC Davis, California, United States - 3_2548_0518 | ecosystem: Host-associated > Mammals > Digestive system > Stomach > Rumen | place: USA: California... | reverse complement strand
TCCGTCGCCCGTCGGAACAGCGACAGCCATGGGCCTGTGCATTGTCCTCGACGAGTAGCAGACCATGCCGGCGGCAGATGTCGCCGATGGCTTCGGTGTAGGCGCAGCGGCCGTAGAGATGGACCAGCAAGACAGACCGTGTGCGAGGAGTGATGAGCGCCTCGAGGCCGGCAGCGTCGAGCTCAAGCGTCAGGGGGTCGGGCTCGGCAAAGACGGGGGTCAGACGGTTCTCGGTCAGGGCCAAGATGGAGGCAATGTAGGTATTGGCCGGCACAATCACTTCATCGCCCTCGGCAAGCAGCCCCATCTCGATATAGGCCCGATAGATGAGGGTCAGCGCATCGAGCCCGTTGGCGCAGCCCACGCAATGCCGAGTGCCGATGTAGCGGGCATAGGCTGTCTCGAACTGCTGCACCTCACGGCCGAGGAGATACCATCCGGAGCGGATCACACGTTCGGAGGCTTCCTGCAGCTCGGCGGCGTAGCGGCGGTTGACGGCTTGCAAATCGAGGAATTTGATCATAATAATAGCAATCGGTGTCAGTCGGTGAAATCTGCTGCCGTGACTTGCAGCACGGCCTTGTTGATACGGACGCGACGGTCGGAAGCCGCAGCCCCCACCCCACCCTGCAACGAGCTGCCGTCGGGCGCATGGTCCACTGTCAGACGGTCGGCATCGAAGTCATAGACAATGCAGCCTGCAGAGTCGATCATCATCTGGGCATGAGGGTAGTTGTGGAAGGCGGTGGGATAGCGGTAGGTGGCCGAGAGGACGTCGCGTGAGAATCGGAAGTCGTCATGGGCGATGTGCATCTGTCCAAACAGCGTAGCAGCCAGGTCGGTCTGACTGCAGAGGACGGAGACTTCGCAGGGGCGGCGCACGGCACCGCCCGTCCACAGCATCGGCACGTGATTCTTCACCTCGGGCCGGCCCTGATCCACGTCGCCGTGGTTGATGCCATGGTCGGCCGTGATGACAACGAGCAGACGGTCCCAGGCGGGAGTGGCACGAAGCGAGTCGAGGAAATCAGACAGACAGCGGTCGAGGTAAGCAAACGACCGCTCTACCTCGTCGTCGGACGCAGCACGCAAATCGTCGGTCAACGGCACATCCCACGGTTCGTGACTCGACAAGCTGCTGTAGCCCACGACATACGAATGTCCGGCGGCCTCATGATCGCGAAGGATGGCAAGCAGCCGGCTGAAGGTGATGTCGTCGCGCACGCCCCACTTCGCCGAGGATTGCTCGGAGGCGGTGAAATCGTCCATCGACGTCAGTTGCTGCCAACCGGTTGCGATGAGGTAGCCGCGCATATTGGTGAAGTTGATATCGCCGCCATAGAGATAAGCTGAGCGATAGCCGTGGCCGGCAGTAAGCGTGCGGGCAATGCCGGGCAGACGCTGGAACTTGGCCGGCATCTTCATCACGGAGTGCTTGGGGAAGGTGGGGTAGCCGCTGAGGGTGGCCACCGTGCCACGATCGGTTCGCCAAGAGTTGGCATAGCACCGGCTGAACACGACGCTCTGCTGCTTCAGTTGCTGCAGCCGCGGCATCATCGGGGCAAACTGCTCGCCGGCACTCTCAAGAAGTATGATGAGCAGATTGGGTCGGTCGGTGGTGAGCAAGGTGTCGGTCGTGAGACTCTCGGTGGTAAACACATCGTGGGTCAGCGCAGCGGCTTCGTTGGCCGTGTACCAGCTGTAGGCTTCGAGCCCCCGCTGCTGATGGCCGAGCGATGAGAGGAAACTGAATACTGGATTCACGGCGGCATGATTGCGAAACAGATCGGGCGAATAGTACACCTGGCCGACATTGGTAGTCGATTCGTGAAGACCGCCACGGATACCGATGACTATCAGCGGGATGAGGGCTATATGAGCCACAGCCGCTCCTATCCGGACCTTGCGCGATGTCCGGCCGCTGCCGCCGAAGTAGCATCGCCACACGTAGGCCAGCCAGATGAGCAAGGCTACAACAGCAAATGCCGCAAAACTCGCCACGGTCTGAACGGCACTGACGCTCTGCGTGATACCCGACGGCTGTTCGAGATAGCCGAGGAACGAGGCATCGAGCTTAATGCCCCAATAGCCATAGAGCACGGTATCGGCCGTGAAGGCCAACGACAGCGCCACCGCAATAACAGCAAAGCAGACGCGATAGATCCAACTCGGCACACGCACCGCCGTACTGATGAGTGACAGCAGGAAGGGCACACACATTATATATAATGATGTAGAGAGGTCGAGCGACAGACCATGACGCAACACATCGGCCACATCGACAAGCCCAATCCCGTGGTCTCCGCCGTGACAAAGCAAGAAAGCGACCTTCGCCGACAGGAAAACTGCCAGCGACACCACGAACGTGCGAACGAGGACTATTACATTGCTTCTCATTAGTGGCTGCAAAGTTACACTTTTTTTGCGACACAAGACCCGAATTATGCAAAGAAGTAAAAAAAGTTTAACGATTTCTTTGCGGTTCGCAAAAAAAAGTTTAATTTTGCCCTCAAATCATTCAATCATACACTATTATTAACCAAATAACAAAAAAGCTATTATGAAAAGACTGCTGACTACCATCGCTGCTGCCCTGCTCTTCATCGGAGGCGCCAACCAGGCAATAGCACAGACCGAAGACGGTGCGTTCTCAGATCTGAGCGTCGGATTGGGTATCGGTACCACCGGTATCGAATTCCAAGTGGCATCGTCCATCAACAGTTTCCTGGCTCTGCGCGCAGGCTACTCGTTTATGCCTTCCATTAAGCCGTCGTTCAATGTCGACTTCGACTCCACGGAGGACTTCTTGAAGAAAGAAGACGGTTCGGGATATTACGACAACACCGATATCGAAGCTAAGCTGAGTATGGGTGACCTGAAGCTCCTCGTCGATGCCTATCCCTCGAAGAAGAGCTCGTTCCACTTCACCGCAGGATTCTACCTCGGCAAGAGCACTATGCTGAAAGCAAACAACACGAGCACGTTTATCAACAAGAGCTATTGGGGCAACTCGGGTCCGGAACTCGGCACCACGTCCAGCACCTATACTGTGGTGAGTGACCCGAATGGTAACATCAATGCCGAGATGAGAATCAACAGTTTCAAGCCTTACATCGGAGTGGGATTCGGACGTGCCGTTCCGAAGAACCGCCTCAATGTGTCGTTCGACTTCGGTGTGCAGTTCTGGGGCAAGCCCTCACTCTGGACCACCATCAGCGACGACTACGGCAAGGAGTTCCGCAAAGTGGAGCGCGACCGTATCACCAACACACAGGACTACTGCGACGACATCCGCGACGGACTGGAGATCATGGAGAAGGTCATCGTCTATCCCGTCATGACCGTCAGACTCAACGGACGCATCTTCTAATACTAAGCCTCCATAAGGCATCGGAATTACTAACATCCAACAAATTATTAACCAGTAAATAGAAACGACAATGAAAAAGTTTTTCATCTTTGCACTCGTAGCCGGAATGGCACTGTGCAACATTTCTTGCAGCAGCGACGACAAGGACGACAACAAGGGAGCCACCACCGAGAAGAAGGGCCAGCTCGACGAGCAGGCTGCTCACTATGACATCTCGACCAACAATGCCCCCAAGACCGAGACTTCGGACGGACAGGAGGCACAGCTCAACGCATTCAACGTGACCGAATACGGACAGGCCGTCTTCGAGGTTGAGGTAGAAGGCACCAAGACCTACTGCGCATACGATGCTGAGCTCACCACTAAGTCTGAAGCACAGGAAGTCTACACGCTGAAGGAGAGGAACCAGCAGGTCGGTACGGTGACCGTCAACAAGAAGCGCTACACCGGTGCACGCACCCGCAGCACTGAGCAGGTGGAACTGATCTTCAACCTGACCATCAGAGTGGAGGTGAACGGCAAGATGACCGACCTCAAATTCAACGACACTGCCGATGCACAGCAGCAGATTGAGACTGTGGTGAAGAACATCACTACCCAGCTGACCAACACTTGGCAGGTGAAACGTATGAAGCTCACCATTGACTTCGACGAGGAAGGAAAGAAGGACGCTTCTACTGAGACCAACGATGGCAGCCTTCGTCCCTTCATCGACCTGGCCAAGAAAAACGGCGTGAACATCTCTGAGAAAGACGAGAAGGAACTCGACCGCGTCATCGAGAGCGTCATCATCGACAAGAACTACCTCTTCGTCCTGAAGTATGCCGACGGACGTTCTGACGCCGCTCAGTGGCGCTGGGTCAGCGAGACAGCCGGCAATCTGGCCATCGGCATCGTCCTGAAGGACAAGGACATGGGTAACAAGTTCTTCAACGATGACAGTAAGATTACCGTCGATATTCTCAAAGACGGAAGCGTCACCCTGAAGCTGAGCACCCGTCTGGAGGACGATAAGTGTAACACCACACTCACCATCAACCTGAAGTAAACAGCGCACTGCGGACAACGCAACACATAGGAACCCATCAAGCCTACCCCTGACCGCAGGACTGACTTGATGGGTTTTTGATTAAGTAACGACAGCAACATGAACAAACGAATCGTAGTAAAGATAGGCTCAAATGCTCTGACACGCGCCGACGGCAAGGCCGATGTCACCCGCCTTTCGGCACTCGTGGACCAAGTGGCCTGGCTCCGACGCGAGGGCTACGAGGTAGTACTCGTCTCATCCGGAGCGGTGGCCTGCGGACGAAGCGAGCTGCACGTGGAGCACGAACTCGACACCGTGGAGCAGCGACAGCTCTTCTCCGCGCTCGGACAGGTGAAGCTCATAGGACTCTACTATGACCTCTTCCGCGAATACGGCATCAACGTAGGACAAGTGCTCACCATGCGCGAGAACTTCAGACCAGGCGAACAGTACCAGAACCAAAAGGCCTGTATGACGGTGATGCTCGAGAACGGAGTGCTGCCTATCGTCAACGAGAACGACACCGTGTCGGTCACCGGACTGATGTTCACCGACAACGATGAACTGGCCGGACTCATCGCCGAGATGATCGGAGCCGGCACGCTGGTGCTCCTCTCCAACATCGACGGCATCTACACCGGCAACCCGGCCGATGCCGACTCACAGCTCATACGCACCGTAAAGCTCGGCACTGACCTCTCCGACTACATCCGCGAGGTGAAGAGCAACTTCGGACGCGGCGGCATGCAGTCGAAGTATGCCACGGCAAGCCGCGTGCAGCAGGCCGGCATACGCGTCATCATCGCCAACGGCAAGCGCGAGAACATCATTCCCGACATCATACAGCACCCCGACACGACTCCATTCACCGAGTTTGAGGCTTAGTGTGCCCTGCGGTTTACCCACAGGGAATCCCCAACCCTATTAACCATCCGACCTATCGATGAACCATTCCGACGAAGACTTGCTCCGTCTTATTTCGCAGGCCACAGCGGCCGATGACGATGAATTCTACGAAGACCGGACCATCGTCAGCAGCCACGGCGGTATCGACATCGTGGAGCGATGCGGCCGTCGCGGCATCTCCGAAGCCAGCTCGACCGACGACGTCGTGCTGCCCACCATCTTCTCCGACATACGGCTGCTGCCAGCCCACAACATCGCCTGTTGCCGCTTCCCGCTCCCTGAGGCCGACGGAACGGCCGACCGCTGGGGACTCTACGACTATGAAGCAGAGACCTGGCTACTACTGCCGCGCTATACCGACTACGACCTCAACGAGGAGTACCGCACAATAGACGTCATAGACGGCGAAGGCCACCACGGTCTCTACTCCCTACGGCTGCGGCGTCTCGTCATTCCCGCACTTTACGACGATACCACGCAGTGGGACCGCGGCGAATACCTCTGGGTGAAACTGGCAGGCAGCTACCACTTCGTCCACCGCGACAGCGGACAGCACATCAGTGTGCCAGAAGCGACGATGGCCTTCGACACAGCCGAGGGCATGCTCGTCGTCTACCGGGGACGCGCTACGGCACTCAACAGCGAGGGCTATGGCGACCGACGACGACTGCGACAACTCGTCGTACAGGCTGGAGGACGCTACACGGCCTTCTGCCAGAAGTATCACCGCAGCATCACCTTCGATGTCTACGGATATGTATTTGAATAATCCTTTTACACCTTAACCTATGATTCGTCAATTACTCATCATCACCCTTCTGCTCGCCACCCTCTCTGCAGCAGCACAGCCCCAATCCACCACAGTCAATGACCTCTTCCACCGCGTACAAGTAGATGCTTACGCCCAGGGCGGTTTCAACTACAGCCCCAGCGACGGTAGCGACGAGTGCACCTTCGACATGAAACGTGCCATCATGGTCGTCGCACTTCCCATCAGCGACCGGTGGTTCGGATTCTTCATGCACGACTTCTCTTCGGAAGTACAGGAGTACTATGCCACTTACCGCGTGACAAACAACAAGGCGCTCTCCGTGAAGATGGGACAGTTCAAGAACGCACTGACCTATGAGAACAGCCTCTCGCCCACCGAGACGGAACTCATCGATGTCTACTCCGAAGGCGTGACCTACCTGTCGGGATGCGGTTCCGACCGGCTCTTAGGCACACAGTATGGCCGCGACCTCGGACTCGAGGTCTTCGGACAGACCAATGACGGCCGCCTGCGCTACACTCTCGGCGTGATGAACGGACAGGGCATCAACTGCCGCGACGGCAATAAGGACAAGGACTACATCTGCAAACTCCAGTATCAACCCACCCCGCACCTCTCCTTCATCGCCACCGGTCAGATCGGACGCGGACATGCCGTGGGTCGCTCGGCCTACGTCACCGATATCAACGTGGGCGACAACTACCGCCGCAACCGCCTGTCGGCCGGTTTTGCCTACAACAGCAAGTCCATCCGTATGCACGGAGAGTACCTGCAGGGACGCGACGGCAAGACCGACAGCCGCGGTGCCTACCTCACAGCCACTGTGCCGCTGGCCAAACAGATCGATGCCGTTGGGTCCTATGACTTCTTCAACTTCAACACACGCGAGAAGATGGACCAGCACAAGGTGGCGGCCGGTCTGCAGTACTGGATCTACAAGCGCTGCCGTCTGCAACTGCAGTATGTCTACAAGAGTGCCGCACTCACCGACCAAGTCATCGGCGGCGTCACGCAGAAGACATTCACCCACGGCGCCAACCATGCCGTCATGTGCCAGCTGCAACTCAGGCTTAAGTAACTATGGAAGCCCGCGAAGTCTTCGATGTTTGCAGGCAGCTGATTACCCGCGGTCCCAGTCCTGCCACATGGCGTCTCATGCACGAGACGCTGTCGCAGGTCTGTGCCGAGGGCTGCCGGCAGTTTGGAGGGGTCGTAGGCAACCTCTTCTCTAAAGTAGACTACCTCTGCCGTCGCGAGAAACTGCCGCGGCAGGTCACCTACGCCGTGCAGGAGATGCGCCGCCATACATATAGAGAAGGCACAGAGCACTCAGAGGAGACAGAGGGCACAGAGATTTCAGCGACAGATGGCGCAGAGGGTACAGCGACAGAAACCATGCGGCAGGAGCTGGCCTACGACCTCAAGGCACTGGCCACCTTTACCAGCGTCGTGCTGAAGAGCGACGTGCCGGGCGACCTGCTCACGATGCTGCCCCCTCAGCTACGCGAACGGCGACAGAAGCTGAAGATCAACCGTGCCTACATCCGCTGCATCGTCAGAAATTTCGACGACCACCATATCACAGCCGAGACGGGCGAAGGAGAGATACGCATCGACTACGGCAACACGGAAGAGGGACGAGACTTCGCCTATCTCCGCAAAATCCTCGCCGAAGGTATGCAGCTCAACCTGCTGCAAAACAATGTCACGCATGCCGATGACATGCCGGTCGTCGTGCCCCGGCTGATTGTCGTTGAGCCCGACTTTCTCATTGACATCTCCACCATCGCAGCCTGCTTCACCCCTTACGGTCACAGCCCGCTGCTCTACACCCTCAACCGTCTGAAGCCGCGCCCTAACACCAGTGCCATCCTACTCGGTAACTTTGCCGGTACGGTGCTCGATGCCATCGTCAACCACCCCGACCGACAGCCCAGCCTGGCCGCCATGCTGCAGCACTCCTTCCGCGAACAGGCGCTGCGCTTTGCCGCCCTCAATGACTTCGATGGCAACAAATTCAAGGCGGAGGCTGCCAATCAGGTCCGCAACATCCACGAGGCCGTCGATGTGCTCTTCGGTAGAAAGGGCGAAGCCCCCAATACCGACCGGTCGAAGGCCGTACTCGAGCCGTCGTTTGTCTGTGAGCGATTAGGACTGCAAGGGCGCGTTGACCTGATGACTACCGACATGCGGCTGCTCATCGAGCAGAAAGCGGGCAAGAACTTCGCCATCGAGAGCAACCGCCCCGGTCCTCACGGTCGGCAGAAGGAAGAGCACTACGTACAGATGCTGCTCTACCATGCCGTGTTGCGCTACAACTTCGGGGTCAGCGTTCCGCTATCGTGCCTGATGTACTCACGCTATCCGGCCAAACAAGGCCTTGTGGCTCTCAACGACTACCAGGGCCTACTCTATGAGGCCGTCTGCTTCCGCAACCAGCTCGTAGCCACCGAACTGATGATCAGCAAACGCGGATTCGGAGTCCTCATGCCCCATCTCACCGTCGAAGAAATCTACCCTGGTCATCCCAACGACAGTTTCTTCAACTCCTATATCCGCCCGGAGGTGGATCGCGTCGTACAGCCCTACGGCCAACTCTCCGACGTGGAGCGGGCCTACTACGAACGGATGATGACCTTCGTCGTCACCGAGGAGGTCTGCCAGAAGCTTGGCATCGACGAGACGCGCAGCGGAGCCGTGAGCGCCCTGTGGACCATGCCATTGGAAGAGAAGAAGGAGCAAGGCATCATCATCTGTGACCTCGAGATTGCTGACTTCTCACCTACCAGGGTCGTCCTAAGACGCACAGAGGGCACAGAGAAGACAGAGGGCACAGAGGCCCCCTCCCCCAACTTCCGCCCCGGCGACATGGTCTATATATATAAATATGTGGAGGGCGAAGTGCCCGACGTGAGGCGCAGCATTCTCTTCAAAGGCAACATCCTGAGTATCGACGGCGAGCTGACCACCACCGTCGAACTGAGCGACGAACAGCACAACAGCGGCGTGTTCCTCGCAGACAACAAGGCACTGTGGGCGGTGGAACATGCCGATAGCGACATGGCAACCCGCGGCCAAATGCAGTCGCTGCACCAGTTTATCTCCGCCGATGCCGATCGTCGCGCCGTACTGCTCGGCCTCCGCGCCCCGCGCTTCGACGACTCACTGACGCTGACCTGCAGCTACGACCCCGAGCTCGACGACATGCTCCTGCGCGCCAAACAGTCACTCGACTACTTCCTGCTGCAGGGACCGCCGGGGACGGGAAAGACCTCGCGCGCTTTGCAGTTCATGGTGCGCGAAGAGCTAACCTCCAGTCCCTCGTCGGCCTTGCTCCTGATGGCTTACACCAACCGCGCCGTCGACGAAATCTGCGGCATGCTGACCGACTGCGGCCTCGACTTCATCCGTCTCGGCAACAGCGCCTCCACCGATGTGCGATTCCGTGGCCGACTGCTCGAACACCAGCTGCCGGAGAAAACCACACTGGCCGAGGTGCGCACACTGCTCGCCCGCACACGCATCGTCGTAGGTACCACGACGATGGTACAGTCGCGTCCATACATCCTGCAAGTGAAGCACTTCACACGCGCCATCATCGACGAGGCATCGCAGCTGCTGGAGCCGCAGGTGATCGGTCTGCTGGCATCGAAGGCGATAGAGCGCTTCGTACTTATCGGCGACCACAAGCAGTTGCCGGCCGTCGTCCAGCAGACGGAGGAGCAGTCGGCCGTAGATAGTCCATTGCTCCACGGCGTCGGGCTCAAGGACTGCCGCAATTCCTTCTTCTACCGCCTGCTCACCCTGGAGCGGCAGCAAGGCCGCACACGCTTCATCGGCGTGCTGCGCCGTCAGGGGCGCATGCACCCCGATGTGGCCGACTTCCCACAGCGTATGTTCTATGCCGAGGAACAGCTAAGCCCCGTCCCCCTGCCCCACCAGCAGGCTACGGCCTTCGACTATACCGTCGTCCCAGCCGACGACACCGATCGCCTGCTCGCCACGCGCCGCATGCTGTTCTTCGATGTACAGCCGGAGCAGGTTCCTGGTTTCAGGTCTATGGATTCAGGTTTCAAGTTTCAGGATACAGGTTCCGACAAGTCCAACCTGGCCGAAGCCGTCGTCGTGGCCGACCTCGTAGTGCGCATCCGCCGCTTCTATGGCGACCGCTTCGATGCCGCCAAGACAATCGGCATCATTGTGCCCTACCGCAATCAGATAGCTGCCATCCGGCAGTGTCTGACAGAACGCGGCATAGCCGAAGCACAGCGCATCAGCATCGACACCGTGGAGCGCTATCAAGGCTCGCAGCGCGACGTCATCATCTACTCGTTCACCGTCAGCCGACACTATCAGCTCGACTTCCTCACCGCTACCACCTTCACCGATGGCGGCCATGCCATCGACCGACGCCTCAACGTGGCACTCACCCGCGCCAGGTGCCAGAACATCCTTGTTGGCAACAGCCGTCTGCTCAGCTCCAACGACATCTTCCGCCAACTGATAGAGGCGACAAAACACTAACACCTAAAACTCCCGACCCATGCAACTGAAAGACGCATTATTCAAGATTGAATCCATGTTCAAGCAGATAGCCGACTATGCCGAATTCCATGGCTGCTGCCAACCCATCGAAACCCACCTGATGAATGCCTACGAGGCACTCACCCAACAGTATATGGGTCCCTACGAGTTTGTCAGCTTCGACGACGGCAGCTTCTACTGGGGTTCGCGACGCAACGGCACCTACAGCGGCTACGGTGTGTACTACTGGAGTTCCTCCAACTCGATGTATGTCGGCGAGTTCCGCGATGGCAAGAAGCACGGACAGGGCATCTACTATCAGGACGGGTACTTCTACTCCGGCGGCTATAAGGACGACCGCTGCTACGGCCATGCATTGCAGCGCAGCTATCCGAGCGGCGTCGAGGTGGAGGCCGACTGGGACGGCAACACTATGACGCGCGTCTACCCCACGAGCGACGAGTTCGTAGGTGCCGACGGACTACACTACAATCATGCCAACAACTTCAACCCCAAAGGTTCGTCGAATTCGTCGAACAGCAGCGACTCATCCTCTAAATCCGACGATGACAGCATCTGGACCACCTGCCTTGGATGGGTCATCATCCTCGCTGTCTTAGGAGGCATCTTCAAGTTCTGCTTCGGATAGAGCCAATTGGTCACCAACTTCACTGAAATTGCAACACGCAATGCCATTCCCGACAACATAAGCCGTCGGTTCGGGCATCCAGACAACAAGCTGTTTTCCCGACTTAATCGGACGGC
>Ga0326514_10002657_pt1 | contig 11368 bp, 12 predicted proteins | sample 3_2548_0518_D_FD_203653 | JGI IMG/M metagenome (GOLD analysis project Ga0326514, IMG submission 203653) | Bovine rumen microbial communities from UC Davis, California, United States - 3_2548_0518 | ecosystem: Host-associated > Mammals > Digestive system > Stomach > Rumen | place: USA... | reverse complement strand
TCTATCACCCAGCTGCCGTCCACTTGCTTCATCGAACCCGTCGTGTCTGTCCATGTATCATTCTCATACCTCATGAATCGATATGAGCTACCGCAATAGAGAGACAGCAGGTATACCTTCGACGTGTCCACAGTTTCATCGGCTTTGAAGCGTGTCTCGATGTCGTTGAGAGTCTCGCTAGAAGTACCGAAGTACTCAACGAAGTCGCCATAGTTTAGACACCCGAGGTTATATCCTGGTGTGTCTTTGAATCCCAGAGCCACCTGCTCGCCCTTATCCTCTTTCCAGTTGCCCTTGGCATAGAAAGAGAGGTTCGCACCCGTGCCGTCAGGGTCACGATACATGGCCACTGGGTGATTGGCGGTAGAATGGTTCAACTGCAACCCGGTCAGATGGATGTCGTCGAGGTCCCACGTTCCGTCGTAGTAACGCTGCACAGGAGTCATAAACTGATCTCCCAATGCGCGGTAGGTAGCATTCATCATGTTACAAGCGCCGCAGTCGTTAGCGTTGCTACTGTCGGAGTAGTCCACCTTGACAGTGATGACATCGACAGGGATAGTATTCTCTCCTACCCTTATCTTGTTCTTAGCCATGAGAGAGGTAGCTTCATCCCATAGAGTGCCGTCATAGCCCATGCTTACGATTTCCTCTCTTGAATGCAGAGGCTTAATCAGGCAGACGTTGCCGTAGCGTACACCGTCCACGACGTAAGTAGTGTCAGCGCTGTTCTTACTCTTCTTCGTGAGGTTATATCTGGCATTCTTGATTGGTCGCTTGGCTGAGGTCGTACCCTGGTTACGTCGACGCACGTTGTACGCGATGAAGTCTCTCCATGGGCGTGACGGGTCACGGTAGGTCAACGTAATGAAGTTGTTGTCCTTCGTAGAAGTCGTGTTGTCCAGTGCCGTCACGTCGCTACCGTTGAATGGAGCCTCGATAATATATGGCATGCCTTTAGCCGATAGCTTCGACAAGGCAGGACCAGCTGCCGTACTACCCTCATAGACATCCTCGAAGTTATATTCCTCAATCATGACATCGGTGTCGGTGAGTTTCACGAGGTAGTTGAAGAACTCCTGCTGCCAGTGCATAGGCTGCTGCCATGCTATCATATAGTAGAGGTAGAAGTCTCCTGATGTGCCATCGAACTTAATCTTTGAAGGCTGCAGCAGGTTAGACCTTCCAGGAATATATCCGAGACATCCTGCCTCGTCACCATTGATAAACAACTTCATCAGCGAATAGCGAGTGCCGTCACGCTCTACGTATGTGGTACCAGGCTCCACAACTATACCCACTGTCACCTTTGTCGCGGCAGGATAGCTACGTTCCACCTTCGGGTGATTACCGCTCTTACAACATATCACCACCTTACTTCCTGTGACGTAGAATCCAGCTCCGCTATCCTCATCGTAGCACTCCATAAGATGTGCCTCCGCGTCAAGGACGTTGTTCGAAGCGAACTGAAACAGCAAGGCGAAGCCGTTACTCTCGATAGCCGATGTGGAAAATGGAGCGTGGTTAAGTTCCGCCCTGACATTCTCCTTGATGGCGAGTGCGTTCGCTCCTAAGAAGAAGTTGAAGCCATTGCTACTCCAGTTCACACCCTCCAGAGTCATCTTATACATGTTACCCTGTCCACTCTCTATGGCATGGTTGCCGCTCTCGCTGTTGGTACGGTTGGCAAAATCGAAATTATATATAGCGCCTTCTGACAACGCAGCGTCTATCACGCTGCCACTTACCGTCAGCTCTATCGTGCCGCTTGCCGCGCTGCCACTGAGAGCCTGATAGGTGAGCGTGGTACCTTCGGTGACACCATTCACCTGTCTTGTTATGGACTCTATCCTATTGCGGTTGACCACCACCGATGCTATCTGTGTGCTGTTCTCCATCAGCTGCACGTCGAGCTCTGTGCTGCCAGGCTTATATCCTGTCACCTCTATCGTCAAGCTATCATACAGGCGAATGGTACCATTCGCAGAGTCGTTATAACGGATAGCCACGATAGGTGATGTACTTGATGTGTCAACCACCATAATCGTCGAATAGATGGTATTGCCCTTCACTCCGCTGGCGTTATCCGTTCCTTGTATACGGATAGGGTATGCGCCATGAGTAAGGGTATGACCTGCCACGTTCGACGGGTTGACGGATATGTTATGCGAATAGGTATCACGTATGTCTGCTGTGCCGAGTGTTTCCCATACACCATCAATAAGTATCTCCACCTTGGCGGTGATACCAGCTGCCCCCTGGTTGTTGGGAAACTTATACATCGGTAGCGACTTGACGGTGTCGGTTGTGAACACCACGCTCGAAGACGTGTAGTTAAGAGTCTGCGTGCTCTCTACCGTCACGTCCACAGCTACCACATTGACAGTACGTGTAGCCCTGTCGCCAGCAGAGTCATAGGCTATGAGCTGCAGCCTCCTATTGCTTGGAGAGGAGAAGAACGTCGACAGGTCAAAGCGGAAGGAGTAATCCTGCGGATTGACCGAGGAAGCCCTGTTAAGGTTAGGGTTGGTGTAGAGCACCTGAGAGGTGTCACGGTCTATGATGTCTACACGCTCTATCGTCTCAGAGCTCTGGCTGCTACCCTCAGTCACAACACTACGGATAGACGCCTGAAGGACGAACTGTCCGCCAGCAGCAGCATATAGTGGCGAGTCTTTGAAGTTGATTGAGAACACCTTGCTCGAAGAAGAACCGCTGCCACCCTTAGGAATAAGGAATGCGTCACCCAGCGGCTCGCCGTCTTCATTCACGAGAGCGTATGCCAGGAAGTCCTCGTCAGAGCTCTCCACCTGTTGTGCGGTCACAGGCAGGTGTGTGTATGCGCCACCCGTTGAGAAGGCGTCAGTTCCACCATCCTCTGGCTCATCTGAGGTCTCCACTGTGCCACCACCTCCTCCGAAGTCTTTCCAGAGTCCTATCTGACCGATGTCTGTCACCTCTCCCTGGAACTGCTTCGTCTCCATCTGGTTCTCGCCGATGGAGTATGAGATGATCAAGCCCTTCTTAGCGTATGTGACATGAGTCTGCTGCTCGTATGCGAGCAGAGCCTGCACCGCCGTTGCCAGTGTATAATAGCTGCCTACGCTCGGTGGTCCAACAAGAGTATCTATGATGATATATGGCTCGCTACCTGCTGCAAGACTACCGAAGTCCTTCCAGTTTGACTCATTGAGCCAGTTCGTCTCCGTGACAGTCTTACCGATATACTGATAGGTTTTCCACAGACCAGCTGCTATCTCGAAAGAGAGGATAAGACCGCCGACAGCCTTCTCCTCGTTCCATGCAGCATGCACGGCACTCTTCGAGGTATTGTTAAGGTCTACGAGGACATAGAAGCCTGTTATCGGCACTTCGTTCGTAGCGTTGAAGATACTTGCCGGCACGTTCTTCACCACTGGCATGTACTGTGACGGTATCTTACCGTTAGAGTCCAGCGGTGCTATACCTCCTGCCGCACCTACAAGGTTCTGCAAGGAGGTGATGCGTTGGTTAATATTGGTGAGCAGTCCTGTCAGCGTCTCATCGTCCGTCACTCCGTTAAGGAATTCCAGGATTTCGTTGAAACTCTCGATGGCAGAAGTAACGTCCCCATTCATCAATGTGTTAAGGGCAGTCTCTAACTGTCCGATGCGTGTCGACAGGGCGCTGTCGCCATCTCCCCGTGCTGTCGCCTCCGCAGTGAGGTCTGAACGCAGCTGGCTTAATGCCGTCTGTATCGACGAGATGTCGTCGAGTCTGCCCTCCACAGTGGTCATCCTGTCTTTCAGGTCCTCGATATCCTCGATGGTATCGCCTGTGATGAGTGTCTCAGCGAGATAGTTAAGTACTGTCGCCATCATCCTGTTGGTGACGCTGCCTGGTTCTGTCGCATTGTTGATATCGTCTATGATACCAATAATCTCTTCTTTAGTTGATGTCGATGCCATATATGTGATGTTTTTAATTCGTACAAATTTACCATATATTATAGATGAATGAAAATACTTAATAGCTCATGAGGACATGCGTCACGCTGCTGCCGTCGGAAGCAGTTACCGTCTCCCCTCCGAATACCGCACTTAGCACATTAGACAAAGTACCCATGTACGCCTCCCCGTAGAGGCTTCGTTCCACCTCTGACAACACCTGCAGGCTACCCATATACTTAGGGAACCACCATTCTCGCTTCTGACGAGGTTTGCCGAGCTTGTGAGCCTTACGATATGACTTTCCGAGGAATTGCAAGCCATTCTCGTCGTCCTTACCACTGTTACCTCGTCGATATCCCTTACCGGTACCACGAGCAACGAAGATACCGTATAGCATAAACTGGTGTGCAATGGAGATCTGCCCATTAGTGTCCGACACGTTATAGGATAGGGAATCTTTCAGAGTGCCAGTACGTACGATACCCATCCTCAGGATGTTCTCCCTCCATATCGTCACCATCATATCCGCCCATCCTCTTTCCCATGCGCGGATATCCTCCTCTGTCACCGGTCTGCGAATATTACGTCCATTGCTCATCGTCGTATATCAGGTCGATTGGTTCTTGAACATACAGTGTGAAATGCAGGCCTGTCATGCCAGAGAGGTAGTATCTGCCTATCTCCTGATTCGGGATGGCATGAGTATCGAAGTACATCTGCTTCTCGTCGTAGAGATACTTATCTCGCAGAATCTTTGAGACGAACTGACGGAACAGCTCACGGCAGAGCTCCAGTTCCTCCTGTCTGCTCTGCATGTTGTCATACTCATAGGCAGAGAGGATAAAGACAGTGTATGCTCGGTTCTTCGTGAAGCCATAGGTACCATCTGGAGAAGAGAGGTTGCCGCTGTTGGTATCGCTGATGGCTACGAAGCGGTCGTAGTCTCTGTACTGCTCGAACAATCCTTCAAGATTGTCTGAATTTGAAATCGTTACAGGTTGAAAACCTTTCTCTATTGCCAGTTTGTTTTTACTTGCCATGGCATAGAAGTATGCTATCGCATCGAAGTTATTTCTTTCCATACTTACGATTTAGTTCTTCGGACTCCTTAGCAGAGGCGTCCAGCTCCGCGAGGGCAGTCCATGTGTCGACATTATCTCTTATATATTGCTCTTTGGTGACATCGCCTTTGGTGAGCGCTCTCATCTGAGTGCGCATGCTCTGGATAAGACTCTCTCGGCTTATCTCAGTCCCACCATCCGACGCTGGTCGGAAGAAGTGAGGGAACTGCACTGAAAGTAATACTTTAACGGCGTTAAACCAAAGGAACGTTCCGAGGAGTATTTCCTCCTTTAACTCAGGCACTTCGCCAGTCTCGTTAATCTTATACAACACCTTTGCCAGTCCGACAAGACACGACTCTTGCTTAGACAGCAGGAATGACTGGTAGTAGCCCTCTGCCTCGAGGAATCTGCCGAATGGCAACTCCTGCAACTCGAAGTCGTATGCAGTCCACTCGCCTATCTTCTCGAGACGTACCGTCATCTCATCAGTATGACACAGGTAGTCCAATGGTGCCACGATGGACGGCAATAGCTCTGGGTTCAAGACGAAGTTCCTACCGGTACCAGTCTCACGGCACAGCCATCCCTCGGGAGTCCGTTTCGCCACCTCCACTCCTGTGAAGTACAGGAACGCTGCCACCTTTATCCTCATCTCCCAGTCCGGATGTTCCTGGTACAGCCATATCAGGCGTATGACATGCCGCAGCTGCTCCTGCGTCAACATCTCCCATGATGTAGGTACGCAGAACGACATCTCCTTACATACAGAAGAATGTGGGATCTTCTCTTTTATTCTGGTATCTTTCTGCATGGCGTTTAGCATATAGTTTAGATGATTTGTATGTCGGATATTTCTCGATATTGTTCTCCAGTTCCTCTACAAGAAAATTCAGTTGGAATTTGTTTGGAATGCCTTCTTTGATATATGTGTATATGAATTTCTGACAAACTGCGGCAAAGATGCCATTGTCTATCGACAAGTTCGCCGTGCGAGCCTCCTGCAACAACTCATCCATATATTCCGAGCTTATCTCCTTACGAAGCAGCATGTCTGCGGTAACGGCAAGTACCTGCGCCTCCCTCCAGTTCTGTGTTGTCAGCGCCAGTCCGCATTCTTCCAGCTGCGAAGATCGGAAAAAGAGTGTCACTATCCTGTGGCGAGCCTGCTCCGTAGCTCCCCACCCTTCCACACGTACCAGGTGTTGGAATATTATCCTGTCGACAATCTTCATACTCTCAACGAGCACCTCCTCTATCAGAGCGTCTACGCGAGCCTTACTTGCAGGTGCCAGGCTCTCTGTCGAAACTATGCCGAAGCCCGTAGCTGTCAGGACGACATCCAAAGACCGGCATGTACGTGCGAATGCGTCTAAGCAGACGACACGTATACACCTCTGCTTTAGCAATTCATCCTCTGTTATCTTGTCCTCGAAGTCAGGAGATATGATATTGTTGACAAGGTCGTGATATGCCGCCTTCAGCGACGACTCCAACCGGTTAAACACGCTGCTGTTGCGCTCAGGCATCTTTGCTGCAGGAACGTATCTCTCGAATACTTCCTTGGTGATTTCATTCAGGATTGTTGCCATCTGCTTGTCCGTTATTGTTTGTTACTTCTATTGCGTCCGTATTCTTGTCAAGAGTAGTGAGCAGGATCATCGGTATGTCGGGATAAACCTTATCCTCCCAGTCGTTGTAGTAGATGATGGTGTTGTGCACGGTCATCATCATGTCATGTGGCATAGTCTCGAGAGCCTGCTTCATGGTGAACAGCTCACGCTTGTCCGAGCCTGAGTTGTTCATCTGACTCTTGCCAGGAGTGGCACCTGCGAGGTTAGGATGGACGTTGTCCGAATATGCCAGCACGTTGCTCACCTCTGCCACGTCGTCGTTATACTCGTTGCCCGCCTTCGACGTGTCCACGACGTTGATTTTGATGTAGTGTTGCTCCTTGCCGTCGAGCATTGATTCGAACTCGCTCCAGAAGAGCTTATCGGAGTTGGAAGAGCCTCCGAGGTAGTCACGCAGCTCTCGCATAAACTCGCTCTTCATGTCGACGAATTCAGCCGAGCCTAAGCTGATACCGCGAGCATGAGCACGCTCCTCCCAGAACCTTGTGTTTATCTCCACATGATAGCGTATGTTCTGCCCGTTCTTTATCTTTGCACGCTTAGCCGCCGTAAGGTAAGCATAGATATCAGCCCAACCGTCACGGAGCGTTGCGCTCCAGTATGGTATAGGATAGTAGTGGCTACCCACGGTAGGCATGCGGCATACTATAGCGAACTTCGTGTAGCGTGCTGATGTCACCTTGAACATACCCAGCGGGTCTCGCTCCTTGTCTGTGCGTGCCATGAGGTCGCCCAGTGGGTCGTACTCATCAAGCAGAGGTATCACCTCTACATCCTCAGGAGCGTCGTTATCTTTCCAGTCGGCAAAGAAGATGTTCTTCACCCGCCCCATGTCGTCAGCCTTCTGGAAGCGAACGTGGCATGCGTCCTTGTGCACCACACGTACTATCTTCTGACGGTCACGGGTGAGCACCACCACGCATACGCAGAAGAAGTAATACTTCAGGTCGGTGACCTGCTCAGCGAAGAACCTCTTCATGTTGTTACGCATCAGGAACCTGCGGATGTCGAGGTCAGCCGTAGGCTTCGGATTCTTGTCTTCACGTGTCGCCACGTCCATATACTCCAGTCCCCTGCCGTAGCATGTCAGGACGTTGAACAACTTGTCCTGGCTGAGGACTGAGTTTTTCTCCACCGCCTCCTTCAGGTTGTACGGCAGCTGGTTGTCTTCTCCCCACGCTACCACCTCATAGCTATTACCGTCGTCTGCCTTTACGGTGATGATGCTGTCCTTCTCCGGAGAGGAGTATACGTTTCCCACTGTCGACACCTCACTTGATATGTCGAACGGGCGGCTAATCTCTATCACATGTGTCTCTGTCATCATATATATACTGGATGTCCGTTAATCTCAAATATCAGAATATCTCTCACTTTGCGTTTCTGCCCGCTCTTCGGATTGAGCAGGTCGTGTGTGCCACGTCGCCACCACGAGCTTATCACCTGCCATCCTTCATAGCGGTGTATCTCTCCCTCCTTGGTCAGCGTCACTATCCATACCAACTCGTGTGTTCGCCGGCACTCGTCGAGGAACAGCTGCGCCTCCTTCAGATGTATCGCACTTTTTACTTTTGCCATAGTCCTTAGTTGTAGATATCCTCGAATGTGTCGCTGAAGATACGTGCTGCACGTCTTCGGCGCATGACGTTGTTCACTCTCTGGGCGTATGTATATGTCAGCTCATAGTCTGTCATGTAGTCGTCCTCGTTGTTTATCTCGTCCTTCGAGTCGGTTATCACGATCTCCTTGCCACGTCTGCCGTTCTCCCACAGGTACACCTCATCCGAGCGCAGGCAGTCGGTTGCCCATTCTGCCATGTCGTCGTTGAGCCATCCTGTGTTTGCCGTGAACTGGCGTTCCTCGATGATGGAGTAGTTCTGCAGCTTCGACTTCGCCCTGCCTGAGGACCTGTCAAACTTCGTCGTACGCTTCAGCGTGCCGGAGCAGTGAAGGAACTCCTCACAGCCGAAGCTGTTAAGGAAGAGCAGCGACGGCTCCGGTAGTATCTGCTCCTCTATGCAGCGGAACACCTGCTTCGCGTTGCCCGATGTCACGGTGTATAGCAGCAGGCGGCCACCCACAAGACCTATGGCGTCGATGATTTTTCGCGGTGACACATCAAACTGGGCTATGCCGTTCGAGTCAAATGTTACTGCCGACAGCTGTGCCGTCAGAGAGGTGTACGTCCCTACCGGCAGACGGACCTCTGCATTCACCTGGGCGATAGGGTTGTTGAAGGAATACAGGCGCTCCTCCCTGTTGAGAGCCGTTATCTTTTCGCCATCGAGCAGCGTCAGGAAGTGGTTCTGGGTGAAGTCTGTTGCCGACATTCCTACGTCAGCCTTGGTGTAGAGTAGCGTCACTGGCGCTATCGATACCGAGTAGCCTTCACTCGAGAACTGACACTGCATCACCACCCGTTGGTATTCCCTTACATACGGTTCCACGAGCGGAGAGAGATCAGACAAGACGATTCGCCCTGAGAGGTCAGGATAGAGTGTCTCCTCAATGATGTTGTCGCCACGGATGGTAAGGACGACGTCAACGCTTGTCCGAGACGTCTGCACCACGATGTCGTCTACCGACGATGAGAAGCTCAGCGTAGCCGGTTGGCTCACTATGTCTATTGCTGCCATTAGTATGCTATTTTTCTTTTTCGCAAAGATAAGAATAACCCGTGGCTTGCGAAAATACAAGGGCGGCTACCATCACTGGCCACCGCCCTCACTCGAACAATTACTAAAAAAATACTAATCGAAGACCCACACCAGACGGTCGTCAACACGTTCCATTCTCTTACCTTTTTTGGTCAGATACTCCGTAACCTCGTCCGGAGTCAGCGATATCATATCACGTAGGTTGTCGCAGATATCCTGCGATGTCCACCTGCCGGCATCTCCTACCTGCAGATACTGCTCCAAAATTTTCTCCTTGATGTTCTGTTCCATTATTCTTCCTCCTCTTTATCGATGTCCAACATATTCATATTCGTAAATGCAAGGAACAGGTTGTCCAATTCCTTCTTCCATTTCTCCACAGGCTCACCCATATCCGGATGTTTCTCCTTCACCTGAGCAAGGAAGTCTTCAAGATCCCTGATGATATTACAGTGATGCCCGGAATACTCCTTCAGATAGAAAAGACGCTCAGCAATCTTCTCGTCAAGTCGTATGGTATAATTGCCGATAGTCACTTCCACCCATTGTCTTACTGATACTTTACTCATGACTCACCTCCTTCCTCAAATCGTTCGCTAACGTCAAAGAAATCCTGTGCTTCCAAGTCATACTCCAGGAAGTGTTCAATTTTAGCATAGTACAGGCGTGCGATTTCATCTTCAAACTTGCTGCTCCGGATGACAATTTGCCCACCTTTGCTACCCTTGGTATGGGAAAGATTAGAGGGGTGCCCGTCAGGTTTACACTCTTCCAGTGCACCTCGCACCATACCCACGAAGATATCGACCTCATTCTGACTGGTAAAGGCGCAGTTCTTAGCTTTCTCCAAGAGTTGACAAGCCGGGTCGTAGAACTTCGGGTGCTTCGCCTTCTCGTAGTGATAATGGCAGAACATCATTTTCATTGCGCACCTCCTTGCAGCACGGCTGCTATTATCATCAGGGCGAAGCATGTAAAGGTGAGGACAGTTCCACCTACGTACACCTCCAACTCTTCCTGGTGCTCCTTGCACCATGTTTTTATCTGATTACCACACTGTGGTAATGCCACTACCAGTGCCTGGTACACCTCGTACCACGCTTTGGTAACACTCTTCCGCTGTTTCGCTGCGGCTGCGTCGACGGGCTGCTGCACCTGTGCAAAGCCCTCGAATTGCAATGTCAACTGTTGCATATTGCACTGTTTTGTAACCTGCCGGGTACCGCACCGGCGCAGAGACAGAGAAACGGCTGCACTTCCCGTTGGTTACAAAACAGTGACTCACCCGAAGGGCAGTATAGTTTAACGAGAAGGCAGCCGTTATACGGTTGCACTAATGGCATAAAAAATGCCCATGCATTAAATGCTGAGCGTCTGACGTGCGCCCTGACGAGTGGACAACCACTGTTTTATAACCGTTGGCAAAGGTAAAAAGAAATCCCGAAACCTGCAAGAGATTTCGGGAAAAATTTTTATTCTTTAGTAGATAATTCCAGTCCATCGTCTATTTCACTATCCGATGAAACATATTTCACAAGCAAGAAATGCAGCACATTCTGCTTACCAAGTCCTTCTGTGACAACATAGGTAGAATGCACAGACCATCCTCTCTTAGCCATGTAGTCAACTATCTCCATCATGGTGTTGAACTTGCGTTTCTTGCCACCATCATAAATGTACTCGTAGTCATCCTTATTAGGTTGACTGCGACCCATGTCAAGACGAGCCTTAACCTTGCCAAAGCCCCAGGTGTTATAGCCCATTACTTCACAATACACAGGATACTTGCCTCCTTCTACATTCACTACGCTCTGAGCGTTAGCTGTGATGCTTAATAAAGCCATCGCAGCGATAAATAAAATCTTTTTCATTTAATTTTTGTTTAAGTAAACCGTATTTTTCACTTTCATGCTGCAAAGATAAAAAAAATGCGGGAACTATTCAATGTTCCGGCATTTTTTTGAGTAAAACAACCTATCAGGCAGTTGCGAAAAAGAAGTGAACACTTTTTTTTCGCAACTGCCTGATACCCAAAACAAAAATCTTCGCTTCCTTGGATTAGCAAGGAAGTTGGCGAAAGCGACCCC
>Ga0326514_10002653_pt1 | contig 11374 bp, 15 predicted proteins | sample 3_2548_0518_D_FD_203653 | JGI IMG/M metagenome (GOLD analysis project Ga0326514, IMG submission 203653) | Bovine rumen microbial communities from UC Davis, California, United States - 3_2548_0518 | ecosystem: Host-associated > Mammals > Digestive system > Stomach > Rumen | place: USA... | reverse complement strand
AGTTCCCGTGTAGTCGTTTCCGACTGTGCCGGGCGTCTCACAAGTCACTTGATAAACACCGTTTGAGACCTTTTGGCTCACGTAATAGTTAGCCACGGGGGAGTTAAACCGTGAACCTATCGGCACGTCTAACATAACCGGGGTAAAATGTGCCTCCAATACTGACGCCGTAGCCGCGTCCGGGGTAATACTCCTCATTGCGCACGCCGCTATAACTGCCTCCCGAGACGCAGTATCTACGTCATTCTCCAAGTCTGCGTTTTCCAAGTCTTTCTGAATGTAGGATATTTCAAGAGCGGTGGGAGCTAAAGCGTCATAGATAATAGCCCCTTGCCGCTTGTCAAAACTATCGTCTACATTCTCAAGCATACGATCCCGTATAGTTTCGTAATCTTCCGCAACGTAATTTGTCATTCTTCCACCTCGCCCTCGTATTCAAAATCTCCATAAATTGACACGACGTTAAAGGAAAAGGTTATTTTGCTCTTTCTCACCTCTGCCTCAAAGCCGTTTATCTCCTCTATACGTTCGTCCTCCGACAGACATTCTACAATTCGTCTCTCAAGTGTCGGTACGACGTACCCGGCGTCCTGTCCTAACAGGTCTCTCGTCTCGATACCGTAGTCAAAGTCATATATGCTATGCACGTACCGCTCCGTGTTTAAGGCGTGGTAAACGGCCTGTCTGACGGCCTCTACGCCATCTAAATAACCGCCTATCCTGTCCTCGTCAACCCGCAAGGCGTAGGTTTTGTTTTGGTATTCAACTTCCTCTATTTCGTCGAAATCTTCATCAACTGTTGGTAACATATCACACCACCTTATCTAATATCAGAAACCTTTGTCCTCCGTCCTCGCGGATCATTGCCACTTTATCTCCGACAGACAAACTTGCGTCAGAGGCGGCCTTTGTCAAAACGAGAAAATCATCATCATATACTCTCTTTGCGTCCAACCGCACCGTTAGGGGTTCTGTCTTTGTGACCTTGCCGTAAACTACGGCAGTCGGCATTGAGGCTTTTACTGCCTCCATAGCCGCTTTCTTTATAACCCTTAATAAATCATCCTCATTTCGCATTGTTTATCTCCCCGCCCAAAAGAGTTAAGTCCATTGTAAACTCGCTCTCCTTAAACTTTAGAGTGGCTTTTTCGACTAACATTCTCTGCGGTTTATTCTTCTTGCCTATCTTTATGTCACCCGTGCTCAAAACGACATATACGCAACACCCGGCTCTTACTCGTCCGTCGCCCGCTGCGCCTGTAATAGACAGGGACTTTGTCTCCGCATTATAGTATTTAAGCAACGCCTCGGCTTTTGCCTTGCCGTTTTCTCCCTCTTGGAGCTTGTCGTAGTATTGTAAGACACCCCATTTTTGTTGAGTAGCACTATCTTTAACCACATACTCGTCTCTTTTGCCCGTCTCCGAGTTATCGTATGCAAGCTTTACTTGGTTGTAGGTATCGCTATCAATCGAGCTTTTGTACGAGTAGTCCTGTATGGTGTTGACGTCTATCTCGATAGGCACTACCCACTTGTCAAATCTACGGAGTCGGAGTTTTCCGTATTCGTCATACAATACATACAAATACCCCTTATTCATAAGCTCCGCGTCTAAAGCGTTCTGCACTATGTCGAATATTGAGGAATTATCCTCGTTTCTGCTCGGGATAACATAAGAGGTCTCCGCTATATCCCCGGTCTTTAGCCCAAACCGACTCGCCATAGCTTTTATTACGTCAGAGGCTTTTTTGCTTTTGTAAATGTACGTGTCTTTGTTCTTAAAGTAGCGGAGTTGGTCGTATGCAACGACGTTTAGTATCTTGTCGGACTTGTTGGAAATCTCAAATACATACCCTTTGAAAATCTTTCGCTTTCCATAATTGAGATATACCACGTTGCCCTCGTCGATCTTTAACTTTTTGTCTCTGATAACCTTAAACGATAGCTTTGTGGGACTTCCCTTTCTATCCGACGTGACTTGTATTGTTTCCGTAACTATGGGAGTGTAAACTTTCTTTCCGTCTGTTATTTTGATAATCGCCGTAGCCATATCTTTCTCCTATGGGATAACAAGCACCTGTCCCGGGTATATCAACGACGGGTTTCTAACCTTATCCTTGTTGGCATTGAATATATCCACATATCGCTCGCCGTCGCCGTAATACTTCTTGGCTATGCCATACAAGGTGTCATTAGCAACAACCGTGTATGTCGTGTTGGTCTTTGGTTGATTAACCCCGCTCGGGCGGTTGTTTGTTTTAGGTTTCTTTGCCGTGGCTTTGCCCGTCTTTTTGTCTTTCTTAACCTTAACAACCTGTGTTTTATAACTTCGATACTGACGTAGTTTTATCTGTACCGTCACGTCGTTGTTATCCTCGGCGTCGTGGACTATCTTATAGTCTAAAATCTCGACCACCTGTGACAAAACGGGCTTTACACCCTCGGAGTTTCTAAAAGACACGCTAAACTCAAAGTGCTTTTTCTTCTTTTTGTATTTTTCGAGTTTGGTTAGGTATGTCTCCGGGTTTTCAAAGCCATTGCCGTTCATATATCGGGCGAATGGGTACGGGTTCGTCGGCAGTAAAAACTTAAATTCGTAGGTTGTGAGGCCGGGCTTTTTGGGGATAGACACCTCGCCCTCACTCGCCAACACAACCGTTTCGTTTTTATCTTTTATAGATATGTCCAATTTTCCCGGCGTAACAGGTAGTCTTGTTTTCCCGAAATAAAAATCATACTGTGTCATTTATACGCCCTCTGCTATTCTCATTAAAGCGTCCTCTGTGCGCGTTGCCAAGCCATCTATGATACCGTCAAGGTCTGCGTCGGACGCCACATTGTTGTTGTTCACCATTTCTACTCTCACGGAGGCGGTAGTAAACTTGTTGATAGCGTCTCTCTCGGCTATATCTCGGAGATATTCGAGATTTTCCTCGGATATATCCAAGGCGTTCTTCATAGAGCCCGTGTCTCCGGCTATGTCGTCCACGTTGGCCGCCACGTTCTCAAGCCCTAAATCGTAATTCTGCGGATTGAGCGCGCCGCCCGTTAAGGCCGACTTAATCTTTGAGGAAACTCCGTCGCCCCACTCTGCCCCGGTTCTCCAAGCCTCGCCATAGTCAATGCCTTGCCAATTCGCAAGCGGGTTGGCTACGTCGTCGAAGTTTATCTGCTCGGTGTATGTGCCGTTTCCGTACTCTGCTGCCAACTGCGTTGCCTTGACAGACAGACTATCCGACCATCCCTGTACCGCGCTTGACAGGTTGCTTCCAAAGATTTTATCGAGAGCGGACGCAATACCGCCCAATATTTTGAGGACGGTCTGTCCCAAGCCCTCAAACAAGTGTATAACCGCCGCGACAGGATCATTAAAGACGTTCCCCACAAAGTTTGCGAACGTTGCAAAGACGTTTAACAGGGCGTTTATCACACCGAAAACTACGTCAAATATCTCCGACACCACGAGCACGACAAAGTTTACAATGTATGCTCCGACAGATAGCACTATCGCCGCTATAAGACCTAAAGCGCTTTCCGTCAACCCTGTGACGTTTGCCACCGCCTGTGCAATGGCAAATATCGCGGCTATCAGCAAGATTATTGCGGTTATCACCATCATAATAGGGTTGGCCATCAAAACCGCGTTGAATATGCCCTGTGCTATCGCCGCCGCTTTCGTAACCACGGTGTATATGCCCCACGCCGCAGCCACCGCCAAAACCGCAACCGCCACTATACCTAATATGTCTGCCGCCGGGGCTAAAAAGTCCATTACGGCGGAAACGCCGTTTACCACCAACGCCAATAGGTTTATAATCACGCCAAGCACATATAAGGCGCTCTCCGCGAAGCTCTGCATACCCTCGGAGTTCCATAGCCGCGAAAAAGCCTGTTGCAACGGGTTAAGCGCGCGGACAACCGTATTTGAAAACTTCGTCCATCCTTGGGCGAAAGTCATAGGCAAATTGGCAAAATCTTCGTCGATCCCGGAGGAAACATTCTGTAATGCCTCCTTTACGACTTGAGCCGTTACCTCGCCCTGTCTCGCCATTTCTTTCATTGTTCCAACGTCTGTGCCGAGATAGTCTGCGATAGCCTTTGCAACAAGCGGCATACCCTCCATTACAGAGCGCAGCTCGTCGCCGTCTAACCGACCTTTTGCCATTGACTGTGTCAACTGATACATTGCCTGTGAGCTCTCATAAACAGACGCGCCGCCAAGAGCTCCCATCTTATTAAAAGTTTCAACAAACGCTATCGCTTCGTCGCTATCCTTAAAGGCGTTTCGGGCATTTGTCATTAGCTTCGACACCTGTTTTGCCGTGTCGAGATAGTTCGACCTCGCCCTTTGAGAGCTAACAAAAATGGCGTCAGAAACACCGCTTGCGCTATCGTCTGCGATATTCTGCAAGCGTGCCTGTGCTAACGCCATTTCGTCTGTTGTATTTACCAACTGTTTGAGCCCTTGTATAGAAACGATTGTCGCCGCAATTCCTGTAAGTGTTGACAGGAAATTCTGCGCAGACCTTTCAGCCTCGCCCATTTTCTTTTTTAAGTTGTCTGCGCCTTTTGCGCCTCTTTCGAGTTGGTTCGCGCTATCTGCGGCAGAGTTGGAAAACCGCTCTATCTCCGCGCCGTAAGAGGCGTTTAGAGAGCCGTTAAGCTGCCCCAACGCCTTATTGCAACGATCTAACGTATAAACCGTTTCGGCAAATCTCTTATTGATTTTTCGTATTGTATCGGACGCTCTGTCTTTTACAATAAAACTTGTTTTTACGTCAGACATATTTGTTATCCTCTATTTTCGTTTGAGTTTATCACGATCTTTTTTCTCTTTTTCTGCCCTTATGTCAATCGAGGCGACGACAAACGCTTTTTCTTTATCGGATAATTCGAGGTACGTTCTCGGAGACCAATGTAATTCTTGTATGCAATAATGTAAAATAGTTCCCTCGGACGTACCGTTTATCAGTTTTTTGCTTCGTCCACCTCGTCATTTATATCTGCAAACCCGCAAATATCCTGTGCTTTGAGCGACAGGTTTTCAAACTCCCCGGAGTTAAGCATTACGCCTAACAAGTCCTCGGGTGTCATTATGTCAAACCCGGCCTTTTCACTCCAAGACGCCATAAGAGCCGCGTCGTTCAAGCGGGGGTATTCGACGACTGCTGCCGCAAGTAAAAACTGATACTTCGCAACGTCAAAGTCGCTCTGATACTGCCCCTTGCGCCCGGGCACTTTTGTCTTGACGGTCGCCTGTTTCTTGAGGCTCTTGTTTGTCAGAGCGTCAATAGGTTTAAGTCTCCAAGGGATCGGCTTTCCGCTCTTGTCCTTAAACCTCTCGGAAACCACAAAGTCAACCGTCTCCTCGTCTTGCACATTATCTGCGAAAAATAATTCTAATTCATTTGCCATAATATATTTACCGTCCTTTCCGTAAATACTGTCCTTAAACATAGGGAGCGGAAAGGGCAAGGACTATCCCCTTTCGCAACGCGGTTGCTATCCGCTCCCTGTATATTACGCCGCCTCTAAAACGGCAAGGTTCGTAAACCTCTCGTCCAAATTCCAATCCTCGAATGTGAAATCGCAGTCCTCCTCTAATACGTCGTCCGTATCAGCGTCAACCTTTGCGATAATAACCTCGTCAAGATTGCAATTCTTCAAGGTCGTTGTCTGACGTCCGGCTGCGGAAGTGGGATCGTTATTTACAACCTGTATGTCGAAATAAACGTCCGCGCCACCGTGCGTAAACTCATACATAACCTGTCTCAAGATGGAGTTGTTGTAGTGCATAGTCATTTTGCCTGTGTACTCAACACCTGTCGCCTTGTTTCCCTTGGCGGTTGAACCCAAGATGGGTACTTTGGTCTTTGTCTTTTTCGCAGACGCTTCAAGGGAAATAACGTGTGCGAAATTGTAACGAATACCGCTAATCGTTACATATACGCTCGCCGCACTACCATAGACGGTATCAGCCGCGTTCATAATTCCAACGTTTGCCATTGCTTATCCCTCCTTATGATACATAGGTTGCAACGTAGAGCTGCTTCATAGCAACAACGGGAGTGATACCCTTTGTTACAAGGACTGCTCTCTTTGTCTCTCCGGGCTCTACTGTCACGTCGTCTCTGCTAAAGTTCTCGATAGCGTGGATGTTCTGCATTGTCTCGGAGATATTGCAGAGCGCGGACTTGAGAGATACACGTCCGTCAGCGTCGTTTACGACCTTACCCCTAAAGGTTGTCGCAAAGACCTTTGCGGTCTCGATAGCGTCTTGGTCGATAACGCGGATAACTTGGTTCTCTCTGAAATCAGCCGGGTTTTTCTCCTCGGTCGCAGTAACAAGGGTGTTGAAATCTTCGACAACGCATACGTCGTCGTTCTCGTCCTTTGTGAATACAAAGTAACCACCCTGTACTGACTCTGTGGGATCGTCCTCAACGGTTATCTCACGCTCACCCGTGTACTTCGAGCAAGACAGAGACTTGTTGATAGCTACGCTTCCGATAGCCCCTGTAACCCAAGGTATCTCGTTTGCGTGCTTAACGGACACAATGCCCTCATAGTCTGCTGCCGTATTGAGCACAACCGTCTGAAACTTCACGCCGACTTCCTCTCTCATACGTCTTGTAAACGCAATATAAAGAGAAATGATGGCCGCGGTTGATGATGTGCAAGCAAGAGCGTTAAAGGTGTATGCGCCTAACGCAGTAAGAGCCGTTGAGTGGTTGTCACCTGTCTGTGTACCGTTTGTTCCTCCCGAAAGAGCACTCCCGGCGGTGGCAACAAGCGTGGCCTCTTTGAAAGTCACGTAGTCATTAGCTACGAGTGAGCTTGAGTCTGCGACTGTCTGCGTCTCAATCCTCTCGTTGTCAAGGTATGTGGAAACGTCCCACAAGTCCTCGTCGTCGATATTCTTGGCAATAACTATCTTGAGGTCGTTGCCCCTTGTTCCGGGGTACTTTGCCTCTGCAAAAGTATTAGCCGCCTTATCGCCGCTATTCATATTGTATGCAATAACCTTTACGGCATTGCAGAAAAGCTCGCGGAAATCAGAAAGCTCTGCGCTATCGTAAGAGAAACCAAAGATAGCCTTTGCCTTGCTCTGAAAATCGGAGTTTTTAATTGTGATGATACCTGTTTTGCCCCAACTTAATACTGTGGGGAAAGCAATTACGCCCCTGTCAGATAACGCCGTAGCGTACTTTGTGGCAGAGATATAATTGATGTAAGTACCGGGCAACACTTTATTCTGTGTGAGCCAAGTTCCGCCTCCAAAACCCATTGCTAAACCTCCTTTACTACTGTTGCTTTGAAACTTGCTACCGCCTTTTCAACCTCTGCGACGGAATAACGTTTCTTGTCGTCGAGCACCGCACGGACAATGTCTATATCCTTGCGAAACTTCTTCGACCTTGCTATCTCGTCGATAGTGTATGTCGAAACGGGGGTGGCGGGCGCACTTACCTTTTCGGTATTAGTCTCTTTTGACTTATTCTGTGCCATTGTTTACCTCCATTGTGTCCATTGTTTCTCCGTCGCCTATCTCTTGGACAACGAAGTTGTAATGTGGTGTGCACATTAAAGAGCTTTTAGTGTGGTCGGTATGTACTTGCGTGCCCCTCAAAATGTCGCCTGTTGAGAGCGTCACAAGCTCTACCGTCTGACGCAGTCTATCGAGTATCGGGTAATATTCCTTGAAAGCGTATTCCTCGTGCTCCGGGAGGTACTTTATACGGATAACCGTCGAATACTGCACCCTCCCCATTATGAGACGCTTTATATCAGAGCTTACCAATTCTACAAAGAAACAGGGGGCGTTTACGCCTTGCTCTTGCGGATCAATATAGACCGTGCAACCAAACTCTGTGTTAAGTTGTTTTCCGAGCGACCTAACCAAGTCGGTTATTAAATCTTTAGCCATACCTTTACGTTTCTTTCCTCGATACTCCGTGCTTTGCGTTCTACCTCCGCTATCGCCTTGCCTGTAAAGTTCTCTCCGTTCACAAAGGCGACTCGGTGGGTTGCCATAATAAGTTGTCCGTCCATATATGTAGGAAATTTCTCCCCCACTCTTTGAGTGTGTCCCTCGTCAACGAAAGACGCATACGGACTCGAATTTCTAATCGTGACCTCGTAATCACCACCCGTCTTTACGACTCGAATGTTGCGGTTGTCCTCGCTCCACTTCTTGCGCAACGCTGCGTCGGACTTGCGCTTACTGCCGTGGTCGTATGCCTCGAAATAGTGGTCGCCTACTGTCTTTGGCGCATATACGGGCGTTTTAGGTATAACCGACTGCAAATATGCAGAACCTAACTCCTTGGCTATGCTCCGACAACACTTATCCACGCTTTTCTCCGCAGAGGTCAATTTCTTTTGAAACTCTTTAATAGGCTTAACGTCAATATTCACGATACTTCGTCCACTTCTAATGAAATCTCTTGGTGCGTGTCGTACACCGCCGGAATACCGCTCGCAACGAAATGTTGGGTTCTCCCGGCCTGTGTGACCTCTATTCTTGAACCTGTCGGTATGTTTACCTCCGGGCTTATGAATAATTTGACCTGTTGATAGGACTTGTATTCCTCGTCGCCGTCAACCGACTGTGGAAACGACTTATAACTCAAACGACAGGGTTGATTTTTGCAAATCTCCGCGTTTCCGGTCTCGCTTATGCCGTCCACTATCGTTGTCTCTCGGTTAGTGATAGTGCATACCCCGGTGTATAGCTCCTCTATCGCCGCCCTATGCTCTGAAAAATCTACCATCTCATTCGCCTAAACGAGTATATTTCCCTCGCTCCGTATGAGGATAGGACGTCAACCCACATTTCAAACCTTTTATCCGGGGCGGTTGATGAAATATAGGAAACGTCGGTATCGCCTATCTTGGTCTCTTTAATGCCCTTGGCAAAATCAAGAGTTGATGGTATCGCACCGATAGCATTGAGCGACGCAAGCGCGCTCCCTACGGTGCGATACAACACCACGTAATCAAGTTCGGACGGTACGGTGTCAAGGTTGCAGATATTACATATGCGCTGCTTTACCGAGGCAAAAGCCGTCTCAATGATGGTTTCCTGTTCACTCGTGAACGTGGAAAAGCCGATACTCTGTAAAAATTCCTTAACCTTTTCTACCGTCATAGTTGATTAACCTCTTGAGATAATGCGGATAGCCGCTATTGCCTTGTGGTTGATGTAGGAGCGGTTAGCTGCTACGGCCTCGCCACTATGTACGAGCTCCCAATTTGAGCCTGTTGCAAGCTCGGCGTCTGTGGGAGACTCGGAGGACTGTGAGGACTTTGTGTAGGAAATGCCCTTGAGAGCAAATACCTTTCTCTGTCTCATATACAGAGTGTCCTCGCCGCCGTTTGTCTTGGGATCACGGCTCATTTCGTAAGGCACTTTTGCGCCGGGGTTTGCAGTAACGATAGAGCCAACGCCGAGAGCGTATGTGGTGTACTCCTCGTACTGCTCATAGTATGTAGCAATATCGTCTACGTCGGGCTCTGCAACTGCGGTGTAATCGTTGCCGCTCTTGGTGTAGTATGTCTTTGTGGGGTCGATTGCGACGTCCGAAGTGAGCTCATACTTGGTCTCTACGGGCACGTCCTCTGTAACAACTACGGTCTTACCGTTCCAAGTAGCGAGAGGGAGGTCTCTTGTGATACCGTCCTTGTCGGTGTACTTGAGATAGTCAAGAACGTTAAGGTTCTCAAGGTTGGTTGCTACGTCCGGGTGAATGAAAACAAGGGCGATCTGTGACTTATTCTTGCCACAAGCCTTGTTTGCTGCGGAGTTGAGGGTTGTTGCCCCAACGTTGCCGGAAATCTGCGTGGTGTGCTTGTCTACAAACTCAAGGTTCTTTGTCCCGGAGCTCATAGAGAATACTCCCTTGAGGACTGCAAGGATGGTCTTTTCGTCAAGAGCCTGTTTGTAGTCGCTCACCTGTGAGGCTACGTTGTCCATAAAGTCAACGCCACCTGTTACGTCGTAAGCAAAGTCCTTTTCTGTCCAAGCCTTTGCACGACCTACTACTTGGTAAGACTGTGTAAAGCTCTTTGTGCTTGTAGCCGTAATGTTGGTTGCGCCGTCATAGTTTACGGCGTCGCCGTCAAGCAGTCCGCGCAGAGCCATAGATACGTATGACACGCCGTTCTGTGCTTTCATAGTATCTGTAAGCTCCCTATCCTCAACAATAGCACGAGACTTAACAATCTCATTGCCTACGAGGTTAGGAATACGACCTACGCGATACTTAAACGCATTGCTATTAAAATCTTTTGCGTCAAAATTTCCCATTGTGTTACCTCCTATTAACTAAAATCGAAATCGGGGTGTGTCTTGGCGTACTCCACTAACTCGTCATACCCCATTTCTGACAAGTCCTTGCCTCCATCCGGGGGCGTCGTGTTGCTATCCTTGGGCTTTGCACCCTCTAAATTTGTCGAGGTGCTAAACCACCCTTTCAACACGGGATCGGCCTTTAATGTTTCTATCTGCTCCTTTAAGCCGATAAGTGAACCATCTTTGAATGTGATAGCGTCAAGGTCAAGCTGCCTCATAACCTGTTCTATGGAGGTAACGCCGTTCTCGTAAAGAGACTCCTTGATAGCACTCTCGCGCTTTAACTCCGTTACCTTTGCCTCGTACTCGGTAGCACTTTCCTTGTTTTTTGCCTCAAGCTCCTCGATCTTTGACTTCAACTCGTCAGCATTTACCTTTTTGAGTTCTGCCAACTGCGCGTCTCTGTCGCTAATCTCCTGTGTCAAGTGCTCAACCTGTTCGGATAACTTCTCGTTGTCGCCTTTAGCCTTTCCAATATCCTTGGAGTTCTCGTCCATAATACTGTCAATGATAGGCTTTAGGTCTGTGCCCTCTGACACCTTGTCTTTTAGCAAGTTTTCAACAAAATCACGTTTCATAATCTTTTTCCTCCTGTTTCTTCGCTTTTTTTCGAGGTCGCACCTCTTGAAATGGTAGGGTAAGGCGTTTTATCGTCCACCTAAACGACATATTTTGAGGCATTACGCCTTAAAACCATACTTTTTCACCCACTCGGAGTAGTCCATCTTGACCGTTATGTTTACGCCCTTTTCGTCTTTTGCTATCCTGTCGTACTCGTCTAACACCTTTGGCACGGGTACGCACCTACAATTTGGGTGTATCGGCGGATAGTTCACGCCAACAACGGCCTCGCTCGTCTTAAATGTCTGCCCGTCTAACTCTCCGCAAATCTCACAAGTCAAATTATCGAGCGTTGCGATAAAAATGTACTCGTCGCCCATTGCCTTGAGAGTTCCTTGCCGGGAGGCGTATGTAAGCTCGGTGTCGCTCATAGTCTTAATCGCCCTCTCAAGTGTCTTA
>Ga0326514_10002652_pt1 | contig 11374 bp, 11 predicted proteins | sample 3_2548_0518_D_FD_203653 | JGI IMG/M metagenome (GOLD analysis project Ga0326514, IMG submission 203653) | Bovine rumen microbial communities from UC Davis, California, United States - 3_2548_0518 | ecosystem: Host-associated > Mammals > Digestive system > Stomach > Rumen | place: USA... | reverse complement strand
CAACAACCGACATAGAGATGAGAAATTATATTATAGCCGACAATCAGGAACTGACGCGATTCGCGTTAGAGAGCCTGCTTCAGAAAGACGAGGAAAACGTAGTGTATCGTGCTTTCGACAAAGCCAGACTCGTAGAACTGCTCAAGGAGAACGAGAGCGCTGTCGTATTGCTCGACTACACCCTGTTCGACTTTGCCGACGAAGATCAGCTCCTGATTATAGCTGAACGTTTCAGTCTGTCGCAATGGATTCTTATCAGCGATGAGCTGACACCACAGTTCATACGACGCGTGGTCTATTCATCGCACCAATTCAGTGTGGTATATAAAGACGGTCCCTTTAGTGAGCTTCGCGAGGCTCTCAGCGCTGTCAACCGCCATACGCGCTACCTTAGCCAGCGTGCTTTGGAGACCATCATCACACAGCAGCAACAAGAGGAAGAGACACCCAGCATCCTTACGACTACGGAGATGGAGATCGTGAAGGGCATAGCTCTGGGTAAGACCACCAAGGAGATTGCTGCCGAGCGTTTCTCGAGCATCCATACAGTGACCACTCATAGGAAAAACATCTTCCGCAAACTGGGCATCAACACAGCGCACGAAGCGGTGAAGTACGCACTCCGAGCTGGACTAATAGATCCAAGTGAATTTTATATTTAAAGAGATAAATGAAAGAAAAGATTGTTTTTGTAACAGGTGCCAACAAGGGCATCGGATTCGGAATAGCCAAGCATCTCGGAAAGAGTGGCTGGCAGGTGATTATTAGTGCACGCGACAAACAGCGTGCTGAGAAAGCCATCAATGAACTGAAGTCGGCTGGTGTAAATGTACTGGGTTGGGTAAACCTTGAACTGCGCGACCTCAACAGCATCGAGCAGGCTGCTAAGGAGATTCAAGAGAAATATGCCGGTATCTCGCTACTGGTAAACAATGCCGGTATCCCTGGTGATATGAGTGTGAACAGCGAGCATACAGAACTGAGCGACATCAAGGAGACACTCGACGTGAATTTTATCGGTACTTTCGCCCTCACCAAAGCCCTGCAGCCTCTGCTCACCAAGAACGAGGGACGCATCGCCAACGTAACTGTTCCTTCAGAAATCAGTCCGTATTGGCATCCCCTGGCCTATGTCGCCAGCAAGGCAGCACAGAACGCCATGATGGGCGTGATGGCTATCGAATTTCAGCAGAGTAATACCCCTGTAGAGATTTTCTCCGTTCACCCGGGTCCCACCACTACTGATCTCAACGGCAACATGGCGCTGCCTGGTTTTCATGATATCGAGACGGTGGGCGAGAAGTTCGCTGAACTGATTAACGACGGCCAGCAGCATCAGGGCGAGTTTATCGAACTCTATCCTATTGTGAAAGAGGATTAGTCGAAAACGCGCAACAGAATAGATTGGGCGTAAATGAAAAATCGGGGGAAATGATCTTTCCTCCGATTTAATTGTTTATGAATAAGTAATTACCTTAAACTATTCTTGATATCCTCCAGCAAATCCTCTGGAGCCTCAAGGCCGATACTTAATCGTACCGTTGTATCTGGGACGGACATCTCGGCACATTGCTCTGGGGTGAAGAGGCCGAAGATGGTTGAGGCAGGATGTATAGCCAGCGACTTACGGTCGAAGAGGTTCGTGGCGCGACGAATGATTTGCAGTTTGTCGATGAACGCCCAAGCGGCTTCTTTTGATTCGAGGTCGATAGTGAAGACGGCACCAGGTAAGTGACCGAACTGCTGTTCTGATAACTTATGGAAGGGATTATCCTCCAAGCCTGTGTAGTTCACGTGCTTGATTTCGGGCAGCGCCTGACACTGTTGGGCGAGCCAAAGCGTGGTCTCTGCCTGACGACGGAAACGGATGTCGAGCGTATCAAGACCCAGTGTCTCCATATAGGCCACCTGTGGCGTCATCAGCGACCCAAGGTTCGTAACGAGTTCGGTTTTTACGCGAGCTGTAAATGCGAACCTCTTCCCTACTCGCTTCATGCGACTCTGCAAGGCTGGGGATGGCGACTGAGACCAGTCGAACTTACCATAGTCTATGAGCAAACCACCAAGACCTGTACCTCCGCCAGATATATACTTCGTGCTTGACACCACCTCGATATCCACACCAAACTCATTCGCATGGAAGGTGGAGAACGGCACAATGGTCGTATCGGCAATCAGGGGTACGCCTTTTTTATGGGCAACCTCTGACAAAGCCTTGATGTCAGCCACAAACAACTGCGGATTGGTGATAATCTCGAAGAACAGCGCAGCGGTCTTGTCGTCAATCTGCGCCTCTACCTCCTCGGGCTTTGTGAAGTCAACAAATCGCGGTTCAACACCAAAACTGCCCAGCGTGTCGCGAATCAGCGAGACGCTGTTGCCAAACAGGTGCTTCGAGGCCACGATATTCAGGCCAGCACCGCTCACCGCCGTCAGGGCATAGTGGATAGCCGCCATACCCGTATTCAGCGCCGTTACGCTGGTGGCTCCCGTAATCTGCCGCACGCGCTCCTCCAAATAGGTTGTCGTAGGGTTGGCGATGCGGGCATACGACGGATCCATCGAACGACCGCAGAAGGCATCGTTCATCGCCTTGGCCGAGGGGAACTCGAATGCCGCCGTCAAATACACCGGCATCGAGAGGGCCCCATAGGCGTCAGGCTTCTGATACTTTGTGGTTAATACTTTCGTTTCGTACTTCATAATGCACAATTCATAATGCACAATGCATAATTAGCTGCGCTCTCCCACAATTTTGCGAAGGGCAATCACGAGTTTATCCACATCCTCGCGGGTGTTGTAGAGGGCGAAGGTGGGACGGACGCTCATCTCGTAGCCGAGAGCTCGGAGGGCGGGCTGGGCGCAGTGGTGACCAGCACGCACTGCGATGCCCTCCTTATCTAATAACGTACCAGTTTCGGGAACGGGGATGCCGTCGAGCACAAAGCTCACCACCGACACACGGTTCTTGGGATTGCCAATGAGCGTGAGGCCCTTGATCTGAGCCAGTTGCTCGCGGGCATACTCCGTCAGTTTGTGCTCATGCGCCTCGATATTGCGGATGCCGAGATGGCTCACGTAGTCGAGGGCGGCACCCAGTCCGATAGCATCGGCCACGTTGGGCGTACCAGCCTCGAAACGAGCAGGCGGCACATTGTACTCCGTGCGCTCTATGGTCACATCCTTGATCATATTGCCACCGCCCTGCCAGGGCTGCATCTTGTCGAGCAGGTCCTTACGACCATAGACCACACCGATGCCGTTGGGGCCGTAGATCTTGTGGCCAGAGAAGACGAAGAAGTCGGCACCGAGCTGTTGCACATCGACAGGCGTGTGAGCGATGGACTGTGCACCGTCGATGAGCACGGGAATGTTATGCCCGTGGGCGGTGTCAATGATGCGCTTTACGTCGTTGATAGTGCCGAAGGTATTGTTCACATGCCCCACGCTGACGAAGCGTGTGCGGGGCGTAATGAGTCGTTCGAACTCCGAGAGAATCAGGTTGCCGTTCTTGTCCGTGGGGATGGCCTTCAGTGTGGCACCCTTCTCATGGGCCACCTGTTGCCAAGGCACAATGTTGGCGTGGTGGTCCAATTCGCTGACGATGACCTCGTCGCCTGGTGTCAGGAACTGTCGGCCGTAGGTCTGCGCTACGAGGTTGATGCCCTCGGTTGTGCCGCGCACGAAGATGATCTCCTCGCTGGTAGCGGCATTGATGAAGCGCTGCACTTTTTCGCGGGCCTCCTCGTAAGCATCCGTAGCACGGGCAGCCAACGTGTGGGCACCGCGGTGGATGTTCGAATTATAGTTTCTGTAATAGTGGCTGATCTTGTCGATGACCTGAATCGGCTTCTGCGTGGTGGCACCGTTGTCGAGCCATACGAGGTCGTGGCCGTTCACCTTCTGATGGAGCACGGGAAAGTCCTTCTTGATCTCCTCCGAGTTCAGCGTGTCCACTTCCTCATAGTGCAGGTCGCGCAACTTCTGCGTCTCAGGGATGCCGATGCCGAAGCCGTTATCCCGAGGCACCGCCTTCACCGAACCACGCGAATCGTCAGGGTCGCCGAAGTACGGCAGGTCGGCATAGCCGCTTCCGCCACCTAGCAGTTGCTTGAAGCCAGCCTCCAGCGCCGTGAGGTTCAGGGCCTCGTCAGGCAGCACACTCTGACGAGCCTCCCTGGCCTCCTCGGGGCAATATCGCTGGGCGACTTCTCGAAGCAGCGCAAAGCCTGGGTCTTCGATGCCGTAACCACTGATATTTTGTAGTTCAATCATTATTTCTCTACTTTATTTCGATGCTGATAATCGTGATAATAGCCTACCTCCACATTCTCAAGAACGGCGATGGCGTCGTCGGTGAGGGCGGCCAACGAGAAGTATTTCGTGAGCAGGTAAGAGGCCACACCGAACTTGTCGAGACCCATCAGACGGGCACTCAACGATGGTGCTATCTCGCCAGGGATACCGCTCTGGTGCAGACCGATCACGCCCTGGTTCTGCTCGCCTGTACGCACGAGGATAATCTTCGTGGTACCTACGCCGCGACCAGTCAGATACTGACCTTCTACCTCAACCTTGTCTGAAGGAATCAGGGGCACACCACGCCACAGAATGACCTTCGTACCAAACAAATCGGTGGTAACAGGAGGCACACCGCGCCAAGTACACTCGCGCTCAAAGGCAGCGATGGCACGTGGATGGGCCACGAAGAAAGCGGGCTCTTTCCAGACCAAACTCAACAGTTCGTCGAGGTCGTCAGGTGTCGGTGTTCCATAGCGTGCCGAGATGCGGTAGGCGGGGTTGGCAGCGGCCAGCAAACCGAACTGCTTGTTGTTGATGAGTTCCCACTCCTGACGCTCCTTGATGCTCTCAATCGACAGGCGCAATTGCTCTTCCAACTGGTTGTAAGGATTATTATAGAGATCGCTCACACGGGTGTGCACACGAACAACAGTCTGAAGGGTATTGAGACTGTACTCCGTGGGGTTCTCCTCGTAGTCGATATAGGTCTCAGGGATGATGTTGTCCTCCTCGTGGCCGCTCACCAGGTCGATGTGCTTCTCGCCGTTGTCGTTGACAGAAGCCTTCAGGCGCAATTGCTTATCGACGGCCTTGTTGAAGGTCTCGCGGAAGTCGGGCACCTCCTTGATGAACTTAATCAGTTCCTTCAGCTTCAGGCCAAGGAACACGGTGGGTGTGATGGCACGGACGCTGACAGTCGACTCCTGTTCGTCCAGCAGGTCAGCCTCGCCGAAGTACTCACCGTCGCCCAAGAGCGCAATCCGCAGGTCCTCGCCATGAGGCCCCTTGCTGATGACCTCGGCCTGACCGCTGGCCACGATGAAGAAGCGCTGTTTGTCCTTACCTTCCTCCACGAACAGTTTGTCGACATCCACCTCCTTCGTCTCGAACGAGCTCACCAAGCGGTTCAGAATCTCGTCGTCGAACTCCGAGAACAGCGGGATGGCCTTCAGGTTCTTTGCCGTAAACGAGGGCACGCCATTCACGTACTGAATGGGCAGTCGGTCGTTCTTACGGAGCTCCACCTTCGTGCGGTTCACGCGGAATGTGCCGCCTGAAACCTGCACCCAGGGGAGCAACTTCAGGAGTAATCTCGGGGTGATACTGCCCATCTGTGGGGCAGTCTTCGTTGTCGTCGCCAGTCTTCTGGCGGTAGCAGTGGTCACACTGCGCTGAAGATTAGAATCTGCCATAACTTTAATTCCTTTTTATGTTAATACTAATTTACTTTTTGATAGTAACCCGATGAGTGGTGCCTTCTACGTGCTCGATGGAGAGGACGTTGTAGCCCTGTTCCTTGGCGTTGCGGGGAACATTGTCGAGGGGTTCGCCCTCAGCGAGGAGTACTTCCAGGATGTCGCCCTCGTTGAGCTTCGAGAGCTCAATCTTCGTTTTCACGAAAGTCATCGGGCAATGCTCTTTCGTAATGTCTAATACTTTTGTTGCCATAATGTTGTCGGTTTATATAAATAATGTTTGTCCACCATTAGAGAGGTTCAGGAATGAGGCTACGCCGAGTACGTCTTTGACTTCTGGAATGAAGTCTTCCTTCTTCAGCCCGAGCACATGCATCGCCATCTCGCAGGCGTACAGATTAATACCTAATGCCTTGGCGGCCTCAACAAGTTCCTCGAGGGTTGCTACGTTGTTCTTACGCATCAGATAACGGAAGATCTTAGGTCCTGCACCGAGGAAGTTAAAGCGCGACGTGGGTGTCACCTTCAGACCACCCATCATGAATCCGAAGATCTTGGTGAGCCAGTTGCCGCCTGTAAAGCTTCTACCTTGCTTTTTCTTAATGGCGTCGAGTCCCCAGAACGTGAAGAAGATGTTGACCTCATAACCTACTGCTGCCGCGCCCGTACCTAATGTAAATACTGCCGTCAGCTTGTCGAAATCGCCACTGAAGGCGATGATGCTCAGTTTCTTGTTTTCTGCCATAATTTTGTCGGTTTAAATATCTGGGTGCAAAGGTACGGGGTTTTCGGCACCCCCACAATCGCCCGTTCATGGCATTTTGCATACCCATGATATGGTATATGTCAACGAAAAGCCGCCGAAACACCCCTGTCCGATAAGGAACCCTTATCCTTCAATAAGGGCTAGTTATTAAGCAAAGGGAATAAGGCACAAAAGGGAATGAGGCACAAAAAACAAAAAAGGGGTGAGCATTTTTTCCAAGCCTGGGAACAAGACATTCCCACCTTGGGAATATATAGCGAGAAAACGGCTCGCCGACAACGAGCCGTAATGTCATCAAGGACGAGCCGTACCGCGAATTTGGTATGCGAAATGCCATTTGTGTGGGATTGTAGGACTGCGGATTTCGCCGTACCTTTGCACTCGATAAATCTCGTGCGAAGTCAGGCGGCGCCTCGGCAAAGAGCGAGCTCACTGCGAGCTCGGCTTGCACTGACTTTGTCACCGTGAAAATATTCATTTTTTAAACCGACAAAGATATGGCAATGATTTATGTAAATGGAGACGCGCAGGAAGTGAATCTGCCGCTCAACGTGAGTGAACTGATTAAGCAGAGTGATGTACAGCAGCCGGATATGGTCAGCGTGCAGGTGAACGAGGAGTTTGCCGAGCGCGAGGACTGGGAACAGATCCAGCTGAAAGAGGGCGACAAAGTTGATTTCTTATACTTCATGGGAGGAGGCGCACGATGATTGACTTTACTGAAGAACAGATACAGCGATATTCGCGACATATCCTGCTTCAGGATGTGGGCGTCGAGGGACAAGAGAAAATAATGAACGCACGCGTGCTCGTGGTGGGTGCCGGTGGACTGGGTGCTCCCGTGAGCCTCTATCTGGCGGCAGCTGGCATCGGACGCATCGGCATAGTGGATGCAGATGTCGTCGATTTGAGCAACCTGCAGCGTCAGGTGATCCACTTTACGAAGGACGTGGGCGTGCCGAAGGTAAAGAGTGCCGAGGAGAAGATCAAGGCCATCAACCCTGATGTGCAGGTGGACACCTATTACGAGTTTCTCGACTCGTCGAATGCGCTCGACATCATTAAGGAGTACGACTTCGTAGTGGACGGTACCGACAACTTCCCTGTGAAGTTCCTGATTAATGATGCGTGTGTGATGGCAGGCAAGCCGTTCTCGCATGGTGGCATCCTGCGCTTTAACGGACAAACCTTTACCCACCTGCCTGGTACGGCCTGTTACCGTTGCTTCTTTAAGGAACCGCCTCCTGTAGGAGCCGTTCCGACGTGTTCACAAGCAGGTGTATTGGGTGCTATTGCTGGCATGTTGGGTACCATCCAGGCCGCTGAAACACTGAAATATTTTACGGGTATCGGCGAATTGCTGACAAACCGCCTTTTAACATTCGATGCCAAGACTATGCAGTTCCGTACCATCAACGTCAAGCAGCGGCCGTCATGTGCTATTTGCGGCGACCATCCCACCATCGACCACCTCATCGATTATGAACAGGCCGCGTGCGATCTCAAACAACATTAAAAAGTAAAAGGGTAAAAAAGTAAAAAGGTAAAAGATGAAAATTCCACAGAACATCATAGAAGAACTGATAGCGCAAGCAGAGAAGGAAGCACCTGATGAATCGTGCGGCTATCTCTTGGGGACGGACAACGAGGTCACTGAGAACTATTGGATGGAGAACATCGACCACTCGTCGGAGCACTTTTCATTCGCGCCGAAGGATCAGTTTGCCGCCCTGCGATATGCCCGCGAGAAGGGACTGAAGATCCTTGCCAACTGGCACAGTCATCCAGCCTCGCCCTCGCGTCCTTCGCAAGAGGACCTGCGCTTGGCCAACGACCCCACCATCCGCTATGCCATCCTCTCGTTGCTTGATGGACAACCGAAACTGAACTCCTTCAAGATCCTGAACAGCGAGGTAGTTGATAAAGAGGTACACCTTTAAAAAGGTAAAAAAGTAAAAAGGTAAAAGGGCAAAAAAACGGAACCGGTTTTTCCGCGATGCGTCCGCCCGAACTATTGTCGGTTTAAAGTTTCTGGGCTCGGCGCATCGCTTTTTTGTTCAAAATTGCGCCTATTTGAGGTTTTTTCATTAATTTTGCACCTCAAATTAAAATAATATGGCAATAGAGCAAGCAATATTTCGTAGGGCAGAACTTCTGTTGGGCGATGAGGCGATGGGCCGCATTGGCGAGAAAAGCGTGATTATCTTTGGTGTGGGGGGCGTAGGTTCTTGGTGCGCTGAGAGCCTGATTCGTTCTGGCATTAGGAAGTTGACGATTGTCGACAGTGATCGCGTGTGCATCACCAACATCAATCGCCAGCTGATGGCGACGACGAAGACCGTGGGTCAGGTGAAGGTGGATGCCCTGAAAGAGCGTCTGCTCACCATCAACCCCTCGGCAGAGATTACCGCCCTGCAACAGATCTTTACTGCAGAGACGGCTGAGAATTTCGATCTGGACAGCTACGACTATATCATCGACGCCATCGACTCGCTGAAGGACAAGGCCCTGCTCATCCTCTTGGCTTGCCAGACGAAGGCGAAGTTCTTCTCGTCAATGGGAGCTGCCCTGAAACTTGATCCCACCCGCATCAAGACTGCTGAGTTCTGGAAGGTGCAGGGCGACCCACTTGCGCGTGCCCTCCGCAAGCGTTTCAAGCGTGAGGGTCAATATCCCAAGCGTAAGTTCCAATGTGTCTACAGTGATGAGCTCTTGGAAAATAAAGGCCACAATGCTAATTGCGGCACAGAGCAGTGCATGTGTCCCAAAGCCAAAAACGGTCCTGGTGACCCATCGCTGCTGAACCATGAATGGTGCTCGTCGAAAGCCCAAATCAACGGCACGCTGGCCCATATCACTGCCATCTTTGGTTTTATGTTGGCAGGATTGGTGGTGCAAGATACCGTAAAATAAGCCGTATATCGTCAATATACCATATTTTTGTGATGCGAAATGCCACGCTAGAGGTATTTCGTATCTTCTTTTTCTGCCGTACCTTTGCAGCGTGAAATAACAATAAATAGTTTAACAATAAAATAAGTAAGCGTTATGAAGACAATGAATCGAATGCGAATGCGCGAGTATTGTTGCTGCCCTATGATGATGGCAAAGACAATGAAAGGGAGTATATATATAATAGGTATTAACAAAACAAAAACGAAACAATATGAAGAAGTTAGCATTAGCAATAGCAGTATTATTGAGTATCAACATCAGCAACATTTGGGCTGAGGGTAATTCTACCAACTCGAGCAGCGTGCGTTATGTAAAAGCACCGCGTTTTGCCCGTCCGTTGATAGAGAAGTGGATAACCGAATATGAGAAAACACAGCCTGGCGTGGAGTTCCAGATCGCGAAAGGCAATCAGAATCAGGGTAACATCGATTTGAATGTCGTATACGACAATCACGATACAAAACCAGAAGACTTTAGCCATATTATTTATTTCGGAGAGTTCGCCGTGCTGCCTATCACAGCCAGCGGTAGTGAGGCTGCGAAAGTGCTGGAAGGCAAGCACCTGAACTCGAAGAAGCTGAAGCAGCTCTACTTCCTCAACGATGACTTTGACGAGGACGTAAAAAAGATTAAGCAGTTTGAAAAGCTTGTTATATATAGTGGTAGCAATGCCTCATCGATAGCTTCATCGTTCGCGCATAACTTTGGTGAGGAGAGCAGCAATTTCAGAGGCAAGCGCATCTCAGGCGACGATCTCTTCCTGAACACCGCATTATCGAAGGATCCACTGGGGGTATCATTCAATGCCCTGCCCAATATCTTCGATTTGAAGAGTCGTCATATTAAGGATAACCTGACCATTATTGGCATCGATGTGAAGAAGAATCTCGAAAAGAACTTCTCTGATAAGGCTACACTTGACGAGCTGATTCTCGCTCTTGAGAATAGTAAGGTGTCGGAGGTAGCTGTTGAGAAAATCGGTGTGAGCTATAACGAGGCCGATGATGCCATCAACCAGTTCCTTAACTGGGTGCTTACCGCTGGCACAAAATATAATCACGAATACGGATTGTTGAACCTGGATAACAAACTGGCACAGGTACAGATTGAGAAGGTAAAGACAGAGTTTACCGCTCAGAAATAAGTTTATAAGGTTAGTATAAAGAAAGGTAATTCTCGCATGGTTCGGGCGGTCTGAGAAAACCGCCCCTACCTAAACCATGCTCGCAAAAACTAAAAAGGATTATGAAAAAAAGTATATTATTAGCAATTGGTTTTGCACTTGCTCCATTATGGTCAGTAGCACAAAACCTGATCACAGGTCATATCACTGATGTCCGTAGTGGTGAACCTTTGATTGGCGCTTCGGTTATAGTCAAATCTGAAAAGGGTCAGGGCGTGGTAACTGACTACGACGGTAACTTCTCTCTTCAGACCAAGGTAGAAGCCCCCCTCACCCTTCGTGTAGAATATGTAGGCTATAGAGCCCTCGATGTAGATGTATATGATTTCGAAGAACCAGTAGAGATCGCATTGATTGATAACTCAAACAAACTTGACGAGGTTGTTGTAGTAGGTTATGGCGTTCAGAAGCGTAAGGCACTGACTGGTGCTGTAACGACTGTTAAGAATGATGAGCTGCTTCAGACTTCTACCTCATTCGACAATATCCTTGGTGGTGCTGTAGCAGGCCTGGATGCCACATCATCTTCAGGACAGCCTGGCGCATCCATCAACATCCGTATTCGTGGTGGCAACTCCATCACTGGAGGTAACGAACCGCTGTATGTGATTGATGGTGTGCTGATATACAATAGTAATAGTGCCACAAATACTGGTGTATCTTATGCTGATAGTAATTTCAATCCTCTGGCATCTATCAACCCCTCTGATATTGAATCGATAGAAGTCCTGAAGGATGTATCAGCCTCAGCTA
>Ga0326514_10002651_pt1 | contig 11377 bp, 20 predicted proteins | sample 3_2548_0518_D_FD_203653 | JGI IMG/M metagenome (GOLD analysis project Ga0326514, IMG submission 203653) | Bovine rumen microbial communities from UC Davis, California, United States - 3_2548_0518 | ecosystem: Host-associated > Mammals > Digestive system > Stomach > Rumen | place: USA... | reverse complement strand
TGGGCGGATGTCAAAGACAAGGTTATATCAAAAATTGATTTTGCCATAACGGCATTAAAAATAGCAAAGGAGAATGCGGAATGATTAACAATGTAACACTTATGGGAAGGCTCACGGCAGCACCCGAACTCAGAACAACAAGCAGCGGATTATCTGTAACAAGCTTCACGCTTGCGATTGACCGAGGCTACGGAGAAAACAAGCAGACCGATTTTATTAACTGTGTTGCTTGGAGAGAACGGGCAGACTTTATCTGCCGATATTTCACAAAAGGCTCGTTGCTTGCCTTAACAGGAAGCATTCAAATGAGAAAATATGAGGACAAGAACGGAAACGCACGCACAGCTTTTGAAATTTTAGCGGAAACCGTATCATTTTGCGGAGATAAGGCGAAAGCCGATAAAAATACCGCCGAAACGGGAAACGGCAATAACGGGCAAATTTCGGCGGATTTCGGCGAAGCGGACAATGACGGAATGGATTTACCATTTTAAAAGGAGATTGAATAATGGACGAAATAAAGGAATTAAAAAGGGCGATGCAGGTCGCAGATAACTATTTCAATGGAGAAATAGAAATAAAAGGCACGATGCGAATTCTCGGAGATATCGAAAAATCAATCCGAAATGTCAAAAGAAAAATGGCAGGCGAAAAAGCTGATTGCTTCGCATATAGAAACGGAAAATGCATCGCATTAAAAGAAATGATATGCAAAAAGAAGCAATGCCCGTTTTATAAAAAAGGTGAGCATAATGGCTGGATGGATTAAGCTTCACCGCAAATTTATAGAGTGGGAATGGTACTCTGACCTGCCGACAAAGACCTTGTTTATACACTTGCTTTTAATTGCTAATCATACCCCGAAAAAATGGCAAGGACAGACCGTAGAAAAGGGCGAATTGATAACCTCAATTAGCTTGCTTTCGGAACAGACAGGCTTGACAATTAAGCAAGTCAGAACGGCTCTTGAAAAATTAGAAAGCACGGGAGAAATTGAGAAAAAAAGGGCAAGCAAAGGGCAATGCATAAAAGTGCGAAATTACGAGGTTTATCAAGGCTTTGAAAAATCAGAAGGGCAAGCAAAGGGCAAGCAAAGGGCAAGCAAAGGGCAAGCAAAGGGCAACAAACAAGAATGTAAAGAATTAAAGAATGATAATAATTATAATATTACGAGCGAACGCACGCACGCACACACGCACGCATGCGAGGATGAAAGCCTTTTGACAGCCGAAGCAAAAAGAGAGCCTGCAACGGCATATTGCCCCGATGTTCTGTTGACAGAGGAACAAGACGCAAAGCTTCTGAAAATTTTATCGCTCGAAGAATATGACAATTATATCGAGAATTTGCAAAAATATATAGACAAAGGTCATAAAGTCCATAATTGCTATCAGACAATTTTGAAATGGGCGGAAAGGGACAGACAGACATAAAGGAGAAAAAAATGAAGGAAATAAAATGCGAAATTTACCACGATAATTTTCAAAATTATAAGCGTTATAACATACCGAAGGCGCAGCTTGTTATAACAGACATACCATACAACCTCGGCGTTAACGCTTATGCATCGAATCCGCAATGGTACAATGACGGCGACAATTCAAACGGCGAGAGCAAATTCGCAGGCAAGACTTTTTTTAACTGCGATGGGCAATTTAAGATTGCCGAATATTTTCACTTTTGCAATAGGCTATTAAAGAAAGAGCCGAAAGAAAAAGGCAAAGCTCCCGCAATGATTGTTTTTTGCGCTTTTGAACAATTACAGACCGTTAAAGAATATGGGGAGCGTTACGGATTCAAACATTCATATCCGCTTGTATTTATCAAAAATTATTCGGCGCAGGTATTAAAGGCAAATATGAAAATTGTCGGAGCGACAGAATATGCGCTTGTTTTATATCGAGATAAATTGCCGAAATTTAATAATACAGACGCATTCGGCAACAAGCATATGATTTTTAATTGGTTTGAGTGGAAAAGAGATAGCAGCAAGGAGTATCCGAAAATACACCCGACACAAAAGCCGATAAATCTTTTAAAGCAGCTTATAGAAATTTTTACAGACGAGGGCGATGTTGTAATAGACCCATGCGCAGGAAGCGGAAGCACACTCAGAGCCGCCCTTGAATTAAAGCGAAATTCTTATGGCTTCGAAATTGACCGCAAATTTTACACCGAAGCAAAAGAAAAGATGCTCATTCTTCCCGAAAAATCTCAATTAGAATTTTCAGACATAGGAGAACAGACATGACATATGCACCGTGTAAAGATTGCACCGAACGGCATTTCAAATGTCACTCACAATGCGAGAAATACACCGAATGGCGCAAAGCATATGACGAGTGGAAAGAAATGACGGATGCAAACAAAGAAGCATACAAATCGTTCGAGAAATACGAACGGGCGAGAAATTACAGAATCTATAAAAAATACGGAGCGAAAAAATGAACGATAAGGAGTATTACACAATGCGAGAATTTGAATATTGGATGAACACGATAAGCGAACAGATGGCAGGCATAGTCTCAATGGCGAACGGCATAAATGACGAATTACGGAAAATCAGAGAGGAGACGGCAAAGCTTGAAATACTTATACAAGATACCGGACATACCTCCGAGCAATAACAAATATCTTGGGAACGGAAGTCAAGGCAAGAATTTCAAATATCAATATGAAAAAAAGACTTGGGCGGAGCTTATCGAAGTAATATGCAGACCGAAACCGCCATATCCGATTTGTCGGGCAAGAGTTACGCTTCATTATTTTTTCAAAGATGCAAGGCGGAGAGACCCCGACAATTATTCGGGCAAGTTTATACTTGACGGATTAGTCAAGGCAAAAATCTTGCAGGATGATAGCTTTGCAATTGTTGACCTTGTTCTGAAAGCTGACATTGACAAAGCAAAAAAAGGTTACACCGTAATCGAAATTGAAACAATATGAGGAGTGAAAAAACAATGAAGGATGCAAACGGAGAATTTAGAAGCCAAATATATGAACAAAGACCGACTTATGCAGATTTTGAGCCTGCCGCAAAATTTACGGCTATACAGGGTATAATTGCAAGACGATTAAAAGAACACCCAAACGCAATATGTTCGTACTCAGGCGGAAGCGACAGCGATATTATGATTGACCTTATAGAGAGGGTGAGAAACGGCGTGTTGAAAGATATAAATGGCGGAGAAGCACCAAAAGTCAAATATGTATTTTTTAACACGGGATTAGAGCTTGAAGCAACAAAGCGGCATGTCAAAGAAACAGCCGAAAAATATGGAGTTGAAATTGAAGAAATCAGACCAAAAAAGAACATAGTTAAAGCAACAAGGGAATATGGTCTCCCGTTCGTATCAAAAATAATGTCGGCAGCATTAGAAACAGTACAAGCAAAAAATCTGCCCTTAACGATAAAAGAAGAATATGACAAGGCAACCGACAAAGAAGCAAAACGGCAAGAATTACGGGAACGGTATCCAAACGCTGAACAGGGCATAAACTTTTTATGTTGTTGTAATTCAAAAGGTGAGCCGAGACCGAACATTCAGCTTGTCATCAATTCATCACCGTATATGTATGAATTTTTAAAACAAAACCCGATACCATTCAAAGTTAGTGCAAAATGTTGCGATTATTGCAAAAAACAACCTGCGCACGAAATACAAAAAGATTTTGAAATGATTATAACAGGAGAACGCCGAGACGAAGGCGGAATGAGGTCAGTCCCGAGAAAAGCCGAAAAAAATGCGACTATGTGTTTTTCCGAGACATCAAGCGGACAATATAGACTTAAACCGCTTTATTATGTGTCAGACGAGGACAAGGCGTGGTATAAATCACAATACGGCATCAGATATTCGGATGCTTATGAGGTTTACGGCTTCACAAGGACGGGATGCTGCGGATGCTCTATATCGTCAAAAGCCATTGAGGATTTAGAGCGATTGAAACCTTTTGAACCGAAGGTTTATAAAGCGGCGTGGGCGATATTTGGAGCGAGCTATAAATTTCGTCAGCAATATAACGAATTCAAAGCGGAACAAAGGCAAATCAGCGGACAAATAAAATTGGAACTTTAATAAGGAGATGATGTGAAATGAGGTTAATTGATGCGGATGACCTTTTAGAACAGAGAGTTTACACAGTGGCAAAGGGAAAAGGTTTCCCATATCGAGAAGCATATAAAAATATGCTAGATGATATTGAACACGCACCGATTATTGAAGCAGAGCCTATAAGACACGCATATTGGAAAACAAATGTATATGCTTCTCAAGTTGTTGTTTGTTCGTTTTGTAATAATACGAGTTTAGTACCTACAACATATTGCGGAAACTGCGGAGCAAAAATGGACGAGGAGGTTGAGGAATGAGAAAAAGAAAACCTTTAAGAAAAAAATATCGGTTTGAAAGCGGAACAAAAGTCATTGACAGATTGACTGGCAAAAGCGGAACGATAATCGGCGGTTACGGTGAATTGTTCCCAAGACAATATGCGGTGCTTTATGACGGGCGAGCAGATGACGGCTCAATGGAAGGTCGGACGCTCAAACCGAAATATATCAACCGAATAATTGAAACGGAGGCGGACAATGAGCAATAAAAAAATACTTTTAATTTGCATAACGATTTTTGTTTTAGCAATAATCGGCGGAATATCGGCGGCATATTGGGTCGCAATGATAATATTCAGAGCAGCCTTATATTTTGCGATGCTATGAGGTGAATATATGACCATTGAACAATTAAACAATTACCGACACGCACAGCAGGAGATTGACGAACTCCGCAGGCGTATAAAGATATTACAAGACGAAGCGGAAAGCATCAGCGTAAATCTTTCGGGAATGCCGAGGGGGAATTCAAGCGACAAGCTCGGACAAGTAGTAAGCGAATATGTGGACTTATCAAATGAGCTTGAAGCTTTATTACAGGAACGAATAAAAGAGCAACGAGGCGTTATGCGGTACATAAACAACATAGCAGACACACGGACAAGGCTGATATTTTATTACCGATTCATTGAAGGTTTAAAATGGGATTATGTCGCCGCAAAGATTTCGTCAGTTGAAACCGAAGGAAATTGCAAAATGACCGTTCATAGATATTTAAAAAATCATTGTATCTAAACTTGTTACAAATGTTACGGAATATCTGCTAAAATGGTAGTATGAAAAGAATAAAAAGGTCTTTATTCGTTTTTCATCCTTCATTTAATCAATCTCCTTTACGCAGGCAAAGCAAGCACTTTCACACCCCGAGAGTGCTTGCTTTGTTTTACAACACTATGAAACCTTACGCAGAAAAATTTTACAAATCAAAACAATGGCAGGACTGCCGAGAAGGTTATCTCAGAAGCAAAGGCTTTTTATGTGAACGATGCAAGGCAAAGGGAATAATAAAGCCTGCCGTCATTGTGCATCACAAAACATACATAACACCGGACAACATAAATGATGCAAGCGTAACGCTTAACTATAATAACCTCGAAGCTTTATGCATAGAATGTCATAACGATGAGCATATAGCAAGAGAAAAGAAAAAGAAACGGTATAACATAGGGAAAAATGGCGAGGTTGAAATCAAAACTACCCCCCCTTATCAAGTAAAAGGACAACGCAACGGAAGACCGAGGGAGAAGGAGTATAGAAAAACCGAGAATAAATCTTAATGGGGGTGTATCAATCTAAAATGGACAAGGTAAAACGAATTAAAACAGAAACAGAAAGAATTAAACAGTTTTATTCGCCGCTTCCGGCAAACAAGCTTGAATTATGCACACCGCTAATCGAAAATGCGGCATTTATGAAGGTGACGCTTGAGGACCTGCAAGATATGATAAATGCATCGGGTGTAACAGACGAATATCAAAACGGAGAAAATCAATACGGGCGAAAAATATCGGCAGACATACAAGCGTATAATTCAATGATGAAAGTTTACACAGCGGTTATTGACAGACTCGGCAAAATGCTTCCGCCAATGCGGACAAAGTCAAAATTGGAAGAGCTGACCGATGAATAATTATATTTTTGAATATTATCAGCAGATACAAGACGGCACCGTTATTGTCGGGCAAAAAATCCGCCTTTGGTATGAATTTGTAATTAAAGGGCTTGAAAAAAAGCTCTTTTTTTATGATGCAAAAAAGGCGAAGCTTGCAATAACATTTATCGAGAATTTTTGCCATCATCACGAGGGCGAACTTGCACCGAAGCTTGTCAAATTGGAACTATGGCAAAAAGCGTTTTTGTCAATTGTGTTCGGATGCGTTGACGAGAACGGCAACAGACAATTCCGAGAAGTTGTCTTGATAGTTGCCAGAAAGAATGGCAAGACATTATTTGCTTCGGGCATCGCCGAGTATATGACCTATCTTGACGATTACGGTGCAAGAGTATATTTTGTCGCTCCGAGATTGGAACAGGCTCGGCTCTGCTTTAATGCCTTTTGGCAATCAATATCAAAAGAGGACGAGTTAAACGCTTTAACAAAAAAGCGGAGAACGGACATATATGTTGAGAGCAAGAACGCAACGGCTCAGCCTTTGGCGTTCTCACAGAAAAAGTCAGACGGCTTCAATATTTCTTGTTGTATCGCTGACGAGGTCGCAGCGTGGCAAGGTAACGCCGGACTTCGATTCTATGAAGTAATCAAATCGTCTTTCGGCTCACGCCGTCAGCCTTTGCTTTTATCAATCACAACGGCAAACTTTGAGAGCGGCGGAATATATGACGAGCTTATAAAAAGATGCACAATGGTTTTGAACGGAACGAGCAAGGAAACAAGGCTCGCTCCGTTTATTTATGACATAGATGACCCGTTAAAGTGGAACGATATAAACGAGTTAAGAAAATCAAATCCGAACTTAAATGTATCTGTAACCGTTGACTATCTTCTTGAAGAAATAGCAATAGCGGAAAGCTCAATATCAAAAAAAGCGGAATTCTTAACGAAATATTGCAACATAAAGCAATCAAGCGAGGCAGCTTGGCTCAACGCTCTCGATGTCAAAAAGAATTTCAGCGAAAACGAATTGCATTTTGAGGATTTCAAAAATTGTTATTGTGTCGGCGGAATAGACCTCTCGCAGACAACGGACTTGACCGCCTGCGACATTGTAATTGAGAAAGACGAAAAGCTTTATGTTTTTACGCAGTTTTTTATGCCCTCGGAAAAAATCGAGGAAGCGACGGAACGAGACGGAGTGCCTTATCAGCTCTATATCAACAAAGGATGGATAACGCCCTCGGGCGACAATTTTGTCGATTATCAAGATTGCTATAAATGGTTTACGGACTTAATCGAAACTTACAAGATATACCCGTTAAAAATCGGTTATGACAGATATTCAGCGCAATATTTGATTTCAGACCTTAAAGCATACGGCTTTAATTGCGATGATGTTTTTCAAGGCGAGAATCTAACACCCGTCATAGATGAAACCGAAGGCGCAATAAAAGACGGTCAATTCGATTTCGGAAATAATGACCTTATGAAAATGCACTTATTGGATGCAGGCGTAAAAATGAACAACAATACAGGCAGGCGCAGACTTATAAAAACCTTTGCAACGGGCAGAATTGACGGAACGGCTGCACTGCTCGATGCGATGTGCGTTCGTCAAAAATGGTATGGAGAAATCGGCGAACAGTTAAAAAATAGGAGGTAATACAATGGGACTTTTTGACCGCCTTTTCGGGCGACAGAAAATACTCCCGAATGCCGAGATTTTTCAAACGCTTACAGGCTATCAGCCCGTTTTCTATAATTGGAACGGGATGCTTTATGAGAGCGAGAAAATTCGGGCGGCAATAGATGCGAGGGCAAGACACATATCAAAGCTCAAAGTTGAATTTACAGGGGCAGCACTTCCGAACTTAAAAACGAAAATGAAATCCGCACCGAATGAATTTCAATCTTGGGGTCAATTCCTTTACAGGCTTTCGACAATACTCGATATGCAAAACACCGCTTATATTTTGCCGATTATTCGATATGGTGAAATGTTAGGCTACTATCCCGTTTTGCCTTCCTCTTGTCAGATAATCGACAGCAACGGCACACTTTATTTGCGATATCAGTTTTTAAACGGGCAGGTCGGAGCGGTTGAATATTCAAGGTGCGGAATACTGACAAAATTTCAGTATGACGATGATTTCTTTGGCTCTTCGAATTTAGCCTTAAAGCCGACAATGAACTTGATTACAATGCAAAATCAAGCGATAAACGAAGGCATTAAATCGTCGGCGACATTTCGTTTTATGGCAACGCTTACGAACTTTAAAAACGAGGATGACCTCGCAAAAGAACAGGCGAACTTTACAAAAACGAACTTGAAATCTGACGCAGGCGGAATGCTTCTGTTCCCGAACACCTATAAAGATGTCAAGCAGATAAATTCAAACCCGTTTACAGTTGATGCCGAGCAGATGAAGCTTATAAACGAGAATATCTATAACTATTTCGGCGTAAATGAAAATATTTTGCAAAACAAGGCGATGGGCGATGAGCTCGACGCCTTTTTTAATGGCGCAATTGAGCCGTTTTCAATTCAGCTTTCGGATGTAATGACCTTAATGACCTTTACAAAGATAGAGCGGAGTAACGGCAACAAGGTTATGGTAACAGCAAACAGGCTGCAATATATGAGCGTTGACAAGAAAATTCAAATGGCGCAGCAGATGGGCGACAGAGGAATAATGACAATTAACGAAATAAGAGAGCTATTCAATTATGCGCCTTTAGAGGACGGCGACAGGGCGACAATAAGAGGCGAATATTATTTCACAGACGAGCCGAGAGGAACGGAGGAAAACAATGGCAATTAGAACTGATAGAGAATACAGAAATGTTGAGCTTCGGGAATTCGAACTCAAAGACAATGATTATATCGTTGAAGGCTATGCGACAACCTTCGATGACCCGTATTTATTGCTTGAATTTGACGGCGTTAAATATTATGAGCAGATATCAAAGAACGCCTTTGACGAAGCAGATATGAGCGATGTCATTTTCTTGTATGACCACGAGGGAATGGTTTTTGCAAGGCTTTCAAATGAAACATTAAAGCTTGAGCTTGACGAAAGAGGCTTAAAGGTAACGGCTGACTTGTCAAGCACAACGCAGTCAAGGGAAATGTATGAAGCAATAAAAACGGGATTGGTTACAAAAATGTCTTGGGCATTCACCGTAAGAGAGGACGCTTGGGATGATGCAACAAACACCCGAACAATTTTAAAAGTTAAAAAAGTTTATGATGTGTCGGCGGTTAGCATTCCTGCAAACCCCGACACTTCTATATCTGCCCGTTCGTATGTTGACGGAGTGATTAGCAGACGGGAAGCGGAGAGACTTCAGAGGCAGAAAGAAATAAATAAAATCAAAATCAAATTGAAATTAGGAGGACTTTCTTAATGGAAATCAGAGAAATGCAGATGTCAGATATTGAGGCTCGCAAGGCTGAAATTGAAACAATGCTCAACAATGAGGATGCTGACCTTGACGCCCTCAACGCAGAAGTTGACGAGCTTAACAAGAGAGCATCGGAAATCAAGGAAGAAGCAGAAAAGAGAGATGCCCTTCTTTCTGCTATTGCAGAACACAGAGAGGGCATAGTTATAGCAGAACAGAAAGAGGAAAAATCAATGAGCAACACAGTTGAAATCAGAAACACAAAAGAGTACATCGAAGCATATGCAAACTATATTAAGACAGGCAAGGCAGACGAGTGCAGAGCACTTCTCACCGAGAATGTAACAGGCGGCACAATTCCCGTTCCCGAGTTTGTATATGAAACCGTAAAGAGAGCATGGGAGAGAGAGGGCATTATGACCCTTGTTAACAGAGTTTCTCTGCCCGGCAATCTTAAGGTAGGCTTTGAGATTTCTGCAACAGACGCAGAAATCCATATCGAAGGCACAGAAGCTCCCGAAGAGGAAAAGCTCACCCTCGGCGTTGTTACACTTGTTCCGCAGTCAATCAAGAAGTGGATTACAATTTCCGACGAAGCTATTGACCTCGGCGGTGAGGCATTCCTTCGCTATATCTACGAAGAGCTTACACACAAAATCGCAAAGAAGGCTGCTGACGAAGTAATTGCCAAGATTGAGGCATCACCTGCAACCTCAGGCGCAAATGCTCCTGCCGTTCCCGTACTCAAGCAGGATATGGGTCTCGGCACAGTAACAAGCGCAATCGGTTTGCTTTCCGACGAGGCAACAGACATCACCCTTGTTATGAACAAGTCAACATGGGCAGATTTCAGAGCTCTCGCATTACAGGCAAATTATCCGCTTGACATATTTGACGAGCGCAGAGTTGTATTTAACAACACAATCAAGGCTTACAGCGAAGCAGCCGAGAACGAAACCTACATTATTGTCGGCGACCTTGCATACGGCGTTACTGTTAACCTTCCTAACGGCGACGATATCACAATCAAGTATGATGACCTCTCACTTGCAGAGTCTGACCTTGTTAAGATTGTCGGCAGAATGTATGCAGGCATCGGCGTTGTAGCACCTAACGCACTTGTTAAGGTTACAAAGGGAGCTTAAAAAAACACACGGGCGAGGGCAACCTCGCCCTTCTTTTCAAAGGGTGAAAATCTATGCTTAACAAAGTAAAAACGGCTTTGCGAATAACTAACAACCGATTTGACGAACAGATAACGGACTTAATCGAAAGCGCAAAGGCAGACCTCGGAATAGTTGCAGAAATTGTCGAGCCGACAGACGCATTGACAAGAGAAGCAATTATAACATATTGTCGCTTGCATTTCGGGCAACCCGACGATTATGACCGTTTAGAGCGTTCATATTGGGAGCAGAAAGCACAGTTAAGAGCAAATCCGAAATACAAGGAGGCTGACGATGGACAGGTCTGATATTTTAACGCTTATCAAGGTTACATACAGACAAGACGAAATCGGTCAGCAAATTCCCTTATACACAAAAAAAGAGGTCTTTTGCGATGTTACATCGGTTTCAAGGGCGGAATGGTACGATGCAGGACGGAACGGCTTTAACCCCGATTTTCGTTTTGTAATAAACCGCTACGATTACGAAGGCGAAACAGAATGCGAATTCAATGGCACAAGATATGGCATATATCGGACATATTTCGGCAGGACGGATGACCTTGAATTATATGTTCAGAAAAAGGCAGGAATTGACAATGGGACTTGCTGACGAGGTAATGGATGCGTTAAACGAATTCGCAGACATTGAAGTACAAACAATGCAAGATGTGTTTCTGCAAGTAGGTAAAGAAACCGCCGAGGAATTAAAACGGACATCTCCACGGATGGACTCATCCCGTGGCGGAGCTTATGCGAAAGATTGGAAATACAAACGCACTACAACAAATAGAAAAGG
>Ga0326514_10002650_pt1 | contig 11378 bp, 10 predicted proteins | sample 3_2548_0518_D_FD_203653 | JGI IMG/M metagenome (GOLD analysis project Ga0326514, IMG submission 203653) | Bovine rumen microbial communities from UC Davis, California, United States - 3_2548_0518 | ecosystem: Host-associated > Mammals > Digestive system > Stomach > Rumen | place: USA... | reverse complement strand
GATGAAAATGTTAGCTTGAGGTGTCAAAAAGTATCAAAAAACTCTCGACAAAACCGTAGATTTCGGCTCACACCACAATTGACTTATGTTAAGTGTGCGCACACAGAAAACTTAAAAAAGACAAAAATTTTTGGCTAACTGCTTGAATCTTCGTACCTTTGCACCGAAATTCTAAAGGATAACGCAGTTTCTCGTGACGAGAAGGCTGCACTAAAGTATAGAGTTATGAAAAAAATAATTATGATTGTAAGTATGAGCCTGGTGGCCGTAGTGTTGTATGCCAAAAAGCCAACAGGTTTCAACTGGAATCCAGTGATGGATGCGATTATTCAAGTAGAAAGCGAAGGAAATCCCAACGCCATCAGCGGTAATTCAGTAGGCGCCATGCAGATTACTCCGATACTTGTGAAGGATTGCAACGACATCCTGCAACGGAAGAAAAGCAAGAAGCGTTACACACTGGCAGACCGTTACAGCGTGGAGAAATCGAAAGAGATGTTCCTGCTGATTCAGTCGCATTATAACCCAATGAATAGCATTGAGAAGGCTATTCGTACCTGGAACGGGGGCGTAAACTACAGTGTACGTGCTACAAACAGGTATTATAAGAAGGTTATGAGCAAAATGAAGTAGAATTCTATTTGCAAGGCTTATACAAACCGGTTGGCAAGACGTAAGTACTTAGCCAACCGGTTTTTCGTGATTACTGTGCTGCCTGTCCCAAGGCCAGCGCCTTGATGTTGGCCTCTACGATAGCCTCGCCCTTGCGTCCGAAAACGCGGCGGATGGCATCCTCCAACTTACTGTATTCAATTCCGAGCGCCTTCTGGGCTGCACCTAAAAGAATGACATTAGCCGAACGGGGAACGCCGTTGTCCTTTGCCATCTGCTCAATGTCGATACTGATGACGTTGGGCAGTTTGGCCAGGTCGCCACGGATAACCTCTATATCGGGATAGTTAGGGATGTTGACAAAGGGTGTGGCCGACGTGATGATCCAACCCTCCTTCTTAAGGAAAGGCAGATAGCGCAGGGCTTCCATCGGCTCCATCGAGATGATGACATCGGCACCGCCTCTGGGGATGAGGTCGCTGGCGATAGGGTCGCTGGAAATACGCAGGTTTGACTGCACATCGCCGCCTCGTTGGCTCATGCCGTGTACCTCGGCCTGTTTGATATAAAGGTTCTCGTTCATGGCGGCTTCACCGATGATGGTGGCTATTGAGAGGATTCCCTGTCCTCCCACGCCGCAAAGTATGATGTCTGTCTTCATGATTTACAATTTGACGATTTGACGTTTTACGATTTGGCTTGCGCCTTCTTTTGCTTGAGGTGACGCTGTAAGGTCTGCATACACTCACGACGCGGGATGATGACAGACGTTCCTTTATAGTTTATCTCGTCGCGAATCATCTGCGTAATCTCCGGCATGTTTTTCGGCAGGGGGACAACCACTTTCAGGTGCTCGTCAGAAAGTCCCAAGCCGCGGCAGATAGCCTCAAACTTATTGGTACCGGCCGAGTCCTGGCCACCAGTCATACCTGTAGTCAGATTGTCGGAGATAATGACCGTGATGTTGGCATTCTCATTGATGGCGTCAAGCAATCCTGTCATGCCGCTATGCGTGAAGGTGGAGTCGCCAATAATGGCCACAGCAGGCCACTGACCTGCATCGGCAGCACCCTTTGCCATTGTGATGGAGGCACCCATGTCAACGCAGGAGTGAATAGCTCGGAATGGAGGCAGGAAGCCTAACGTGTAGCAGCCAATATCGCCGAACACACGTGCGTTGTCATATTCTTTCAGCACTTCGTTCAGAGCTGCATAGACATCGCGGTGACCACAACCCTGGCAGAGTGCGGGAGGACGTGGAGCAACGTCGGCACACGGGTCATAGCACTGGCCAGTCTCCATGCCGAGGGCCTTCTTTACAATGTCGGGATTCAGCTCACCCGTACGTGGCAGTGTTCCGTCGAGCTTGCCCTTGATATTCTGACTTTCTCCTACGCCACGCACGATGTCTTCGATGAAAGGCTGTCCCTCCTCGACGATAAGCACCTGCTCGCACTCGCTGAGCATGCGACGCACCAACTTCTTTGGCAGCGGGTACTGGGAGATCTTCAGTATGGGATATGGACTTCCCTGAGGGAAGCACTCGTTGACGTAGTTGTAGCCGATGCCGCTGGCGATAATGCCGAGCTGGAGATTCTGTCCTTCCTCGTAGATATTGTATGTAGAGTTGGCAGCATCTTCTTCTAACTGTGCTTGTTGGGCCGTCACATGGTCATTGCGTTTGCGGGCATTGGCGGGAAGCAACACCCAGTTGGCTGCTACTGCGTTGTAGTTCAGTGGGTTCTCCTGACGCGGTTCGCTCTTTACTTCAACCACCGCACGGCTATGGGCCATACGGGTGGTGACACGCATCAGCACGGGCAGGCAAACGCGCTCACTATATTCAAAAGCTACGGACATCATGTCGTATGCCTCCTGTTGGCTGGCAGGCTCAAACGTGGGAATCATGGCAAACTTGCCATAGAACCGCGAGTCCTGCTCATCCTGTGACGAATGCATCGATGGATCGTCGGCAACAAGCACAACGACACCACCATTGACTCCCGTCATGCCACTATTGACAAACGGGTCGGCACAGACATTGAGTCCAACATGTTTCATACAAACCATGGCACGCTTGCCCATGAAAGACATACCAAGAGCGGCCTCCATAGCGGTCTTCTCATTGGTTGACCAGCGGCTGTGAACGCCGCGTTCCTTGGCCAAGGCATTACCCTGAATAAATTCCGTAATCTCTGTGGACGGCGTGCCAGGATAGGCATAGACGCCGGAGAGTCCAGCATGGAGAGCACCTAATGCGATGGCCTCGTCGCCTAACAATAATTTCTTTTCCATTATTTCAGTTCTTCAGTACTTTAATCGTTATTGTATTTCCCATCCGATGGCCGAGGCACCAAGTACGGCAGCTGCTGCTCCGTCAAGTCCGCTGATCATGAACTGTGCCTTGCCTTTGAAAATGTTCATGACATGAGCGTCGTAAGCCTCACGGATAGGCTTCATGATTAGCTCGCCTGCCTTGACCATGCCGCCAAAGAATATGAAAGCCTCAGGTGACGAGAAGGCTGCGAAGTCGGCGCAGGCCTCACCCAGCATCTTTCCTGTGAACTGATAGATCTCGTTAGCCAGTTCATCACCTTTCCCAGCGGCTATCGACACGTCAAGCGAAGTGATGTCCTCAGGTTTTATCTCGCGCAGGATGGAAGGGCGGTCGGTCTTCTCCAACAGTTCACGGGCCGTCCTGGCCACACCTGTAGCAGAGCAATAGGCTTCAAGACAACCAGTGCGACCGCAACCGCAACTGCGTCCTTCAGCCCCGCGAACCATCGTCACGTGGCCCAATTCACCGGCAAAGCCGTCATGGCCATACAGCAGCTGGCCGTTGACCACGATGCCCGAACCAACGCCTGTTCCCAGTGTGATGACAATGAAGTTCTTCATGCCGCGTGCCACGCCATAGACCATCTCACCCAAGGCGGCGGCATTGGCATCGTTGGTCAGTGCCACGGGGATGCCTCCCAAGCGGTCGCTGAACATCTTGGCCAGCGGCACCACGCAGTCGTGGGCCCACTGCAGGTTAGGTGCAAACTCGATGGTGCCGTTATAATAGTTGCCGTTAGGCGCACCAATACCCATGGCCTTGATCTTTTCTATGCCGCCAACCTGCTCGATGATTACCTGCAGGGCCTCGATACATGCATTCACATACTCTTCAGCGGTGTCGTAGCCGCCAGTCTTGATGGCGGTCGTAGCCTTGATATCGCCACGGGCATCAACGATTCCAAACACAGAGTTTGTCCCTCCTAAATCCAAGCCGATGACATACGGCTTTAATAATTGCTGTGCATTCATAATAATTTATAGTATTAGTTTACTGCTTTTACTTGACTTTCTTGCTTGCTTTGGCAGCCTTCTCCGAGGCTTTCTCGGCAGCCAGCTTGGCTTTAGCAGCCTTTACCTCCAACTTGGTGTCGCCGGGATTCTTGGCTGATTCCTCGGCAGCATCAGCATATTTCTTCTGAGCCTTCTCAGCAGCTTTATTGGCCTTGACAGCATTCTGCTGCAGCTTCTCCTTTTTCTTGGCTTCTTTCTCTTTCTTCTTGGCTTCCTTCTCTTTCTTCTTTATTTCGGCTTCCTTCTTTTTCTGGGCCTTTTCAGCTTTCTTCTGTGCTTTCTCAGCCTCAGCCTGAGCCTTTTGTGCATCGGCCTCAGACTTCTTCACGGCATCTGCTGACTTTTGCTGGGCTTTCATCTCTGCCTGCTGCTCAGGTGTCATCACATCCTGTGCATATACACTTTGCACTCCCATCATCATGGTGACGGCCAGTGCCATTGTCATAAGGGTTCTTTTCATATTCTTTTCTGTTTTTAGTTGTTTTGAACGATGCAAAGGTACGAATTATTTTTCTATTACGACATAGATTAACAGGAATTAATAGTCAGCCTCAGCTCACGGACATAATTCTGACAGTTCAAGCCATCTTAGCGACTTTTCGTCCAGTTCATCCTTTAGTACGGGGAGTCGCTTCGATTTTTCCGTCAGCTCATCGATGGAGAGCGTGCCGCTGCAGAGAGCATCCTCTATCTGCCGCTGCTCTGTTTCAAGAGCCTCAATCTCAGCGGTTAGCTGCTCAAACTCCCGTTTTTCCTTGTAAGACATACGTCGGCGGGTATCATTGTGATAGTCTTTCTTAGACTCGGTGTCAGTACTGTTTTTGGAAGGTACGGCAGCTTTGGGTTGTAGCGTCTGCCATTCCCGATACTGCGTGTAGTTTCCAGGAAAGTCCTTGATGACGCCATCACCCTGGAACACCAGGAGGTGATCTACAATCTTGTCCATGAAATAGCGGTCGTGACTGACGACGATAACGCAGCCGGGGAAGTCCTGCAGATACTCCTCGAGGATTTGCAGTGTCACGATGTCGAGGTCGTTGGTTGGCTCGTCGAGTACGAGGAAGTTGGGGTTCTTCATCAGTACCGTGCAGAGGTACAGCTTGCGGCGCTCACCGCCCGAGAGTTTATAGACGTAGTTGTGCTGCTGTTCGGGCGTAAAGAGGAAGTACTGTAGCAGTTGCGAGGCCGTAAAGTGCTTGCCGCCCCCCATGTCAATGTATTCGGCAATATCTTTTACAACATCAATAACTTTTTGGTTCTCATCGAATTGCAGACCCTCCTGCGAGAAATACCCGAAGGTGACGGTATCGCCGATATCGAACTTGCCTGAGTCGGCAGGCACCATGCCGAGCAGCATCTTGATAAATGTTGACTTGCCCGTACCGTTGTTACCCACGATGCCCATCTTCTCGAACCGCGAGAAGTTGTAGTAGAAGTCACGAAGGATGACAAGAGACCCTCTACCAACCTCTCCCTGCGAGGGAGAGATGTCAAATGACTTCGACACGTACTGGCACTCAAAAATTTTCGAGCCAATATAGACGTTGCGCGACTTCAGACGCACCTGCCGCTCTTCGATGCGCTGCTTGGCCACACGTTCCAGTTCGTAGAAGGCATCCTCGCGTGATTTGGCCTTGTGGCCGCGTGCCTGTGGCATGCGACGCATCCACTCCAGTTCCGTGCGATAGAGGTTGTTGGCACGCATAATCTCAGCCCGCTTGTTGTCGATGCGCTCCTGACGCTTCTCCAGATAGTAGCTGTAGTTGCCGCGGTAGGTGTAGATGGTGCGGTCGTCGAGTTCGAGGATGACGGAGCAGACGCGGTCGAGGAAGAAACGGTCGTGGGTCACCATCAGAAGCGTCTTGTTGCCCCGTGCCAGGAACCCTTCGAGCCACTCTATCATTTCAAGGTCAAGGTGGTTGGTAGGCTCGTCGAGTATCAGGAAGTCAGGTTCGGTAATCAACACGTTGGCCAGTGCCACACGCTTCTGCTGGCCACCTGAGAGCTGTCCCATCGGCTGTTGCAGGTCTCGAATCTTCAGTTTCGTCAGTATCTGTTTGGCCTTCAACACTTTCTCCGGGTCGCCCTCGTGATTGAAGCAGGCATCGAGCACACTTTCCTGAGGGTCGAACACTGGCGATTGCTCCAGCATACCCACACGGATGTCGCGGCGGTAAATGATGTCGCCCGAGTCACAGCCCTCCTTGCCTGTCAGGATGGAGAGCAACGTCGATTTGCCTGTGCCGTTTTTGGCTATCAATCCCACCTTCTGACCTTCAGCCACCGAAAAGGCGATATCCTCGAACAAAACCAGCGAACCAAACGACTTCGACAGGTGTTGTACGTCTAAATACGGAGTGTCCTTAGCCATTCTCTTTCAGCGATTTGTTGATGCTGTCAATATAATCAAGCACCTCTTCCCTACCTTGACGCTTCTCTGCGCTTGTAATATAATAAGGTGGCAATTCTTCCCACGTCTCCAACAGTTTTTTCTTGTATGCCTCGACGTTCTGAGCCACCTTGTTTGCCGTCAGCTTGTCGGCCTTGGTGAAGACGATGGCAAAAGGCACCGATGACTGCCCGAGCCATTCAATGAACTCCAGGTCAATCTTTTGCGGTTCCAGACGCACATCGACCAGTAAGAACACGTTGACTAACTGCTCGCGCTGCAGGATGTAGCCACGAATCATCTGGTCGAGTCTCGCCACCTCCTTCTTAGACCGCTTGGCAAAACCGTAGCCGGGCAGATCGACCAGATACCACTCCTTATTGATGATGAAGTGGTTGATCAGCAACGTCTTGCCCGGTGTCTGCGAGGTCTTAGCCAGCCGTTTGTGGTTGGTCAGCATGTTGATAAGGCTCGACTTGCCCACGTTGGAGCGTCCGATAAAAGCGTACTCAGGCTTCGTGTCTTGAGGACACATGCCCACGGAAGGAGCACTCAGAGTGAATTCTGCAGTCTTGATTTCCATTTGTTCCTGTATTTTCGGTGCAAAGGTACGAAAAAGATTCGAAATAGTTTGGCTGTTTCAGAAATAATCACTACCTTTGCACACGATTTTCCAAATCAGCGTTTCCAATCGAGAAGCGTTTTCACCTATTTTCTTATATCCAACAACGACATTTATACGCATATTGTTATGTTTACCAAAGAACAACTTGAACAGATGGAGATACCCCAGCTGATGGGAATCGCCGGAGATCTTGGCATCAAGGTGAGCCAGGACGAACAGCTTGAAAACGTGATTTACGCCATACTTGACAAAGCAGCCGAGCAGAGTGCGTCGGATGAAAATACTACCAAACGCAAGCGTACCCGCATAGCCAAAAAGGATAGCGACCGCGTCTATACCGTCAATGGCAAGGATGGCGAGAACTACGATGTGAAGAGCCGTGGCAAGAAGACCGCCGAGACTCCGTCGCTTTTCAATGATGCGCCTGTCACTCCCACGGAGTCTGCCCCCGCCGCTGAAGAGGCACCGGCGGCTGAGGAGCAACCAGTAAAGCCCGCACCCAAAAAACGCGGCCGTAAGTCAAAGGCCGAGCTAGCTGCCATTGCGGCTGCCGAAGCTGCAAAAGCCCAGGCTGAGGCCGTTAAAGAAGGAGGAGAAGCAGAGCAGGAGCAAGAACAACAGCCTACTACAGAGGATGCCATACCCGAAGCCGTTGATTTCACTGAACCCGAGACTGATGACTCCACATCCGCTGAAATGCTGGAACAGCTGCAGGAGCATATGGCCAAGCATAACATGGAAGAGGCTCAGTCAAAAGACAATCCGGAAGGCGTTTGGGAGGGAGACCCCAACGACGGTACCGATTTCATTATCGTCGAGGACCTGCCCATCGAGGACCAAGGAGCCATCCCCACGCTTGACATGTTTGACCGTCCCGTGGTACAACCCATACCTGAGGTGCAGCCCATCCAGCGCCAACAGTCTGGCGGTTCCCAGGACAAGTACGACTTCAGCGACTTCATCTCCGGCAACGGTGTGCTCGAAATCCTGCAGGACGGCGGCTACGGATTCCTCCGTTCATCAGACTACAACTATCTGTCCTCGCCCGATGACATCTATGTCTCGCCGCAGCAGATCAAGAAATGGAGTCTGAAGACGGGCGACGTCGTGGAGTGTACTGTCCGTCCGCCCCATGACAACGAGAAATATTTCGCCCTGTCGGACATCACCTCCATCAACGGCCGCAACCCGAACGAGGTACGCGACCGCGTGTCGTTCGAGCACCTGACACCGCTGTTCCCCGATGAAAAATTCAAGCTCTGCGGCGACCCGCAGACCACCAACCCCTCAGTACGCATCGTCGATCTCTTCTCGCCCATCGGCAAGGGACAGCGTGCGCTCATCGTGGCTCAGCCAAAGACAGGTAAGACGATTCTCATGAAGGACATCGCCAACGCCATCGCCGCCAACCATCCCGAGGCTTACATTATGATGCTGCTCATCGACGAGCGTCCTGAAGAGGTCACCGACATGGCCCGCACAGTCGATGCCGAGGTCATCGCCTCTACCTTCGACGAGCCTGCCGACCGTCACGTCAAGATTGCCGGCATCGTCCTCGAGAAGGCCAAGCGCATGGTGGAGTGCGGCCACGATGTCGTCATCTTCCTCGACTCCATCACCCGTCTGGCACGTGCCTACAACACGGTGGCTCCGGCCTCCGGCAAGGTGCTCACCGGTGGTGTCGATGCCAACGCCCTGCAGAAGCCTAAGCGTTTCTTCGGTGCTGCACGTAACATTGAGGGAGGCGGTTCACTCACCATTATTGCCACAGCACTCGTCGATACCGGTTCCAAGATGGACGAAGTCATCTTCGAGGAATTCAAGGGTACAGGTAACTCTGAGATACAGCTGAACCGCTCGCTCAGCAACAAGCGCATCTTCCCGGCCATCGACCTCGTACAGTCATCGACACGCCGCGACGATTTGCTGCAGGACACCACCACACTCAACCGCATGTGGATAGCACGCAAGTTCATAGCCGAGATGAATCCTGTCGAAGCTATGAACACCATCCGCGACCGGCTCATCCAAAGCCGTTCCAACGAAGAGTTCCTTCTGTCTATGAACGGTTGACGGATTTCACGAACTCTTCCGCCTTATCCAAGGAGTCCAGCTTGCCGACGTCTATCAGTCGCAAGTCTTTGGACTCCTTTCCTATGAATGCATATTGATGACAGTATTTCAGGTAGAAGTCGATGATGCCGAACCGCTCTGGCATCTCGGCAAACAACGGGAACACATGGGGGCACAGCACATGTATGCCCGAAAAGGCCAGCTGCCTGAGACCGGTTATGTCAAGACCTTTGTAGGGACTTCTCACCTCGCCCGTCTCCACGTTCGTCCAACCGTCCAGTATATACTCTTCGTCAAACAGCAGGTAGCGCTTCGTCGTACGACGACTGACCAGCAGCAGCGCATCTGTGGCCGACAGCAAGGCATCGTCGTAAAGCTCCTTCAAGTCAGTGTTACTCAGGATGTCCACATTGTGAATCAGTATCGGTGACGACGGGTCGAACAGCGGCAGTGCCTTCCTGATACCTCCGCCAGTTTCAAGCAGGCAAGCTGTTTCGTCCGATATGCGGATGTCTATGTCGAAACTGTCCTGCTCTTCTATATAGCGCGTGATTTGGTCTGCAAAATGATGGACGTTTACGACGATGCGTTCAAAGCCCGATGCCTTCAGCTTCGTCACAACGTGCCACAACAATGGCTGTCCCCCTACCCTTACTAGTGCCTTGGGCATGGTGTCGGTCAGCGGTTTCAGGCGGGTACCCAGACCTGCCGCAAAAATCATTGCCTGTCTCATATCTCCAATGTGTTTCTACTTTCGAGGGGGCAAAGATAATACAAAAAAACGAAAGAGCCTCATAATACGACATTTTTAACGAATGGCGCAACGAAAAGAAAAATAATAAATAATTGTTAAAAACAGAACAACTTTGAGATTTTTTTTGTACCTTTGCAGCGCTTTAAGGGTATATTTTACATACAGACTTGATTTTCAAGTAGTTGAACGAAAAGATTTAAGGGTAATTAAGATGAGACAACTAAAGATTCAGAAGAGTATCACCAACCGTTCGAGTGAGGCTCTGGACAAGTATCTGGTAGAAATTGGTCGTGCACCGCTGATCAGTATTGATGAGGAGATTGAGCTGGCACAGAAAATCCGCAAGGGCGGTCCTGAGGGCGAACGTGCCAAGGACAAGCTTGTAACAGCCAATCTGCGTTTCGTTGTCAGTGTGGCCAAACAGTACCAGCACCAGGGTCTGACGCTTACCGACCTCATCGACGAGGGAAATATCGGCCTGATTAAGGCTGCCCAGAAGTTTGATGAGACACGCGGCTTCAAATTCATCTCCTATGCTGTTTGGTGGATTCGTCAGTCTATTCTTCAAGCCATTGCCGAGCAGAGCCGGATTGTGCGCCTGCCGCTGAATCAGGTTGGTTCTCTGAATAAGATTAATCACGAGATCAATAAGTTTGAGCAGGAGAACCAGCGTCACCCCTCTGTTCAGGAACTGGCCGAAGCCACGTCTATTGACGAGGAGAAGATTGGCCAGTCCATGATGGCCGACGGTCACCATGTATCCATCGATGCTCCTTTCCAGGATGGTGAAGACAACTGCATGCTTGACGTGATGGCTTCAGGCGATGACTCACGCACCGACCGTCAGGTTGACCATGAGTCAATGGCTCAGGAACTGAACTCCGTGCTGAATAAAGTACTGAAAGAGCGTGAGATTACTATTATCCGCGAGTGCTTCGGCATCGGCTGCCATGAGAAAGGTCTTGAGGAGATCGGCGACCAGCTTGGGCTGACCCGTGAGCGTGTCCGCCAAATTCGTGAGAAAAGCATTGCCAAGCTGCGCGATTCGGGTAATGCAAAAATTCTGATGAAGTATTTGGGCTGAAAATTTTGCGGCGTCAAAGTTTCTTTGTAATTTTGCCGTCGTGAAATGCCATCAACTGATAACCGCCATCGTGCTGGGCATACTCACGGGTATGCCCAGCACTGTGTTTTCTGCGAGTCGTGCAGACTCGCTCATCTTGGAACGTATGTTCAGCTACCGGCGTAACTTCACCCCGAACGACGTCTATGGCTTCACCAGCAATGTTTATATCAAGAGCAACATCAACGTCTGGCGACGTAACCCTACGCTGTGGCTCATACCTACGATGTACTCCATTGCCGACGGCAACCGCTACCTCGTCTCCGAGTCGTACAACAAGATCTATTTCAACGACGTTGACAACTACGAAGCACAAAGACAGGTGTGCTACAGTACGATACGCCACAACCGCCGTGCCATGCCTACGGTGGTGGAATTTATGACCCCTGACATCTACGACGTGAGTTTGTACAAGGACCATGTGCTGTCACCTTTTAACCGCCACAACCAC
>Ga0326514_10002649_pt1 | contig 11378 bp, 7 predicted proteins | sample 3_2548_0518_D_FD_203653 | JGI IMG/M metagenome (GOLD analysis project Ga0326514, IMG submission 203653) | Bovine rumen microbial communities from UC Davis, California, United States - 3_2548_0518 | ecosystem: Host-associated > Mammals > Digestive system > Stomach > Rumen | place: USA: California... | reverse complement strand
GATAGGAACGGATACCGAAGACGATCAGCACCAGTATGAACATGGTGGTAAAGACAGGCCGTCTTATAAATGTTTCAATCATTCTTTATCCGTACCCTTCTCTGAAACCTTTACACTGACGCCTTCACGGACTTTGTTCAGGCCGCCGGTGATGATATAGTCTTTTTCGGTTATGCCGCTCAATACCTCAACCAGATTTTCCCCGATATATCCGGTAGTCAGAACTTTACGCACTGCCTTGCCGTCCTCTATTACATAACAGGTACGCTGGTCGTCACGCATGGAAATGGCCGTCATGGGAATCGTCAGAACATTCTCCTTGGGAATGGCGGTAATCAGCGCTTCCGCATACACGCCGCCGCGCAGGCGGTTATCCCGGTTATCAACCACGACTTCCGCCTCAAAGGTACGGGAAGGCTGCACCGCCACCGGGCTGATCCGGACGATAGTCCCCTCCACCTTTTTGTTTTCACCGCTCATGGAAGGAATAGTAAATTCAACTTTTCCTCCCACCGCCACACTGCTGACATAACCTTCCGGAATATCGATTTTAGCCGACAATACGGAAATATCCGCAATATTGAACAGGGCAGTGCCAACTTTAGCGTAATACCCTTCCTGGTAATACCGTTTCTGAATCACGCCGGCCCGGGGCGTTGTCACTGTCGTTCCGCCCAAATTCGATTCTGCGGAGGCGAGACTGCCTTTGGCCGCATCCAGTTTGCCTCTGGCGTTTTCCAGGGCAAACCGCATGTTATCCAGCGCCTCTTTGGAAACCGCGCCCCTTTCATACAGGGCTTCGTAGCGTTTTACATCCATTCTGGCTTTTTCGTAATTTGTTTTAGCATCCAGATAGGATCCTTTTGCATTCATCAGACCCGCCGCCGTGTCTACCTGCTCCAACACGACCAAAGACTGGCCCGCTTCGACAGCCTGGCCTTCCTTTACCAGCACCTGTTCAATACGTCCGTCCACCTTGGCTGCTACATCTGCCTGCCAGATAGGATCCAGCGTACCGGAAAAGCGGAATTTCGGCAAGATGGTCTGCCGTTTCGGATAGGCAGCCATAATGACAGCCGTACGCCCCTGGTTACTCTTGTTCGCCTGCTCATTCCGGGTCATAATATTTGATATGACGCGGAATGCCACGACACCTAAAATAATAACGACCCCAATGATAAGAATGCGTAGTCTTTTGTCCTGAAAATTCATGATGACGCCTGCTTTCTCCACCAAGGCAACGGTGTTTCACGTTGCGTTTATTTTGCACTATAATACACACAAACTCTGCCGCTTACATCCAGTTCCGCATGTCTCACGGTTTCGGAAACAGCGTTGCCTTTTACCTTTTCCGCGGATTTACGGATCTGCAGCGTTTCTATTCGTGTGCAGGGTCCCCGGGTCTCTATGTCATTAAAAAAACTGAGCAAATCATGCCAGGTTCCTGAAAATTCTGCTTCCCAGAGAAATCTGTTTACCCTGTTTCCGGTTTTATCAGAATCAGCGGAACTTAAGGATACCTGTTTACATCTTTGTACTTTTATGCTATGCAGGCCAGCCAGACGGTAAATTTTTTGTACTTCTTCCTCCGGCTCGATCTTTTCCGGAATCTGCTCCTGCAGCATTTCCAGCAAATCCCGCTGCCGTGCCTGCTTTTGTGCATAATCCTGATCCTCTGCGAACGCACGGTAAAGGGCGGTTTCTTTCCGCATAAAACCCGTCTGTTCGGTTATCTTCCGCACACGGTTCTCCAGCGGCCCTGCAATTCCCGTTACCGTACCGGTCAGGAGGATCACAGAAAACAACAGACAACAGGCATTCTTGCTGTTTTCAGTCATGCTCCTCTTCAGGGAAAACAGTTTTTCCGCTTTTATAAGAGACAACAACATTTGCTTCACGGTTTCTCCTCCTCCGCCTGCGCCGGCACAAGCTCTGCCAGAAGAAGAAAAGAAATGACCGTTTTGCCGTTATCTTCTCCGTCTTTGGTTTTAATTTGTCTGGTTCCGCTTTCCACAAGGCGGATTACCGAAAACGCCTCTTCCCGTTTCAGCCTTTCCAGAAACTCTGAAATCCGGACTAAATCTAATGCGCAACCCTTTATTTCCAACTTTCCGGAATGTGGTTGCTTCTGCCGCAGTTCTTCCAGCCAGCAGCCTTCAGGAAGCGTCTTTCCTATCGTCTGAAGCGCTGAAGCCCATACCGGTTCTTTCAGGCTGATATGGCGCAGTGTCTTCTGATACCACCTGATCCGGTAATCAGTCTTCCGGCTGTCCTCATAAGCTGCTTTAACAGAACGGAACGGTATAAGCTGCCGGTCAGCTTCTTCCCATTCACTTTTCGCGCGTTGCCAGCGGATTACACCCTGAACCGCCAAAAGCAAAGAAATAAACAGACATGTAACTGCGGCAATCTGATAGCCCCTGTTCAGTATAACTTCTTTCCCTGATGCGGAAGGGAGCAAATTTACCGGCAGCGCCTCCTGTTTTTGTCCTGTAACAGTTACAGCTTCCAGTTTCGCATTTAAAAATCCGGCAAACTGCCGCAATACTTCTATCATCTCCAGCGGAACCGCTACAAGTAAAAAATCCTGTAACCCCGTTTCCTCTGCTTCCTGCCATCGCGCAGACAACTCTGCCATATCGACAGCCTTTTCCTCCGGATCGGCTAGTGAAAGACCTGAATCCCCCAAGCGCAATAAAACCGCCAGATAATCCCCGGGTTCAAAAGGAACGTAACGACTGCCCTCCCAACGCACCCAGTTTTTCTGTTCCTGCGCTGTCATAAAAGGCAGCTTCACTGTCTGCAGATAAACCTGCCCGGAATCTAAAACAATCCTGCACCGCCTGATCCGTATTCTTTCTTCCTTCAGGATTGCCCGGAGCCAGTTTGCCATTTCCTCTGCATGGTTCAGGTACTTATATCCCTGCCAGGTTTTAGGAAGTTCATACTCCGCAGCTTTCCTGCCCTGACAAATCCTGACACAGGTTTCCGTAACCGTTAATATGACCGGTTTGCCAAAAAGCCTGTCCCGCATAATCTTTATGATATCCATCCCGGTACAGCCTCCGATCATAAAAACAAAGACCAGTACCAGTCCAGGATACGGGCAGAATAGAAAAAGCTGAGAACAGCGCCGGCACTGAGACAGGGGCCGAAAGGAATCCGGCTCTTCCTGACCGCTTTATGCGTTATACACAGCATTAACGCCACTGTACCGCCAATCAGGAACGCCAGGTACAGGGTAACAATTACGCCCGGAATGCCTGTCCATAATCCCAGTACCCCGGCGTATTTTACATCTCCAAATCCCATCCCGCCTTTACTGAGAACATAAATCAGGCCCAGCAGTACGCTGCCGGCCAGAGCCCCCATTAAAGATTCCTTCCAGACATGCCCGCTGACTCCGGTATACACAAGCCCTGCTATCAACAGCACAAGAAGAATCTCATCCAGAATAATCTTTTGGCGGAAATCTACATACGCCTCTGTCAACAGACCAAAAAGAAAAACTGAAACTAAAAAATAACTCAACACTTGTATTTTCACGGTAACTCTCCTTAAAACAAGAACTATGGTTTCCTGTCCGTTGCCGTGAAAAGAAAATCTGGCTCAATGCAAAGCCTTTACTGCTGCTATTTTATAGTAGCAAATTGGCATACGCATACATAGTAATTATATCACTGAATTGATACCAGTGTATAGTTTCATTTGCAATAAGAGGACGATTTTTCCAATTTTTCACAAAAAAAGTGGTAACCCGTTAAGGTTACCACTTAATGCAGGACATGAGGGGGTTGTCCTGACTCAACTTTCTTGAAAAACTGTTAATCCTGATTCACTGTTTTCAGTGCCCGTGTACTCTTACCAGTCAAGATCCTCCGCTTCCTGACGGCCTCTTCCGGTAAGGGAATCCAGCAGGATGCGCTGTTCGATGTGAGCAGCCAGTTTCTTGGTGAACTTGACGGTATCCGGATTGACAGACATGCTGTCGATGCCGCTCTTAATCAGGAATTCGCAGAATTCCGGATATACGGACGGAGCCTGCCCGCAGATGGAAACCGTCTTGCCGGCTTTGTGCGCCACTTCAATCAGGTGACGCACCGCACGCCGTACGGCCAGATTACGTTCATCATAAATGTGGGAGACGGTATCGTTATCACGGTCACAACCCAAAATCAGCATGGTCAGATCATTGGAACCGATAGAATAACCGTCAACAAATTCGTTGAACTGATCAGCCAGAATGATGTTAGACGGAATCTCAGCCATCAGCCAGACCTTAAAGTCTTTGCCCCGGGCCAGGCCCTGCTCTGCCATGATTGCCGTAACCTTGCGGGCTTCGTCAATATTGCGGCAGAACGGGATCATCACGTTCAGGTTCTTCAGGCCAAATTCTTCGCGAACTTTACGTACAGCCTGGCATTCCAGTTTAAATGCTTCAATATATTTCGGATCGTAGTAACGGGAAGCGCCGCGCCATCCTAACAAAGCAGACGGTTCATAGGGCTCAAATTCGTCGCCGCCTTTCAGGTCGCGGTACTCGCTGGATTTGAAATCGCTGAAACGCAGGGTAACCGGACGGGGCGCCATGGCCTGGCAGACCTGACGGATGCCTTCCGCCAGCTGATCCACCACTTTTTCCGGATGACCGGTCTTGATCAGGTACAGCGGATGTTCGTGGATATAAGTGGTCCAGATAAATTCTTCACGCATCAGGCCGATACCATCGCAAGGCAGGGACGCATATTTTTCCGCCAGTTCCGGATCGCCCAGGTTCATATAAATCTTGGTACCGGTGGGCGGGAAGAACTCCGCCGTTACGGTTGCGCCGGCAGCAGCAGGTGCCGCGGCAGCCGGTTTTGCTTCTTCCAGGATACCTTCATATACAACGCCGTGGGTCGCATCAACAGTAATATCCGCACCGTTCGCAATAGAAGCCGTAGCAGCAGCGCCCCGGCTCTTGCAGCCAACAATACAGGGAATCCCCAGTTCGCGGCTGACAATGGAAGCGTGGCAGGTCATACCGCCGCTGTCTGTTACGATGGCTTTTGCCTTCTTCATGGCCGGAACCCAGTCAGGCGCCGTCATTTCCGTAACCAGAATTTCACCCTGTTTAAACTCATCAATCATGGAGGGATCCAGAATTACGTGCGCTTTGCCGGAAACCTGTCCGGGACTTGCCGGCGCGCCCTTTACGATAACTTTCCTGTCCGTAGTAACTGCTCCCTTCTCCTCTGTTTTTTCGGTTTCTTTTGCTTTGCGGCGGCTCCAAACAGTTTCCGGCCGGGCCTGCAGGATCCAGATTTTGCCGTCCCGTTCGTCAATGCCCCACTCCATATCCATATAGCAGCCATAATGTTTTTCAATCTTAATGGCATAACCGGCCAATTCTTTGATCTGTTCGTCCGTCAGCTTCTGGGCTTCCCCTTCTTCCTTCGGTACGGGAACTTCTTCCACGTCTCCGCCGGGTTTACGGATCAGTTTGACTTCCTGAGGATTTACCGTTTTTTCCAGAATTTCCAGTTTATCTTTGGAAACCAGATAATCATCCGGGGTCACAGTGCCCTGTACCACATATTCGCCCAGACCATAAGCACCTTCAATCAAAACGTTCTTATCATCGCCATCCGCTACGTTCACCGTGAACATAACACCAGCCGCTTTCGAGTACACCATCATCTGGATAACCGCAGATAACGCTACATCCAGATGGTCAAAGCCCTGTTTTTCACGGTAATATACCGCACGGTCAGTAAAGCAGGATGCGTAGCACTCCTTTACCTTCTGGATAATCATCTTGGCGCCCTGCACATTCAGATAGGTATCCTGCTGGCCTGCAAAACTGGCGTCAGGCAGATCTTCCGCAGTAGCGCTGGACCGTACTGCAACATAAGGTTCTTTTTCGCCGACTTTTTTACCCAGTTCTTTATAGGCTTTGGTGATAGCCGCCTGCAGATCCTTGGGCATCTCTTCGTCCATGATGGCTTTGCGCAGTTTGGCACTGATATCCCGCAGCTGTGCCGTATTCTCCACGTCAGTAATCTGTCCGATCAGCGCAGCCATTTTTTCTTTCAGACCGGTTTTCTCAATAAAGTAACGATACGCATACGCAGTAGTCGCATATCCGTAAGGTACAGGAACGTCTGTTTTGGCTGTCATTTCCCCCAAAGAGGAAGATTTTCCGCCAACGATAGCTACATCTTTGCGTTCCATCTGCTCAAACCACAATAAATACTCTTTTTCTTTCTCCATAGTGTCTGCTCCTTTTTTAAAAATTTATTGTACGCAAAAAAAGAAATTATCTCCCTATTTAGTATATACTATACCACTATTTTTATAGATATTCAAGGAAGATTCTGTGAAATTTTGCTTGTGACAGATGTACCGGCAATTCCTGGAAAGACCACCTGTTATAAAACCAAAAGCGCCGGTATCATCCTGTCCCCGTAAAACCATGACCGGGGAACTACATAAACGACTACCGGCGCCATACTTAATTTAAAATTATTGTAATGTCAACACTCACATAACAAGTTTGGACAGATCCCCTACACAGTTGACCAGATCCTTCACCAGGCAAAGAAGGGACAGTCGGTTATTCTTTACCGCTTCATCCTTATCCATAACCATGACATCATCAAAGAACCTGTTCACCGGAGCGTTTAGTTCGCTCAAAATGTTCAGGGCCTCTGCATAATTATAACGAACCGCCAGCGGAATGATTGCGGTATCCAGCTTTTTAACCACTGCATACAACGCTTTTTCCGCGTTTTCCTTAAACAGGCTTTCATTAACAGGCATAACGGTTTCTGCCTTGCTGCTGATATTGTTGACGCGGGTTGCAGCCTGAATCATATCTGCCGCCTTGTCACTGTTCACATAATCATTCAAAGTCTGAACCCGCAGATACAGGTCATAAAAGTCGTTATTACGTTCATCTGCCAGCACGGCATCGATTACATCATAACGGATATCCTGTTCCAAAAGCAGATTGCGGAAGCGCAGTCTGATGAAATCCATAACCTGTTTCCCTAATTCCTTGCCTGTTCCCACAGGAACCTTCAGCAATAAAACGGCTCCCGCCACAACGTCGACCATGTCCATATGCTTCCGGCTGTCCAGCAGGATATTAATGATACCCAGAGCCTGACGGCGCAGGGCAAAAGGATCCTGGGAACCGGTAGGCGCTTTGCCGCGGCTGAAGGTTGCCACAATATTATCCACTTTATCCGCAATACTCAGAATCTGGCCGATTTCCGTCTTCGGCAGGATATCGCCGGCAAACCGGGGCAGGTAATGCTCAAAGATACCCTCGCAGATATCTGCTTTCTCTCCGTCCAGACGGGCATACTCCCGGCCCATGACACCCTGCAGCTCGGTAAACTCCGTAACCATGCCGGTAACCAGATCGCACTTGCAGAGCTTTGCCGCACGTTTCAGGTCTTCCAGCGGCACACGGCTCTGCTGTCCGAAATGCATCATTTCCACCAGCTGCTGCAGGCGCAGGCTCTTATCATACATATTGCCCAGGCCTTCCTGGAAGACAACGGTCTTAATCTTTTCTTCATAAGCTTCCAGTTTCTGTTTCCGGTCTTCATTGAAGAAGAATTCCGCATCACTGAGACGTGCCCGCAGCACCCGTTCATTGCCGTGAGTTACATTCTCCAGAAACGCCTTGCCACCGTTACGTACGGCAATAAACTTGTTCAGCAGTTTGCCGTCTTTGCCCCGGACCGGGAAATAGCGCTGATGATCCCGCATGGGCGTAATAATCGCCGCTTCCGGCAACGCCAGATACTTCTCTTCAAATTTTCCGCACAACGGCGTGGGATACTCTACCAGATAATTAACTTCTTCCAGCAGATCCGCCGCGATTTCGATTTCGCCGCCTTCTTCCCGTGCCAGTTCGGTAATCTGCTGCCGGATCATCTCCCGGCGTTTATCCTGATCTGCGATGACAAAATTCTCTTCCAAAATTTTTTCATAGTCATCTGCCACCGGAATTTCAATTTTCTTGTTGCTCAGGAAACGGTGGCCCATGGTATACCGGTCAGACTGGATATCCGTAATGGACACAGGCACCACATCTGCACCAAACAGCGCTACCAGCCAGTGAATAGGACGCAGGAAACGGAAATCAAAATCCGCCCAGCGCATATGGTTGGGGAACGGAATGTTGGTCAGGATTTCCTTTAATACCTGCGGCAGCAATTCAGCGGTTTTTCTCCCCTCAATATGCTTCACGGCATAAATGTAATTATCCTTTACCACCAGATCCTTTACGTCTACCCCTTTGCCCCGGGCAAAACCCTGGGCCGCTTTGGTAGGTTCGCCGTCTTTAAAAGCAATGTTAACAGCGGGGCCCTTAAATTCTTCCGTACTGTCTGCCTGGGTCTCTTCCACTCCGCTGACAAGTACAGCCAGACGGCGGGGCGTCCCCAGCACAGTTACATCAGCAAAAGGCACCCGGGCGTCCTGTAACTTTTTCAGAGCCAGTGTTTTTAAATCTTTTAAAATATTCGGCATATAATTTGCCGGCAGTTCTTCCGTTCCGATTTCAAACAATAACTTCTTCATTATTTGTTTCCTCCCTTCAGCAGCGGGAAGCCCATCTTTTCCCTCTGTTCCACATACGCTTTGGCACACAGACGGGCCAGCCGGCGCACACGGCCGATATACGCGGCCCGTTCGCTGACGCTGATGGCGCCCCGGCTGTCCAGCAGATTGAATGTGTGGGAGCATTTCAAAACATAATCATACGCCGGACGGATATTGCCGGTCTCCACGATACGTTCCGCTTCTTTTTCAAATTTTTCAAACATGTCGAAGAGCATGTCGGTATCCGCCAGCTGGAAGGAATACCAGCTCTGTTCCACTTCGTTGTCATGGAACACGTCGCCGTAGGTCACATCGCCGACCCACTTCACGTCATATACATTTTCTACGCCCTGGATGTACATGGCAATCCGTTCCAGACCGTACGTGATTTCCACGGCAACCGGTTTTATATCCAGACTGCCTACCTGCTGGAAATAGGTAAACTGGGTGATTTCCATGCCGTCAAGCCAGACCTCCCAGCCCAGGCCCCAGGCGCCTAACGTGGGAGATTCCCAGTTGTCTTCTACGAAACGGATATCATGTTCTTCCGCTTTAAAGCCTAACGCGGCCAGACTCTGAAGATACAGATCCTGAATATTGGCCGGAGACGGTTTGATAATGACCTGATACTGATGATGCTGGAACAGACGGTTGGGGTTGTCGCCGTAGCGTCCGTCCGCCGGGCGGCGGGAAGGTTCCACGTACGCCACGCGCCAGGGTTCCGGTCCCAAAACCCGCAAAAATGTTAACGGGTTCATGGTGCCTGCGCCTTTTTCCATGTCATAGGGCTGAGCCAGAATGCAGTCCTGCTCAGACCAGAATTTTTGCAGTGTTAAAACCATTTGCTGAAAATCCATTTTTTCCTCCTTGATTATGTTACAAAGCGGGTTTGTTTATCATGCCGCGTTTTTTGCCGGGCACACCGCCTGCAGCAAATAAAAAACCGTCCTTGCAACAAATACTTGTTACAGGGACGGAGTATCTCCGCGGTTCCACCCTGCTTGATCACAAAAAACGTGACCCGCCTCAATGGTTATTTATTTTTCGCTCAAAGCTGCCTTCTTCCGCCTGTTGCCGGCTTGCACTGTCCCGGCTCGCTGCTATGGCAGAATACTCGGTCTTGTCATCGCTACGCAATATTATATGTAGTCCGGGGCGCTTTGTCAAATGGTTTATGAATTTCCGGTAGGAAACGAAGTTTAAGTTATGTTATATAAAAGGCAACGGCAGCAAAGAACCCGCAAAAACGTTCCCGTATGCTATTTCCCGCCCGTAATTTGCCGTATAAACGAAAGACTGTTGATCGGCTGCTCAGTCTGATACACCAGATAACGGTGCAGGATACGTTCCAGTTCCATCAACGCGGACCCTTTTACCGAAAAACTTTCCGGCTTTTCCATGTCCAGCATGCGCAGCTGCTGCCACAATCTGCGTGTTTCCTCATGAAATGGCTGGAGAACCGGTGATTTTTCCTGCCCGGAACCGCACTCTGCACAAATAAATCCGCCCTGCATTTCGCTGAACCAGCCATCTTCTTCAGCCGGACGGCTGCAGTTCACACACACCTCATACACAGGACCTATGCCGCAATGATCTAAAAGCTGGATCAGGTAAGCCAGCGCTGCCAGGCGTGGATTCCGTTTTACCAGCAGCTGCAACGCGTTCTGAAGAAGTGAATAGATCTCTGCGGACGGTTCCCCCTGTTCCGTCAGGCGTTCTGTCATCTCGGCCATAAGAAACCCGTACGCCATCTGTTCCAGTCCCATTTGCGGCATGGGCGCCGCCAGCTGGCAGTTTTTAAGCTTATCCACGCGGCTGCCCGGATAAAACTCTGCGTCCAGACAGGCGAAAGGCTGCAGCAACCGGCCCGACACGCTTTTCGGATACCGGGCCCCGTAGGCCATAAAAACAATCTTCCCGTGCTCCCGGGAATAACACACGACTTTTTTATCCGCTGTCTGCCAGTTATTCACTTGTAAAACCAAAACTTCATCCTGATAACTATCCATACCCTCTGACGCGTTGACAGCGTAATTAGTCCGCTTCTGTTTTTTCCGCCTTTACCCGTTCGATACGGAACTGATCCATTTTAAGCACTGTAAAAGTCCAGTCTTTCCATTCGACCTCGTCGCCCTCTTCCGGCTTTCTTCCCAGCCGGCTGAAGATATAACCGCCCAGCGTATCGTCTTCATCTTCCTCATCAAACGGCAGATTCAGCAGTTCACCGACATCATCCAGCGGCATTTCCCCGTCTATGTCATAACTCCCGTTGGCCAGTTGCATGATGTCAGGAAGTTCTAACGGTTCGTACTCATCTCCCATATCGCCTACGATTTCCTCCAGTAAATCTTCCAGCGTGACCAGACCGACGGTACCTCCGTATTCATCCACAACTACCGCCAGATGGACCCGCTGTTTCTGCATGGTCTGCAATACCCTCAATGCGTTCATGCTCTCCGGTACCATGATGGTTTTCCGTAACAGGGAACGGATATCGAACTTTTTGGAGAAGTCCCTATTCAGAAAATCCCGGACATGGAAAATCCCCAGAACGTGATCCTTGTCCTCTTCACACACCGGGAAGCGGGTATGGTGACTGGAACGGATGACGTCCCTGATTTCATCCAGGCTGTCGTCAACATAGACGCAGGCCATGTCCTGACGGGGCACCATCACCTCCCGCGCCACCGTCTCGTTAAACTCAAACACATTGTCAATCAGGGTCCGCTCTGCGCTGTCCAGTTCCCCTTCCTTTTCACTGGCACTGACGATTTGCCGCA
>Ga0326514_10002648_pt1 | contig 11382 bp, 7 predicted proteins | sample 3_2548_0518_D_FD_203653 | JGI IMG/M metagenome (GOLD analysis project Ga0326514, IMG submission 203653) | Bovine rumen microbial communities from UC Davis, California, United States - 3_2548_0518 | ecosystem: Host-associated > Mammals > Digestive system > Stomach > Rumen | place: USA: California... | reverse complement strand
AGCGGGTTGAATGATTGTCTGACGATTGACGCAAACACGGATCAGACGGGCCGACAGCTGATTCAGGATGCTGTGATGAGCATGTTTGATGAGGGCTGTGTCGCCATCGTGCCGACAGACACGGATATCAATCCGAACATTACCGGCGGTTACGATATTCTGAGTCTGCGTACCGGAAAGATCACACAGTGGATGCCCGAGGACGTTAAGGTACTAATCTATAACGAGCAAAAAGGAATTAAGGAAGAAATCGTCGTTCCGAAAAAAACGGTAGCTATTGTGGAGAATCCGTTTTATGCGGTGATGAACGAGCCTTCCTCTACCTTGCAGCGCTTGATTCGGAAACTGAATCTGAAGGACAGAATCGATGAAATGTCCGGCTCAGATCGACTGGATATGATTATTCAGCTCCCCTACACTATCAAGACGGAAAGCCGGCAAGTCGAAGCTGAGAAGCGTCGGCGTAAGATTGCGGACCAACTGAAGGAATCTGATGGCATGGGTATCGCCTATACGGATGCCACTGAAAAGATCGTTCAGCTTAATCGCCCAATCGAGAACAACTTGCTGGAACAGATCCGGGATCTGACAGATCAGCTTTACGGACAGCTTGGCCTTACCGCAGAAATCATCAATGGAACGGCGGATGAAAAGGTCATGCTGAACTATTACAATCGGACGATCGAGCCGATTCTGACTGCTCTTTGCGACGAGATGTGTCGCAAGTTCCTGACAAAAACCGCTAGGACAAAAAAGCAGTCTATTATGTTCTTCCAGGACCACTTCAAGCTGGTACCTGTTAATAATATCGCGGATATCGCGGATAAGTTCACACGTAATGAGATCCTAACGGCGAACGAAATCCGTTCTATCCTGGGTATCAAACCGAGCGATGATCCGAAGGCAGATGAGCTGCGCAACAGTAATATGCCTATTCAGGATCAGGAACTCGCAGCGGAAGCTCCAGTGGATCCGGCCGAATTGGAAGAAGCCAAAAAGGTTCTTATGCAAGCCGGATTAAACGAGCAAGACCTCAGTGAATTAAACGATAACGAGATTATCGAATTGGCTGAGAACTATAAGAATGGAACACTGGAAGAAGAACCTGCCAAATCGGCACAGACAGGATGAAACAAATCAAAATGAAAACCAAATATAAGGAGGCATATGGTTATGCCCAGAGAACGACCGTATGACATTTCCGGCTATGTGACAATGAATGACATTCTTTGTAGTGATGGCCGGATTATTCGACAAAACGCTTTTATTGATAACGATGGCGAAGAAGTACCGATGGTTTACCAGCACAATCATAGCGACCCTGAGAATATTCTGGGTCATGCTCTGCTGGAAAATCGGGAAGATGGCGTATATGGCTATTGCTGGTTCAACAAAAACCCGAAAGCCAAAGCTATGAAGAATGCCGTCGCGAATGGCGATATTAAAGCGTTTTCTATTTTTGCTAATGGTTTAAAGCAGCGCGGAAGCGAGGTCATCCATGGAAATATCCAGGAAGTTTCGCTGGTTCTGTCCGGAGCTAATAAAGGTGCCCGGATTGAGAATCTGAATTTCGCGCACAGTGATGGATCTGTTGATATCGATGATGAGGAAGCCAAGATCTTTACAGCTACGCAGAAGATCGCTCTCTATCATAGTGATACAGATGATGAAGAGGAGGATGAAGACATGGCTAAGAAAGCCGAACTGGATATCGAGAAAATCCTGGACGACATGGACGAAGATCAGCGTAAGGTTGTTCAGGCTTTCTATGAGCAGGGTCAGATTGATGCTCTGGAGTCTCTCGATGACGATGACGAGGATGACGAAAACGAGGACGACGAAGAGGAAGACGAATACGAAGACGACGAGGACGATGAGGAAGAAGACGAAGCCCTCGCTCAGTCCGATATGGGAGGAAAGAAAATGAAGAAGAATGTATTTGACAACAGCATGGAAGAAACCAAGGGCGAAACTCTGAGCCACGCGGAGATTCAGACGATCTTCACTGACGCGAAGCGGGTCGGCAGCCTGAAGGAATCCGTACTGAGCCATTCTGCCGAGTATGGTATCGATCAGATCGACTGGCTGTTCCCGGAATACAAGAACATGAACAACCCTCCGGAATTCATTAAGCGGGGTCAGGAATGGGTCAATCGGGTTATGAGCGGCGTGCATAATGTTCGGTTCACCCGTGTTAAGAGCATGTTCGCTGATATCACCGAGGATGAAGCGAGGGCTCTGGGTTACATCAAGGGTCGTCGGAAAAAGGAAGAAGTCTTCACGCTGCTCAAGCGGACGACTGATCCCCAGACCATCTACAAGAAGCAGAAGCTTGATCGCGATGACGCGTTAGATATCAATGACTTCGACGTGGTCGCCTGGCTGAAGGGCGAAATGCGGATGATGCTGAATGAGGAAATCGCCCGTGCAATCCTGATTGGCGACGGCCGCTCCACTGCCAGTGAAGATCATATTTCTCAGGATCATGTACGCTCCATCTGGAAGGACGATGATTTGTTCACCGTGAAGGTTCGGGTTGCGGCTGTTCAGAACGAAGCTCCCGCGAAGACCCTGATCAAGGCGATCATCTACAACCGGATGCTGTATAAGGGATCTGGCAACCCCACCTTCTTCACGACTGAGTCTGTGCTCTGCCAGATGCTGCTGCTGGAAGATGGTATTGGTCACTTCCTCTATCCGAACAAGGAAGCGCTGGCGACCATGCTGCGTGTTCGTGACATCGTTACCGTGCCGGTGTTCGAGCAGGCCGGTACCCGTACCGAGGGTGCTAACGAATATGATCTGCTGGGCATTCTGGTCAATCTGGATGACTATCAGGTTGGCGCGGATAACGGCGGCAGCGTCAACATGTTTGACGACTTCGATATCGATTACAACCAGCAGAAGTATCTGATCGAAACCCGGATTTCCGGCGCTCTGATCAAGCCTTTCTCCGCGCTGGCGATTGAAGCTGTGCATGACGCTAACAATCCGTTTATCACGATTGATCCTTCCATGGCTCCGAAGCCCTGGGCGAAGTCCGGCGGAAGCGTTCATCCCAACCCCGATGACAACTAATTCATGAGGCGGTGAAAATATGGCCAGATTCAGCGGAACCGTTGGTTTTCTGAGAACGGAAGAAACCGATCCTGAGAATCATCCTGGCGTTTGGAACGAAGTGCTCGAAGAAAAGCGGTACTTTGGCGACGTTTTGAGTAACAGCCGGCGTTGGGATCAAAATGGAAATTTCAACGATAATCTGGCCGTCAATAACCGCATCAGTATCGTAGCCGATTCCTTCGCAAGAATGAATCTCGGCGCGATGCGTTTTGTCAGATGGCTCGGGGATACGTGGAAAATCACAAATGCTGAGATCCAGTATCCCCGGATCATCCTGACTTTGGGAGGGCAGTACCATGAACCAGAGAAGACCTGAGCTCCATAATCTTTTATGCGAACTTTTAGGAAGCCGACATGTCTATTATCAGCCGCCAACGGGAACCAAACTACAGTATCCCTGTATTGTTTATAATCTCGACGCGGCAGATGATATGCATGCAAACGATCATATTTATCGAAGGCTTTATCGGTACAGCCTGACCTATATTACCAAGGATCCGGACGATCCGATGCGTGATAAAATTGACGATTTGCAGTATTGCAGCTTCAATCGGTTTTTTACATCGGATAATCTGAATCATTACACCTATACGATCTATTACTAATGGAGGTATTGAACTATGGCTAAATTGGTATGGGACCAGACTGGTCAGCGGGAATTTGAATCCGGCGTTCGTAATGCTGTGCTGTATCCTATGGGAACGAATGCCTATGAGAATGGTGTGGCCTGGAACGGCATCACTGGCATTAGTGAGAATCCCGGCGGTGCGGATGTTACTGATCTGTACGCGGACGACATTAAGTATGCTTCTCTGCGGGCCGCGGAAACCTTCGGCTGCACGATCGAAGCATATACCTATCCGGATGAATGGAACGAATGCGATGGCAGCAAAGAAGCCACGACTGGCGTATTTATCGGTCAGCAGCCTCGTAAAGCCTTCGGTCTTGCCTATCGGACCGCGATCGGTGATGATGCGCATCCTGGAATGGATAAGGGCTATAAACTTCACATCGTGTATAACAGCACTGCGGCGCCCTCTGGCCGCAGCTACTCCACGATCAATGATAATCCGGACGCGATTGTCTTCAGCTGGGATGCTACGTCTACTCCTGTGGCTTGCACGGGTCATAAGCCTGTAAGCACGATTGTCATTGACAGCACAAAGGCCGATCCCACCAAGCTGAAAGCTCTCGAAGATAAGCTGTATGGTGATCAGGCGAATGACGCTACGCTGCCTTCTCCGGATGAAGTACTGCAGATGATGGGCTAATCTATTTTTAATCAGGTTGTACCGATCGTAGAGTCGGCGGGTGCGCGCGCGATGGTGGGGTCGTGCGCTTCTATTTTTGAAAGGAGCAAAAAGGAGCAATGTTAAAGAAACTGATTGAATACACCGATTATAACGGAAAGAAGCGTAAAGAGAACTTCTATTTCTATCTGAACAAAGCAGAACTGACGGAAATGGAACTTGGAACAATCGGTGGTATGCGGAATTTGATCCAGCTGATTACTGACAAGCAGGATATCCCGGAAATCATCAAAGCCTTCAAGACCATTATCCTGAAGAGCTACGGCGAAAAGAGTCCTGATGGTGTCCGGTTTATTAAAAGTCCTGAATTGAGCGAAGCCTTCATGCAGACGGAGGCTTATTCCAATTTGTTTATGGAATTAATCTCAAATGCCGATTCTGCGGCGACGTTTATTAATGCGATCGTGCCTGAAGATCTGCAGAAGAAAGATGACGAGGATGAAGAGGCGGACAATGCGAAAGACACCGAAACCGGTGCTACAACGGATGCTGAAGGAAATATTCATCTGCTAGGGCAGAAATAATAAAAGAAGGAGAGACGGGAGATGCTTCAGATTACGCTACCCGAACGAGAGTTTTTTAATGAAGCCACTGGTGAATTCATTAACACCAAGGCGGTGACGCTTAAACTGGAGCACTCCCTGGTCTCTTTGAGCCGATGGGAATCAAAATGGAAGAAACCCTTTCTAAGTAATAAAGATCCGCTTAACCGCGAAGAGTGGATTGATTATGTTCGCTGTATGACGATTAATCAGGGAGTGGATCCTGAAACATATCGTTATCTGGGCGTAAAGGAATTAAAAGAGATTCAGGATTATATTGGTGACAGTCATACTGCAACGAAGATTTATGACCATCGAACGACCACGACTCATAGGCAGGAAACCATCACGAGCGAACTGATCTATTATTGGATGGTTTATTACGATATTCCAAGTGAATATGAGAAGTGGCATCTGAATCGACTGCTTACCTTGATCAAGATTTGTAATGTTAAGAATAGTCCGGATCGAAAGATGAGCAGACAGAGTATTTATGCACAGAATAAAGAGCTGAACGCGATGCGCAGGGCCAAACTCCACAGCAGGGGGTAATTGGTTATGAAAGTTAATTTTACGCATCGCGGTAATTTCAATAACCTGGAACGTTTTCTTACAAAAGCCATTCATATCAAACCGGTTATCCACGCAGTGTTACGAAAATATGGTCAAAGAGGGGTCGAAGCCCTTGCTGCCGCAACACCTAAAGACAGCGGAAATACAGCACAAAGCTGGACCTACGAAATCGTGGATGAGGGCGGTGCAAGTAAGATTGTATGGAAAAACAGCAATATCAACGATGGAGTCATTATTGCGTTGCTGCTTCAGTATGGTCATGGCACCGGCACCGGAGGATATGTTCAGGGGACAGATTATATCAATCCAGCAATTGAAAGCCTCTTTAAGGATATGGCAGATGAAGCTTGGAAGGAGGTGACTTCGTAATGGCTAATGAAATTGATGAGCGGATTGTTGAAGCAAAATTTGACGGTGCGCAATTCGAAAAAGGCGTAGATAAAACGCTTAAAAAGCTCAATGAGCTAAAGGAAGCCCTGAATCTTAAGGACGCCGGCAAGAATGTAACCCAGTTTGCTAAGGAAGCCAGCGAAGGCATCGATAAGGCGGGCAATTCTCTTGAAAAGCTGCAGAATCGGTTGACCACATTCACCGGGATGATTAAGCAGCAGATTCTTGGAGGATTGGCAAACGAAGTCAGTGGCGCTATTCTGAAGGTCGAACAATCTGTTAAAAGTCTCGTTACTTCTTTAAGTTCGCAGCAAATGGCTGCCGGTATGAATAAGTACAATGAGATTATGACGGCCGTTCGAACGATGACTGCTGCCGGAATTAACGAAGGCGCTGCTTACAAAGCTATCGATCGACTGCGTGAATATTCAGACCAGACTAGTTACAGTCTGAACCAAATGTCAAGCGGCATGAGTAAATTGGTCGCTTCGGGTATGAAACTGGAGAGTGCTGAGAAAGCTATGGAAGGTCTGGCCAACATGGCCGCTTCTGCCGGTGTAAATATTTACGATGCACAAAGAGCGTTTACTAACTTTTCTCAGGCATATTCCAGCGGTAGTATGCAGATTCGTGACTGGGTAAGCTTTGAAAATCTAAACATGGCAACTCAACCGGTCATGAAGATATTCATGCAGGCTGCCGAAGAAGTTGGAAATCTTACCAAATCTGTAAATAAGAATGGCGAAGAGATTTATAAGACAACCAGTAAGATCAATAAAAAAGTAAAGGCAAATAAAGAAGTTTCCATCAATGCTTTTCGTGATAGTCTGAGTTTTAATTGGCTCGACAGGCAGGTTATGGAGAGAGCCACATCCGTTCTGAGTTATTTTGAAGAATTGGATATGGATTTAAGCAAATTAACGGATGAAGATCTTAAGACGTTCGCGGCTAAAGCATTTGCTGCGGCTAAGGAAGCCAGAAGTTTTGCGGACGTTATGGGAACCATTAAAGATGTTATTGCAACTGGTTGGGCAACTTCGTTCGAAATCATTTTTGGTAAGCTTGAGCAGGCAAAGAACTTCTTTACATGGCTTACTGAAAGTAATTTTGCAGAGGTTATTTATTCCATCGGTGAATTTCGTAACGCTGTATTGACTGCCTGGGGTAAAGATTTCGATGGAACTGAAGAAGGCGGTATATTTAAGAAGGGAAAAACAGGACGAGATTTTCTGTTGGCTTCTCTTAAGAATATTGACGCTGCAATCGGCAGGATTCATGAAGGATTGGCATCATTCGGTGTTGTTGAATATAATGAGACACTTGGACGATATTTAACATTTCCCGAAATGCTTGGCAAAAATCTAGTATTACTATCCAAACGGTTTAATAAATTTTCTGTAAGCTTTTATAAAGACGTAAGCAGCATGGTTGCTAGATTGCAGTTAATCTATACTGAAGGGCAGAACGTAAATGGCGAAATTATTCGTGTTCTTAAGCCAGAATATAAAGAAAAACTGCAGAAAATTGCAGATGGCGTTGGTGCTGTCGCAGGAATTATCAGTAAACTTGCTGGCATTCTGAATAGAACCGTAGGAAAAGTATTTCTTAGACTTTTACCGATATTTGATTCTGTCGGAACGGCCATCGGTAATGCGCTTGCACCTTTGGTAGATCTGAATAATAACAAAGATTTCTTTCAAAATATCACAAATGCGATTGATAATCTTTTGATTGTACTTCAGCCTGCAATTGATTTGCTCGGACCTGTGATCGAACTTGCCGGCCAGTTAGCTGGTGTTTTTATTGACATTGGAATTCAGACCGCTGCGACTAACATTGAACTGCTGGCAGATGCTCTTGGCTTCATTATTGAATTGTTTGGCGGTACGTCAGCACAGAAAGCAAATGAAGGCGTCGGTGTTATCGAAAGCTGGAAAAACGATATACAGGCTTTTTCAGATACATGCAAAGAAGGACTTGGAGCCATTAAGACCTTCTTCTCAACCTTGTTCGATGATCTTCGTAGAATGTTCGGCATTGGCGAGCAAACCGAAGGTGAAGAGGGCGGATTCTTTAAAGGTATTCAGGATTTCTTTACAACGAATGAATTTGTTCTGAAGGTAAAAGCGTGGCTCGACCAGGCGGTTGTTGATGTCAGCAACTGGATTACTTCTTTACCGGATGAGATTCAAAAAGCAACAAAGAAATTAGCCACTTCAGCCAAAAAGCTGTGGGATCGTATTGATGAATTCTTGTTTGGTACGAAAGTAACCCGAGTTAAATACGATGGAAAGCAATGGGTTTCCACGACCGATAGGATTAAGACTGGTTTTTCATTGTGGTTGAGTCAGTTGCCTAAGAAAATCGGGGATTGGTTTGCTAAAGTTCCTGAAAAAATAAAAGCCGTTTGGGATACGGTAGACGAATTTCTGTTTGGTAAAAAAGTAACAAAGACTAAGCAATTACCAAACGGGAGTTTGAAAGAAACGACGGGTCGTGTAAAAGAAGGATTTTCAAAATGGTTGGACGATACCATAGCTTCCGTTCGCGGATGGTTTACAAATCTTCCAGCAACCATCAGTGGTTTGTGGAATGATCTGGTAACATTTTTCTTCGGGAAAGAAGTAACCGTTACAGAAGTCGATCCAACAACAGGCGTTGCAAAGGAAACAACGACTCGTGTAAAAGAAGGATTTTCATTATGGCTTGAAAACACTATTGAAGATGTAAAAGCTTGGATTACGGGTATACCTGCGACTGTAAGCACGCTATGGAATCAAATCGTTGAATTTTTCTTGGGGCGCGAAGGTACACTTGAAAGCAATAGTTCGCAAAAAGAAGGCGGACGTGATAATCCGTATACCGGTCGTGTAAAAGAAGGATTTTCTGCATGGTTATCAGATACTATCAAATCTATAAAGCAATGGCTTACCGTTGATGCTCCTACGGCAATAAGCGGTCTATGGGATAGTATTCTCGATGCCATTTTCGGCGAAACAGTAACCGAAGAAAATGCCGAGGGAATTGCAGAAGAGCAAAAGAAGTCGATCATTGATATTGCCGATGAAAATCTTAAACAGATTGGTATTGATATCGGTGGACTTTTTACTAATCTTCCGACATATATTGCTGCGGGTATTACTGGCGGTATTGACCTTGTCAAGAATCTATTCGATCATGTTAAAAACTTTTTCGCAAATCGGAACAAGGCTCGTGAAGAGGGTAAGCAGGTTGCCGATCTGATGAATGCAGATGCTTCCGAAATCGCAAAGAAGATGGAAGATAATGCAGAAGTCGAGAATCCTTTGCTTACCGCCTTAGTATCCATTGGCCAGTCTATTGGAGGATTAGTTACCGATACAATTCCTGGAATGCTGACAGAAGCTTTTACCTGGGTTGGCGGAGAAGCGGCCGGCTGGTGGGAAAGCCTTAAGACAATTCTCAATCTTGATGGATTTGACTGGGGCACTGTTCAGCAAGGGGCTAATGCAATCGGCGAAAAAATAGCCGGATTTATTCGTGAAATCCCGGGCATACTCAGAACCGCGACTGCTAGTTTAGTAAGTTTGTTTCATAAAGAAGACCCATTCGAAAAGGCTAAAGCAGAGATAGATAAACGCTTTATTAAAGATGGTGTGATCATAGATCGTGATGGATATTTGCGTGCGCTTAGTCAAGCTGCCGAAACAACGCAAAATGCGCCTAAAGAAGTTGGTTTCTTTGACAGTATTAAAGAGATCGGTACGGCTATTGGTGATGCTTTCATTGATCTTGGTCCAGATATTCTTGATGGTATTAATAAAGCGTTTACTTGGATTGGTGAGCAAATCACTAACTTTACGAAGAAACTGAATGAACGAAATAAAGATCAAGGTTTCTTTGAATGGATCACGGGTATGGCATCTGGTGGTGAAAATGGAGAATCGCAGATTGCGACAGCTGTTCGAAGTCTTGGTGAAACAATCAAGAACATTATCACAAACGTTATTCCGCAGTTCCTTGGTGCCGCTTTTGCCGAACTTTCTGTCGGTATTCCGAAGTTTATTCAAATGCTTTTTGGAGGACCTGACGATGCAAAAGCCGTCGAAGAAGGCACTGAACAGTTTGGTGATAATGTTGCGAAAGGCCTGAAAGAGGGACTACAGTCCACGTTTGCTGCTAATGGTATCGAAAGTATAAACAACGACTGGCTTGGAAAAGTATTTGGTTCAGTATTCGGTATTAGCAGTGCCAATGCTGAAGAGTTTGACAATCAAGCTGGCGAAGTTGCAGAAGCCCAAGAAAAGCAAAAAGAATTAACCGAAGAAGAAGCGAAAATACAGAAACGCATTTTTGAATTATTGGATGAAAAAAGAAAATATGAGAAAACGATAAATGGACCTGACAGTGGAAAATTGTGGAGTATAATATTCCCAGGAGATGTAAAGCCTGTACAGGAAGCTCAGGAAGGTCTAGCAACGGTAGACAAAGAGCTTGAAGAGCTGAAAAAGGAATGGCCTAATCTTTCATTCAACATGGAAGATGCCGATTCGAAGTCGATTAATAAAACCGATGAAGCACTCAGTGGCTTTATGGGGGTTTTAGGCAAACTCGGATCGTTTATGACCTCTGAAGGCGGCATGATAATTGCTGGATTAACTGCTTTTGGATTTGTATTAAGTCAGATTAAAGATATTTTCAGCATAACTGATGAAATCGAAAGTTTTGGTTATCCAGCTATGTGTGAAGCAATCAAAGTAGCAGTTCTTGGCGTCGTTGGAATAATCGGCTGGGTTAGTTATCTTTCAAGTCAGGCAGACGCAAATGTCGAAGGCGGCCGTCTTGATAATACAATGAAAACTCTTGAAACATTAACTAGCTTTGTTGAGCGAATCGGGGGTATACTCGTTAATCTCGGTGAAATAAAACTTGGCGGAACCGCACTCGAAGCTCTTGGCAGCTTTTTCGATTGGCGAGAAGCAAAAAATGTTGCCAAAGGAGCCAAAGAAGCTGCCAAAGAAGCTACTGCAACCGGTAATATTTTCACGAATCTTGGGAGTAATCTTCTGACAAAACTTTCTGAACTTGGACTAATAGCAATCGGTTCTGATGTGATCTCTGGTGGATTTGAAACTATTGCTGAAAGTCTTGGCGCTGTTTTTGCAGATATTGGTTTGGGTCTTGATAACATGATGACATTTCTTGACCCAGCTATTGAAAAAATGGCCAGCATGTCTACAAACGTAACCACGGCAATCGCAATGGTAGACGATTTAATCGTTTTGATTAACAAACTTAACGATATGGTTGGTGCTACCGAATTTGCTGAAGATCTCAATAAAGACATAGGCGGTGTTTCGTCCGGCAAGCCATTAGATTATAATTATTTCGATGGCGCTATTTTTGTTGCTAATAATCTTCAGACAACTCTTGGTTTTATATCTGCGCTAGGTGCAACAATGTCTTCC